>OBEQ011047056.1_pt1 | contig 37611 bp, 2 predicted proteins | sample 1670901 | NCBI WGS metagenome assembly OBEQ01 (sample SAMEA104232315, study PRJEB22302) | groundwater metagenome | biome: forest; feature: aquifer; material: groundwater | place: USA | collected 2011-08-07 | depth 5.4 m | reverse complement strand
ATTTCATGTTCGGGATAATAAGAAATCAGCGGAATTAATTCCGGAGAAAATAATTGGGAAATACAGGAAGGATCTTTAACGTCAATTTTAACGCCATGCTCTTCATGAATGACCAATCCGGCAGCGTGAGAAAACGTCAGTGTAATCGGAAGCCCCAGTTCCGTAACGGCCTGAACCAGTCTCAATCCGTAAACTGAGCCGCTGGCTCCGGTAATCGCAACCACTAATGGTTTTTGGTTTTGGTAATCCATCTTAAGAATGAAAGGTTAAATCCATGGCGACAGCAACAAAAATCACGACGCTGACCCAGGCATTCATATTAAAAAAGGCTTCGTTGATCTTGGTCAATCCAAACCGGATAACCAAGCGGTGTTCTCTGATGATCAAGACGAAGGCGGCGAACCAGCCCAACCAATACCAGGTTCCCATGTTCAGGATAAACCCAAACAAACCCAATGAAAACAAAGTCATTCCGTGAAGAACGCGAACCGTCTCCAGAGTTCTTTCGGTTCCGAATTCAGCGGGAAATGATTTTAAATGATGCGTCTTGTCAAAATCAACGTCCTGAAGCGCGTAAAACAAATCAAATCCGCTCACCCATGTCACGACCGTAATGGTCAGCAGAAACGGCGCCCACGACCATTGGCCGCTCGCGGCAAGCCAGCCTGCATAAGGCGCAATTCCCAATATCATACCGAGAACAAAATGTGAAAACCATGTAAATTTCTTAAGATGCGGGTAAGCCCAGACCAAAAAAATGGGAACGGGACTCAGTGCCAAACACAAACGATTGAGATTTGCGGCCGAGAAAACAAACAAAACCAATGCAGAAATGGTAATGACCCACAGAACCGGCCGGGTCAGAAAATGAATGGCTTGTGCCCGGTCTTTTGTTCTCGGATTTTGTTGATCGATGGGCTCATCAATCAGCCGATTCAAACACATTCCGGCCGTGCGAAGTGCAACCATCGCAATCGTAACCCAGAAAAAAATGGAAAATCTGGGCAATCCGCCTTCTGCAAGAAAGAGCCCCAAATAAGCAAACGGCAGCGCGAAAATCGAATGTTCAAATTTAATTAAATGAAGAAACGTTTTTATTTTATTTAAAACCATATTCGCGCCAACGCTGGGTTACGAGCTCTTTGATCTCATCCGTCATGACCATATCTTCCGGCCAAGGGCGCTGCATGCCTTCTTCGGGTAATTTACGCGTACAATCAATTCCTACTTTCGAGCCAAAAAAATCTTGGTTTGCCGAATGATCGAGTTCGTCAATCGGACCCTCGTTGAATACCATGTCCCGTTTTGGGTCCACATTATTGAAGGCGCGCCAGGCCACTTCTTTCAGATCCTGGATGTTGCAGTCCTGATCAAACACCAAAATGGATTTAGAGAATGTCATTTGACCCAAACCCCAAATGGCACTCATCACTTTTTTTGCCTGCTGCGGGTAACTTTTCCGGATGGAAACAATCAAACAATTATGAAAGCAGCCTTCCCAAGGTAGATTAATGTCGACAATTTCGGGAAGTTGTTTTCGAATCAAGGGAAGAAAAATTCGTTCAATGGCCTTGCCCATGTAACAATCTTCCATCGGCGGACGGCCAACGACGGTGGAAACATAAATTGGATTTTTTCGGTGGGTCATGGCAGTCACATGAAAAACGGGAAAATCTTTTGCGCGTGAATAAAATCCGGTGTGATCGCCGAATGGGCCTTCGAGCCGGAGATCACCCGCTTCCACATAACCTTCCAAAACAATTTCGCTGTCAGCGGGAACTTCAAGATCGATCGTTTTACATTTCACGAGCCGGACTTGTTCACCCGCTAGAAATCCAGCCAAAGCAAATTCATCAACCCCGTAAGGAAGCGGACAAGCCGCTGAGAATAAATGAAGCGGATTGGCGCCTAAAACACAAGCGACTTCAAGCCTTTTTCCTTTTTCTTTAAGCCGCCGGAAATGTTCCGCGCCGTCTTTATGAATTTGCCAATGCATTCCGGTGGTCCGGTTATCATAAACATGCATCCGGTACAGGCCGACATTGCGCTTCTCGGTTTCTGGATCGCGCGTAATGACGAGTGGAAACGTAATGAAGCGGCCTCCGTCGTCCGGCCAGCATTTTTGAACGGGAAGCAGATCGAGCATGGGACCTTCCGTCCGAATGACTTCCTGACACGGCGCCTCAAAAACAATTTTCGTATTGAGCGCGTCGAGTTCTTTTAATTTGGGCAGGAACTGAATTTTTTCAATGAAGGTTTGCGGCGGTTTTGATTCCAAAAACTGGTGAATTCTTTGGGCCACGTCTTCCACATCACTGACGCCCAACATTAAATTCATCCGCTTCAGCGAACCGAAAATATTAATGACGAGCGGAAATTCAGAACCCTTGATGCGCTTAAATAAAAGCGCCGGTCCGGCAATTTTGACAATGCGGTCATAAATTTCGGTGATTTCCAGTTCGGGATTTACTTCGGCCAGGATTTCATGGAGTTCGCCGGTTTGACGCAGAAGTTCAAGGTAGGAGCGTAAGTCTTTATATCTGAGCTTCGGATGAATGTTTTGCGTTGCGGTCGACATCGTAAGTGGTTGATTATAGTAGACTTCCCCTTAAATTGCAACGCCCCCAATTCTCCCGGCGCCGGGAGAATTAGGCCGCTACGGCGAATCTCTGCTGATCGCGGGTCTTCTGAGCCAGTACTTGAAGAGCCAGTTCTAAAACTCCTGCTTTTGTTAATTGATATGTTTTTTGGTCGTATGTGACTAATGCCTCATGAGTTTTTTGAGTCAACGCGATCGCCGCCCCCAGCAACAATTCCGCCAGAACATGTTCATTATCCCTAAAGACAACCGGAGATTTATCTGCATAAAAATCACTCGCCAACCGGCGCTCACCTGTTTTGCCTTGCGAAGCAATCGTAATTGAAGCAGGTTCATTAAAGAAGCGGCTGAAATTGGAAATTTTGCTGTTAAAAATAATCAATTGATCGCCTTCAATCATGACGGTAAACCGGTCGCTTGAATTTCTCGGAAAACGGCTCGCAAGCTTGGAAATTCCCCTGACCTTAGCGCGGACGATAATATTTTCGTTCACGACGAGCTGACTGCCAGTTTCGAATAAACTCTTAAAGAGCGACCGTGGATCTTGAGCCGATCGAATTTGAGCTTCATCGGGAATTATTTCAATCACGCTTTCTTGATTGAAACTTAAAATGCGGTCTACAACAGATTGATTGCGGGACAAATTCTTCTCCGAGAAACCTGAAATTCCGGAAGAACTAATAGGTGCATTTAAAATTCCGACAAAGTGATCAATCGACGCAGGAATTAAGACTGGCATGCCAAACTCGTTAAAGAAGGAAGTGACAATTGGAGTTGAGGCATTGCCTTGAAACCTTAATAATTGAGCAACGAGATCCGGCTGCTTCGTGCGTTGATCTCGCATCACATCCTCAAGTGCGCGCCCAATTTCGTCAATTACATCCTGAACTTTCGTTCCCGAATGACGCAATGTGGTCAAACGGCCGGCAACAGCTTCGGGGTTTGGATTCAGCTTCATTAATTCACCGGCAACTTGAACGGAAGCTCGATGTAATTCCTCGGCCCTTCGACTAACGCTCAGGACCTCGGACTGAGCAAGCCGCGCCTCACTACGTTGCGGCGCGTCGAAGTCCTCAGCGCTAACCGGAAGTTTCGAAACCGGAACTGCCGTCGACTCTACTTCTTGGCGGTCAACTGTCACCGATATAGGCTTAACCAATTTATCCCGCACATCAGCTATTGGAGTCAACTGCTTCAAGGATTGATGAGTGCTTAGCTCGGTCGGAGCTAAGCGCACCTCGGCGCGGCCGGCAGGGCTGACCATCTCAATGGATTTTATGGCACTAGGCCGCTTAATTGTAAACCAGGTGGATTTTGTAAGCGCAACGCCATCGACTTCGAAAATCTCGAACATCAAATCAAAAAGATACCAGGTCAGTTCAAGCTTGGCCCGTTTAGAGTCGTTTTGATAGGCATTCACAATTTCTGAAAATTCAGGACTGTTAGCCAAATGATCGTTTATAAATTTTTCGATATCGGAAGCTAGTTGATTTTCAACCTTTTTTGATTTGAAAAGCAAAACATTTCCATCAAATTTAATTCGAAGCATAGGCGTGCCCTGCGGCAATGTAAAATCATTTTCCGTTATTGATCCATGAATGCCCCTACCCGGCAATGATTGCCATAAACCAAATTGATTCCAATCGAAACCATTTTCTACAATATCTTCAGCTTGGGCAATCCGTTCGCCTGCTGTCTTGTTTCGTGACATAACACCATGAAAAACGAATCTTGATTGACGGCTCAGTCCTTGAAATAATCTTTCAGCTTCGCCCAAAAACTTTGGTAATTCTCGTGTTAGTTTATCTTGAATGGCCGGCGTTAACCAAACCGGCCGAAATGGCATCGCAGCTATTGAGGACGATATGTCTTTGCGCGCCTCGGCGCGGGAAGATAGAATAAACAATCGAAAGAGTTCTTTTTTCAAAACTTCAAATTCCGCGGCCTGATCCGGATTTCTAGGTTCATCAAACGCAATTTGTTTTTTAATGGACCCGTAAGTAATTTTGCGGTCCTGAATTTCAAAAATTTCTTCGATGTGAATGTAAAAATTATTCACGTAAATTTGCCAGCTGGTGCCATTGGGCAACTGAGCGATTAAACCAGACCCTTCTCCAAAAGAGAAAGTGCGTGAATCGAGTATCGTCTCAGGATCCGAAAGATCATTCAGGGTCAAAAGAGGTTTTTCACCCGGATTTTTGGCGGGTATTAAAACTACATCTGAAATATTTTGGTTTCCCTTTGAAAAATCTTTTTTCAAGCCCAGATGGAGATCAGGCCTGATCCAAGTCGGAGAGACTGTCTTGTAAACGGAAACCATCAGATCGGAGAGTGTGATGCCGATATGAAAATGTTTATATCGTTCCTCAAAACCACGAATCGGATATGTCGCTAACCTGCCTCTAAGAATAGAAGCTGCGTCTTCTGGATTCAGGAGCGAGAAATCGACATTGAAGTTGATAAAAGATTCCATGCCATCAGGAGCCATCACCGAGATATAGTTCCCCTTTTCTTGTATGAATTCGGCGACGACCTTGAGAGAATCAGCATCCAGAGGAATTTCTTTCAATTTTTGGCCGCGAAATTCAACAATCTTTTCCCGCGCCTCGGCGCGGCCTTTAAATTCGATGGCAACCACAGCGAATGAAAAAAATGGATTGGCAAAAAATAAAATATTAATTATATTATCATCATAATTTGGATGTTCTATTATGAAATCTCTATTCGGAACGAACCGTAGAAAAGCTTTGAGCCAAACATTTCTTAATGTATTCACACTACTTATATCCAGTTTGTTCACGACGGAGCTTTTTACCAAATTTCCATTACCCTTTCGAATTGCAACTTGGTTTTTCATAGCGTCCGTGCTAGTATTGGGTTGGTTATTAATTCCAGAAAGAACAAGTAAAGGAGAAATTTGAAATGCCAATAGGGCCTTTTGCAATTGGAATAATCGTTCTAATTGTGCTTGTTCTTTTCTTGATTGATCAACGGAAACATCATCGCCGTCACCACTCCTGATTTTTTCTCTCCCTAAGTCGGTTTCTGAAACTTTTGATTCTTGTTCTTTCAATTCTCGTACCTCGGCCCTTTGAACCAACCGTTCAAAGGACGGAGGAGTACCAAACTCGGTTGGAGTTTGGCGCACCTCGGCGCGGTTGGGTGTATCAATCGCCAAGATCAGTCGTCCTAAAACAGATTGGTTGGAAAAGTACGGCTTGAGTTCTCTGTCTTTCATGACACTTTTAAAGGTCTCTAAAAATTTGATGGCTTTAGCGGATTTAACGGTAATATCAATTCCCGGTTGGCCCGGCAGCCACTGAATTTTCTTTTCCAAATCGCTTACTTGTTTCCCCTTGCCTTTGAATTCAGGATTGAGGCGGCTCGCCCCTTCTAATTGATTAGCCAAATCAATCAGCGCGATATGCAATTTTTGAAGTTTAACTCCGCGGTAAGTTTCAAAATATTTCCATACAGCGTCAAAAGATCGCACCTCCGCGCGGCGACTTTGTTTTTCGTGAATCACAATCGGAGGAAACTCAATTAAAGGAACTGACTGAAGACGGCGCGCGATTCCCCATTTCAGTTCCTGAGAAATCACGGGCAGATCCGTGCTTTGCGGCAAAGCAAGTTCAAAATATTCGGCCTGTTGGGCTTTGGCCAAACGCATCGCAAAAATGAAAATCGCCTCTGGGATGCCGCTAAAGCGGTTGCGGTAATGGGTATCTACATAAAATGCATCCCCATGATCTGAGAGATCATAGCTGCTACTCAGATAGTGAGCATAATCGGCCTTGCCATAAATTTGACCCTGCACATTTTTCTTAATCCAAAATTCAAAAAAGCCGACCCGTGTGCCCGCTTCTTGGCCGGAATTGCCAAACACCTCGATTCGGACCTGCTGCCCGATGGGATGATGTTGCCACGTGGCTTGAAATAAAAATTGTTGATCCGAATTTGCTGCGGAAACTACAAAAGACTGGCGCCGATTTGAGTCACCCCTGTCAAGAGGCGTGTCAAACGGCGTCAATTTTAAAGGTTGTTGTGTCCGCACCTCGGCACGGCGCGGGGGAACACCGATTATTTCACCACTGATCAGAGCTTCGTCGGAGTCACGTTCGAAGATTTGCGATCTGTTTGGATCCCTGAAGAAGAGGGAGAACTCCCGACTATCCCTCGCCTTCCCTTGTACCGGAAAAAGAACGAAATCGAGTGCCGTGTGCTCATCGCGGTAGAACTCGCGGACGAGCTGTTTTTTTTCGTGGTTTTTACCTCCCTCAAAAAACGGCCCAAGCTCTCTCACCCTTGCTGCCTTGGCTACACCTACTTGTTTGAAAAATGCAGCGAGGGCCTTTTCCACCTCGCCTGGATTTTGCAGACTCAGCTGTCCAGAACTAAAGGTTTGCTTGATATGAAAGTGGACTTGCAAGTTTTGGTTCACCTGTACACTGCCCCTTCTCCCTCCAGGAAGGGCGCGCACCTCCGCGCGAGGTGAATCTTGACCTGGCTGCGTTTCTTGTGAAGCTGCTTCGGAAACGAGTCTGCCAACCACGTCGTCTGCCCAGTCTTCGAAATTAGGCATGCTCGGAAGCACGAATAAACTTTTTAAATCTTCGGCCAAATAAAAATAACCATTCCTCAGGCCTTGAATACTGGCAAAGAACATATATTGATAGAGTTGTTTGAGAATCAAGAGCGGTACGAAGACCGATAAAATAAAAGGCCAATGGATCAGGTTAAAAAGAAGCGGCCTCATCTGATAAATAAGAAAAACGAGAAGCGGTATCGATACAGCGGAAAGGAATATTTGAGTATCCGGCGACATGTCACCATATTTAAACTTTTTAAGTTTTCTCAGCAATTTTTGCAGTGGTTTCGGATTTAAAACCGGAGAAAGAGTCAGTTTGCTAACCAAAACATTCCAAAGAATATTTTTTTCTTCCGGGCTGAAAGAACGGTGAAAATCAAAATTTTCCCATTCCGAACCCAGATCTTTGCGCACCTCGGCACGGGCGGACAATTCATCAACAAGATGATGTATGGCTTCCTTTACTTTAGGCCTAAGCGACTCTTTCTTTTCAATTTGATCCAAAACATTTTCTAAAGAACGCGCCGTCTCCTGACCAAAATAATCCGCAGCGATTAGAGCTTCGGATTTATTACCGTTGCTAATTATTTCGCCAAGTTGAATCAGTTTCTCGGATGCATCTGGAAATTCGTCAACCGCCACCGAGGTCTGAACATCAAAAACAAAACGTTCAATCGCCCGCTCGTCACGTGTGCTGAGTGTACCGTAACGATAAAGTGGCGCTTCTAATTTCGCCCGTTGATGCGTCCGTCGGAGCCGGCGGTAGCCCAGCAAATCAATATTTTTATAAGTCCGTACTTTTTTCATCACATCGTTGGCAGTTACAGAAGGACCGACTTCCTTGGCCACAGCCTTAAAATCACTTCTATGATTTCGAAGCAGAACCACAAACTGCCGTCTCGACATTCTGGTCAGTCTGAGAAGCCCCTGTTGGCGGGAAGCCAGATCCGGGAACTGTTTGAGCGTTTCAATGATGTCTTTTGCTGCGAGATTCTCGTGAATGTATTTGGCTATGGCCAGCGGTCTGCCTTGATATTCTTCAATTAAATTTGCTAATTCTTCCCGGCCGACTTTCTTCAATTTTTCTCTCGCCGTTTGTGTCCATGCAACGCGCAGTTTTGCCGATGAACGTTTAATCCTTTGACGGACGTCTTCGGGCGCCAGCTCGGAATGGATTTGCGTCGCGATGCGTCTTAAATTACCTTCTGACTCTAAAATGATTTTGACAAGATCCGAAGATTTTGTATTGTCAAATGCCATTAGAGCCGCTTTGCTGGAACTTAGAAGCCCGATTAGCGCCTTGACCTGCGCTTTTACATAGGGGTGCCTCATGTATCTTCTAAGATGCAGCCCCTTGACTTCAATATTGATCTCTCGCCCGATCAAACTTTCAATGGTTTTGAACGTTAAGGGCCTTGGCACCAGGATGGAACTCCGTTTTAATTCAATGGCTTTGATGGCATTGAGAATCTTTGCTTGGCGGCTTGAAAGCAGATATTGGTCCGTTTCGACTTTCATAAAATAAGCAAAACGCCGGTACCGCTTAATCGTGTCCGAAGACACTCTTGCTCTGGCGGCCACTTGATCAATGGTGACGGCATGAAAACTGGAGCTAGCGATATTTTCCGTCCACAAAGCACGGACGGCATTGAGAATTTTCGCTTCCGTTTGGGATAATTGATTCACAGGATATTCGGCTTGAATACGGGAATCGCTCACGCTCAACTCGGCAACTTTTCGCCAGGATAACTTGGCCAGTTTGGCAATGCTGTAAGCGTTAAAAGCCCGCATGGTTTTAACCGGGTCTTCATTGTTTCTCCTAATCATCCGAATGGCGTTTAAAGTACTTACCGTAAATCTGTCCATGTAGGCATCATGAACCGCGTCTTTGACTGCGGCATTAACATTCATTCGTTCGGCAACGTTGTGACGAATTGATTTTATTTTTTGGGCTATCGTGGTTCGGTCAACAACCACCGCTTTCTGGTTTGGATCGGCATTGTGTGCGGCCATGGATGCTGCGGCTTCCACGATTTTTTGATCTAAAATCTGATTTTCCAGTTTCTTAGATGCAGCATAAATTCCTTTTACCAATTCTTTGGTGACTGTATTTCGTTCGATTAAACGCCGGAGTTCGTCATGGGTCAAATGAGTGGCTCGAAGCAATTTGTTCCGGTTAACTGGAAAGAAATTGCTATTTACATTTCCGGCCCCAAGCTTCGCAGCAAAATTGGCCAAACGTTCCATCGCAAGTGAATTCTTCCTGGATTTTTCCGCGGCTAAGCGTTCATTGATCAATTGCTGAATCTGGCTCACTAATGTTTGGATTTCAGGAATTCTCGACTTTACTTTAATTGCAGACTTGGAAACAGAAACCGCATCCGCAATGGCTCCCAGCGCCGGATGGGTCACAAGTGCATGACCATTTTCGCTAAAACTCTCCAGAACTTGTTGAAGTCTTTGTCTGAGCAGCACATTAAAATCTTTACGCTCAATCCCCCGCACCTCGGCGCGAAATAAATTATTTTGCGCTTCCATTCCTTTTTTTACTTTTTCGAACCCTAAAATTAATCTTCGTCTCCACCTTTCCGGTCCGCGTTCCAATAAGGCCCTTCGGTGTGGAATATTGACCTTAAGATACTGCTGCGCTCTTGAAAAATATTTACGCGATCGTTTGGACACATTCCTGAAATGACGTCCCGCTTGGCCTAAATCACCTCGGAGATAAGCACTTCTGCCCCATTCGAAACGTTTTTCGTCCTCGATTTTTCTCTTCCAAAGGCGGGCAAGATTCAATTTGTACCCATATTTACGACGCAAAAATTTTTCTGTTAACTGCTGCTCTTTGAAAGACTGTTTCAGCTCACCATCTTGAAGTTTGTACAAATACGCATCCTGAACTTTTTGACCATCCCTGGTCCGAACGGCAAATAGGATCAGACCCTCTTGAGGAAAACGGTACACATCGACAGGGTAGCCAGAATAAATTCTGGGGAGAACATAACTATGGTCAATGAGAATCAATCGTCCATCATGATCGTGCCGCCGAATACGAAAGCCCGTAATGATCCCCTCGTGACGCTTATACACGTCTACTGCCATACGGGATTTATAGGAATCTTGAGGTTGATATTGAAAATCTCTGAGGACGCTGAAATGGTGAGTTTTGCTTGGTCGACGCGATTGTTTCTTAAGGCTTATCGCAAGATTGCGACCGCTCCGTTTTGCAAACTTGTACACATCAGTCGGTGGAGCATGACTCCATTCGTCGGTGCGGACGATGACACCGTTAACAATCGCAGCACTCATCCATACTTCTTTCTCAGACGCATCCGCAACCTGAATACCTGTAAGCGGAGCGCCCAAAGATGCGCGGCCATACGAATCAGCTTTGAAGCGCGTGATGCTGCCGGTAAAATTTCCAATCTGATCCATGAAGGCTTCTTTTGCCACATTAACAATTCTGCCATTTTTATTGCGCTTAATGATCAGGGGAAATACTTTTCTGGAAATGCGTGTGACAATGGGCCACAGATCTTCCACTTCCACATCTGCTCTTCGCTTCGCGTAATCGCCGGGCGCAATGTAAAACTTTCTTTCAGCTGTGCGGTGAATCTGATGAATCGTCAAATAAGCAACCGATTTTCCAGATCCTCTGCTGCTCAATTCGCGCAAAAGCGGGAACTTGGCAACAACGCCCCGAAATGAAGGCCAGCGCAAAACAAGAGTTGGGCTGCGCATAATGATCGTTCCAATTTGTTTTCCCTTAAATTTATTTAATACCGAATAAGAAGTAGGACGGCGACTGCCTCCATCCCGAATTTCTTTGATTTCATCATTTGCGTCAACCACTATGCTGAATCGGTTGTCTTCCAGTTTCCGGTTAAAACCGCGGACCGTGTTGATATAAAATGTTTGACGCGGGAAAAGAGGATGTTGAAACGTATAGTCATCATTCAGCCTAATCAACCTGTTGGAAGAAATAAAACCGTGGTCTGATGTTTCAATATAAGCAAAAAGAAAATTGGACGGCTTCGCCTCATTTTCGTAAATACGAATCACTCGAAGATCGCGGTCACGTTTGGCACGACCCATTTCTAAAACAATCTGCCTTCCAATGTATTGTTTCGGAATTGCAGGCAATTGATGAATTCTCTCGCCAAACGGAAAGAAAATGCCGATGCGATCTCTGATTTTCTCCGTATAAAGGAATCGGATCGCACGAGGATGAGATTTCGTACCGGGATCAACCACATCGCCATTAATGAGTTTAAGATAATTTTTGGGATTAAAAGCATTTTCAGAAATAGTCTCTTGAGTTTCATCCAATGATCGTTGCAATCGGAACAAATACGTTTGAGCTCTGAGTCGTATAATTTGATTTAAATCCTTGCGCCCAGCCAGCTCTTGGCGCACGGCTTTGATATGGCTTGATACTGTTTCAATGTTTTTCTTTGCTGATGAGATTAAATCAGGATTAGCCGCACTGACTTGCCGAATCCCAATGGCTTCACGAACCTTGAGTTGTTTGGTCGTTTCCTTCAACGTTTGTACATGTCCCGTGAATAATGTGTCATTCGGATCACCGATTAGAAACCACTCAATAAATTCATCCACTTCCATGGGTCTGTCGGCCAATGCAATGATATTTACCGCCGGCTTTGCCTTCGATGCATCATCAATGGCTTTTTCGGATGCCATAGCATCAGCACTGTCCAACGCTTTCTGTTCTTCATCCGTAAACTTCATTGACGGGTAAGCTTGATATGACTCGCTGCTAATGTCTTCTAAAGCAGCTTGAATTTTGCCGAGCGTTTTTTCAAGTCTGAGTAGAATTTTTCGGATCCTCTTTTCCACATCTTGTCGGGTCACTTTGGTGCGCACCTCAGCCCTTCGACTACCGCTCAGCCCTTCGACTTTGCTCAGGGTGGTGAGCCTGTCGAACCGGGCATTGGGCTGAGCGACGCGCGCTTCAGCGCGCGAACCGAAGTCCTCCGCGCGGCCATGGGAGGCAGCAAAGTGGCGAGTGAGATCATTCCATTCGTCGCCCACAAAGTAATGACCTTGGTTGGGATAACTTAGAATCTTTAAATCCGGCAATACGTTGCGGTAATTATTTCCGACAAGAGAATCTTTTTCTCCGATGATGAGTTTAATTTTTTGCCCTCTCCCATTGAGCTCGGCCAATGCCCGTTTCGAGAAATTAAAGGAACTTATTTTCCAAAGGATCAACGGAAAAAAAGAAGTTCCGAACATTCCCGCGAGGAAATTCTTCATCGTCCAAAGATAGAAAATGGATGCCAAGCGAGACACTAAATTGCCGCGAACGAGAGGATTGATCGCAAAAACTTCTTCAAGATCACTGCTGTTCCGTGAATCGCGCATGGCATGCAGCAAGACACTGCCGCCAAAACTAAATCCGACCGCCCGCAGATGGGTTGAGTCAATCTTCGGATCTTCTTTAAAAAAATCAATCGCGGCACGAACAATTTCGCCAAACTGTTTGGGGCCTTTCAGCTTATCGTGATTTTCCCCGTGTCCGGGCAAGTCAAGAAGGAGCACAGCCCTTCCCTGACGAAGCTGTTCAAGGATAATGGGAACAAAGTTTGCCTGTTCTTTGGATTGAGTGAGACCATGAAGAACGATCGTGGCAGGAGTTAACTGAGAGACCGGAAGACCGCGAGGTGTAATCATGAAACCGGGTATTTCGGGATGACCCGGATAAGGAACTTTGACTGGTTGAACAACCGGAGGCGCACGCCCCTCTTTTTTAAATTCGGCTTCAATCGCTTTCCGGAAATGAGTCCGGATATTTTCGTAATCTTCTGCGGGCGCTAATCCTTGATCTAACAGATAATTATTGCTTACATAAAGCATCTGAAATTTTTTAAGCGGATCTGTTTCCCGGCCGGCCCTTTCTTTCCAGGCCTTGGCCCACTTTCCGCTCCAATCCGGAGAAAACCAGGTCGATGTGATGACTTCATTGATCACATTGTGAGCGGTAGTTTCGTCGATCCCCATCCCGACCGTAAATTCTTGCGCCCGAGAAAATTGGAGCTTTCGCCTCGCCTCACCCCACCATTCAAGCTTCTTTCCCTGCCGCCTTATCTCGGCGCGATTAAGTTGGCGCAATTTTAATTTTGCTTCACGCTGCAAATGGGACAGGTTTCCGTAGGCCGCTTCATCTTCTTTAATGTCTAAAACCTTAATGAATGCTCTCGCAGCATGAACGATCACATTTAAAGCGGCCTTATTGTCGTCATTGGAGCGGAGCAATTCCTGGGCATGGTCAATCGCAGCTAGCAAATATTTTTTCCCTTCCTCGGTTTGACCTTCATCCAACAAATGTTGTCCATAGTTTAGAAACGTCCACGCTTTTCGATTTTTCAAAACGTCAACCACACCCGTTTGATATTGAAGACCAAAGTCAATCAGTTCAAGTGACTCATCGAATTTTTTCTGATCATCCAGGTTTCTGGCCAAGGTCGGAAATACACCGATACGAATTTCAAGAGGAATGGATTCATCGTCGGCAAAATCACGCAACATGGCTTCCGCCTCCGCATAGCGGCCTTCCCGCATGACTTCTTTGGCTTTCTGAACTGTTTCTCGCGCTATTTGCTGTTTTACTTTTTGCAACGCTTGAGGGAGCGCTTTGACTACTTTCTGTTTGGCTGCCTCGCGCGCTTTTTTTGCGTCTTCGCGAATTTGTCTTTGCGCTTCTTTTCGTTCATAGGTCTCTTGGCGCAATGTTTTTTGGCGCTCTCTCATGCCATCCATTTGCGCTTGTTCCAATTTTCTCAAGAGCCGGGTTTGTTCGATCCGCTGTCTTGCGCGAAGTACTTGTGCTTCTGCTTCTCGGATGGCTTCCAATTTTTGGGTCAAGCTTTCACCATAATTCGCAGCGGCAACCAACTGATCGAAAGCTTGTTTCTCTTCACCGCTTAAATGTTCTGAATTGATAATTATTTGTAGCTCTCTAGTCAAATCTTGCCTGAATTCATTTAGGATTGCTTCGGCTCTGGCTAAGGTCACTCCTGGTCGGCTCATCTGAGTTAATAAATGTCCCTCGCGGAAAGGAAAATTGAACACTTGTAAACGTTCCCAGGCGATCTGGTGAGGCCGTTTCTGGACAACCGGTTCAGCAATCAATTCCGGCTGACTCACTTCGGCAGGTACCGGCGTTACTGGCGGCACAACGGGTTTAACTTGTTGACCAGGTTCCTGCACCGGTTGAGGCTTTGGAGAAGGTTTCTTTTTTTGTTCCGCCGCTCGCTTCTTTTCAGCCGCCAGTTTTCTGGTTTCTTTTTTCTCTATCTCCCGCTTCCGATTTGCTTCGCGCGCTTTCTCCTTAGCGAGTTGTTTCGCCTGCTCCGCTCGCGCCTGGCGCCGCTCGCGCACCGCGCGACTCAACGCAGCGGCAAAGTGAGGAACCAAAGCAACAATGGCCTGCGGCCAAAACCAAAATTGATAAAGGGGTCTCATGACATCGTCCGGCCATTGCCCTGTAACTCTTTGCTGCGCCCGCGCAAGACGAACGTTCAGAATTCTGCGCATAAAAGGTGCTTTGATGAATGCGGCTTCTTCTTCGTAACGATCTTTTCGGCTCTTAGCGATTTCTTGAATATTCTTTTTTCTCGACCAAATAATTTTAGCTTCTTTCTCAAAGTCGCGAACAGACTCTTTTGCCCAGGGCGAAACTTGAACATAATTCCCTATAAAATAGACTCCCGCGAGGGTGGCAACGCCGCTGCCCACGATAGCAAGAATCGGGAGAATGACATCACCGACATCCCGCACCTCCGCCCTTGAATCCGACCGATTCAAGGACTGAGGAGTGTCAAACTCGGTCGGAGTTTGGCGCACCTCGGCACGAGTAAATCCAAGTTTTGTGTTAAGTGCTTCCCACTTTGATGCGGAGAGATTTGCTTTCAACCGGTTTAAATATTCTGGAGCCAAAAGAACTTGAACGCTGATATTTCCTTCCTGGGGAGGATAAATGGTAACGTAAATCTCTTCATGTTTTGGTTCTAGAAATATTTTGTCTTTATGAAATTCCTGAAAAAATTTGTTTACAGTAGAGTAAATCGAGAACTCAAGCTGCTGTACCGACCAAACAAAGGGCCCCATTAAAACGGCTGAAAACAAAGGGGGTCGTACGACTGCGTCATGAATTTTAAACGTGAATCCCACTCCCTCTTTCGTTACCTCGTTGCCAAGGATCGCGCGAAGTATTTTATCTTGGTACTCTTCGTCTTCTCTCGGAAATCTTTTATCATCGATCGCTAATTCTTGATTAAACATAGAACCTAATGCATTGTCCCGAAGATAACGGACAATCTTAGAAATCCCTACTGTGTTAGCTTCGCCCAGAGCGATATTTTCCAAAACCGTTCCTTCGTATTCGGCAGGTTGTATCCGCGCTTCAGCGCGGGGAGCGCTTCCCGGCATGGATTTTCGGACAAAAATTTGGGGATTATCTTTTTTGGGTTCAAACCCTTGCGACTTCAGATAGGTTTCGATGACTTTATCCGGAACGCCAAACGTAATGGCTCGCGCGGTTTCAAGCTTGATCGTCTCACCCACAATGAGTCCGGATATTTTTTGAATGAGCGGCGCTAGATCACCCTTAAAATCTTTCCGGTACCGTTCTTTCATTTGAAGGGCCGCGGCTTCATCAACGCCGGAAAACTTTTCTGCCAGTTGTTCCTGAAGTTTTAAATTTTGGCCAACAAATTTCGAACGGACCGCTTCTTCTTTCTTGAGAAGAGGCTGCTGTTTGGTGGCTTTGACTAATCCATCAATCAGAAAGTCGAATTCGTCCGGATTTAAATTTCTCTTACCGGCCAAATCAAAAATTGACGTTTCTCGCGTTTCAGCGCGAGGAAGCATTTCCAGTAATCGGCGCGCTCTTTCAGAAAGACCAACGAAAACTGTCAAAAGACGAACTGCCCTGCGATCTGATTGATCTTTTTCCGAAAGACTCATCTGAGGACGTCTGGTGCGCTCTTCTTTAAGTGCCATCATATGATCAATTGCCCAATTTAATTTTCTTCCCAATTTTTCTGCGTTTCTTCTCCATGAATCTCTTTGATCAAAAGGCAAACGTTCAGACATTTGTTCAAGATCTCCCAAATCAAGAATGACTGACATTGCCGAAGCATTGTTTCCAAGTCGAGTGGCGAGACTTATAATTTGCTGTTTACTTGGTACCCCCATCAAAATTTTTCTCATCTCTTCCATCGCTTCGAATAACGGATGAGGCCCACCTTGATCCCTTACCTCGGAGCGATTAAGCTGATTGAGTGCCTCGGCAATTTCTTCGGCTTTGCCTTTTGGCAAGTTCACTCCCGTAGGACCGGATTGCTGGAAGATTTCGCTCACATGAGTCGCCGTAAAATTAGTAACGCGGTCTACGCTCAGCGCTTTCACAATGGCTTTCCGATTGGTATGGAATCCTCTGTCGTGAAGTAAGGGCGTATCTTCTAAAATCTCGTCGAGCAGTTGCCCCACAATGTCCATTTTTGTCTGGGTCCTGGAAGGAATTTCCGGATGAAAGAGCGGCAGGATCACTTCATCCATATTTAACGGCAACGGCCTTTCGCGCAAACTTCCCTTGCCGTCCAAATAAACCCTTAAAAACAAATTAACGTCAATGAAGTAAAACGGCAGATCTTTGTATCCTTGAGAATGAAGATAAGACCTTAGACCCTGAATCCGGTGCGGCGTATCCAGAAAAATAGTGGGGCTTTCATTTTTAATTTTGGAAGACAAGAAGTCACCATTCAGACGGCTGCCGCGGACTTTGGCCCATTTGCCGTGCCACCCTTCCTGATGATTTTTTTGGAATTCCAAAATGAGGAAGAGCAGATGCGGAGCTAGCCGGCGCAAATTTGCCCGTCTTCTACTTGGAAAACCGGAATACGTTTCAGAAAGCGACTGAATGATTTTTTCATTCAGGCCTCTGATGTCCCGGAAGTTAATTCCCTCATATTGTGAATGCGTTTCCTTGAATAATTCCCACGCCTGAGCAATCGGAAATGTATAAGCGCCGAAGCCCGGAAAAAAATTCCAGAGAAATCCTCTGAGCCGAACTCCGAAAATCGGCTTGAAGACAAACAGAATGGCGGCTATGCGGATGAATGATCCGGTCCAGCCGGCATGGATAAAATTGAGCACTACAATCAGCCAAATCGGAAGTGAATATTGAAACGCGGCATAATTGAGCCCGGTCAGGAACACCGTAAATTTGAGCCACTCGATCACCGGCCCCGTACTCATAAATGCGGTGTACATCGCAATGTGGCCGACCCGCTGCAAACCGGTCAGATCAGAACGCCTCAGCAAATGCAGGAGTAGACGTCCTTGAGGAAAATCTGGTAATCGAGGCTGCCGCACCTCCGCCCTTGAAACCGGCCGCTTCAAGGCACGAGGAGTGCTTAGCTCGGACGGAGTTTGGCGCGCTTCGGGGCGGTCGTGAGGCCGACGGCGGGGAGTTTTTGTTCTCTCTATTTCTTTGTTCCACCTATTCTGGATAATTTCGTTTGCAATATTAATCTTCTGCGTCTCATAAGAATAAACGGCCGGACCGGACCGAAATTCTGGAATGGTCGTTATCAATTCCCACGTGTAATCACCGTAAAAAGTGTGCCCCGAAATTTCATCTGATGTCAATAAACCATTAACCAAATCAATGGTGGAGCCCATAAAACCAAAACGGGGTTTCATGCCACTGGCATAAATCAAAGCAAGAGACAAAGCCAAGTACTCCAGTTCGGAATCGGAAAATAACGGTTCTCCGGTGGATGCGTCTTTCTGATTTTTGGCTTGCAGGTCCCGTTTGAATTCATCCCGAATTTCAATGAACTCCTCGAGCTTCATCGGATTACGGGTAAATCTTGAACGCTCGGTTAACAACTGATTAAGATCCGGCGCGGCTGAAGGAAATACAGATCCGGAAGTCAGGAAGGAATCCACCCACCCCGTTTCAAGCTCCTGATTTGAATGTTTGACAAGAGAGTCTTTTCTTTCGGAAAGTACGGCCGAAGTCATGGTTGGCGCTTTGAAATTCACAGCACTCGCAGTTCCTGTGGGTTGGATATCTAAGTATTGATTTTGTCCGCGAATCGCAGCATCAATACCAATACTGTTTGACTCGAGAGTGACCTGTTGAAGCGCGGTATGCCCATAAACCTGCCGACGCCAATCAGCCAAGTTGCCGCGCGTCCAAAAAATACCCTCATGCGTAAAAATCGCGTGACGAAAAGCGGCGCGGGAATCCAGGCCTTTCGCTGCGCTTTCTTGGGCCTGGCTAAAAGCCCGGCGGAATAATACGTTAAGATACTCCGCAATTTCTGCGTCCGTGACTTTCTGGTGCAGCTCATCATCTGATAACATTACCGGATCGATGCCTTGAGAGCGGAGAATTTCCGCTTCGAGCTGTGTCATTAAAGGTTCATTGATTCCCGCGTGAGTAAAAATTTGTCCCTGAAGATACACCGAGGCAAGGATATTTCCATTTTGGACGTCTTCCAACATACGTTCAATCATGGGCTGATAGGCCGCATGTTTGAGTAACGTTTCTCGTAAAGTTTCCAGGGCTTCTTTCGGAGCGAAAATACCAAACGAGTCCTTTGACAGACCTAATGACTCGGGATCAATTCGCGATTCTCTTAGCCACATTCCTAGTTGTTCGTCATCGCCCAAAATCCCGCGAAGCAGAATCAATTCGTGATTTCCCAGCAGTCTATAGACAGCGCCGCTTCTTTTGTTCGTCATGGCCTGATTCTGAAGTTCCCGGAATTTCTCTTCCACACCAACCGAATTTGTTCCGCGGTCAATGCGATCACCTATCTGCACGATCACTGCATTCTCTTTGACTTGTTTCATTATTGCTTCAGCGGCGTCAAGATCTCCATGAAGATCCCCGATGGCAACGAGGGGAACTTCTTCTTGAGACAGGAAGCGATTTATTTTTAATTGAATCCTCCAGGCTTTCTCGTTCCTGTCCGGATCGGAAGATTCAAGCAACTGATGTCTTTCCTGAACCATTTGATCGATTTTGCTCCGCACCTCCGCCCTTGAATCCGACCGATTCAAGGACTGAGGAGTGCCAAACTCAGTCGGAGTTTGGCGCACCTCTGCGCGGGAAGTAAAGTTAGGCTGTATGGATTTTATTTTTTTGCTGACGGCATTCAAATCACCTGAATCTAGATAAAGCAGTTCGAATAGATCTCCGGAAATGGTTTCATATTCCGGTTTTTGAATTTCAGTTTGCAGTCGGTCCCGTTCGTCATCAATTTCCTGTCCCTTTAATTTTCCGGCGCGGACACGTTTATGGAAATTTTCTATTTCGGCCAGAATCTGAGCAAGCGCTTTCTGGGAAAGCTTGGGAGCTTTCGCCACCGCTGGTTTTCTTTCTTGTTTGGCCGCAAGTTTTGCTTCTTTTCGGGCGGCTGCTTTAGCTTCTCTGTTTGCTTTTTGGGCCTCCGCTTCTTGGAGTTTTGTTTTGGCCGCTGCGATTTGATCACGCAAAGCACCGACTCTGAAAGCGCGATCGATCGTTAAAATTCGGTTCAGATAACCCTCAGCTTCTTCGAACTTTCCAGTTTTGGCAGCCAAAAGACCCAATAAATTAAGTGCGTGAGCACTTTTTGGATCGAGGAGCAAAGATAAATCGGCAGATTTTTTAGCGGCTTCAAATTGATTACGGTTCAAATAGAAATATCCGATCTGGGTTGTCATCACACTCAAAAACTCAAGATGTTCGGATCTAAATCCGCTTGTCTTTCCAATCACATCAATTAAATCACGAATTAATTGAGCCGCTTCTGCCGAAAGCGGATCATCCAGATTTCCAGCCAGCTCAAACACTTGAGGAAGTGTATCGAAACTCAAGGTTTTGAGAATCGCGTGGTGAGAAATGCTGAAATCAGCCAAAGGCAGCCATTTGACGAAATGCTGAGCAAAACGTAAATGTTCTTCAATGCTTTCCCGTTCCTGTCCGGATTTGTAAAGCTGAGAAGCAAAACTGGCATGGGCCGTCGCTAAGTTAAATTCCAAGATCGGCAGATTGACGTCTCCATCTTCTAAAATGACCTGCCCTAAAAGACGAATCGCCTGTTCATATAAATCTGCAAACCGAAGGACCTGGGCAAATTTCATAAAGGCCGATGAGTCGTGATCAATCAACGATTTTTTCTCTGACGATTTTGCTGCCGGAAAAGCAAATAAATATCCGGTAAAAATCTCGTAGAATTCATTGATGACACGGATGTCTTTTTTGGTTAATTCTTTCCGGCGATTAAAAAAATAGGAAGCCACTTCTTTAAATCCGCGAATTAATTCTTCAAGATCCCGCGTTGCGCGCTCGGAGTTAATTCGGCCTTGCGCCTCTTGGGTGAAATACGCAAATTCGTTCAGTAAACGTTCGTAATTCTTGTCTTCCAAAATCCGTCTCAGGGAATCAATCGTGATAAAATCTCGCACCTCGGCTCTTGAAGCCGGCCGCTTCAAGGCACGAGGAGTACTCAGCTCGGCCGGAACTGAGCGCACCTCCGCGCGGGCAATTTGTTCAAGATTAGAGAGAAGGCCATCGGCAAAACCCAAAAGCATCAGGTCTCTTTGTTTCTTACGCTGAAGTGATTCGTCCTGAGAAAATCCGCGGTGAATACCGGCAAGCATGCCGGCAAAAAGATGCTCATTTGATTCTTGAAACAAAGCTCTCAAATAATAAAAAAAGTCTCCCCGGCCGTCCTGATCTTGGGCATGGTAAGAAAGACTCCACCGCGCGAAACGGTCCAGAGCCCAATAACTTTTGACGAAACCTTTCAGTCCACCTTCTTTTGGAAATTCATCCAATTCGGGTTCGTCATCCGGAAGCCGCTTTTCGACAATGCCCCACGCTTTGTATTTCCAGCCAAAGCGCGATCTGTTATTCAGCTGCTTCAAAACTTCTTGTGCTTTTTGAGCATTGAAGAACGGATTTGGAAATAATTCACCGGCGATTTGTTTCCCTTTTTGATAACTCGAAACCGGAACGGTTCCATTGCCTGAAATGTTAAGCAAGGCGAACTCACCTATTTCAATGGTGTTGTTGCCGTACTGGTCATGGCCAAAAATTTGAGGAAAGTAATCCCAACTCTCCTGATGAATCGGAATCAAATCCATCGGTTCTGCTTCCTGATAAACGCGCATGCCTGCAATCGTAAAACGGTTATCAAAATTAAACGGCGTCTCCATGCTTTCCGGAAGCGCAACCCCAATGGCGCCTGCCCTTTTGGCAACGCCGGCCAGCACTTTAAAAAGATTGGCGAGCAATTCTTCTCCATCCAGGGACGACGCTTCGATCGTATCAATAGTCAACACTTTCTGTTTGGAATCGGTTCCCCACGTCAACCCGACATAACCTTTGAGCTCTTTTCCTTTGTAAACGAAATAATAGGCCGTGTCTTCATGCAGGGCTTGAGTGAACTGAGCACCCTTATCTAAATCAAAACTGCAATCAATAATTCCGGCGCGGCCGCGGAAAAGGCCTAAAAATCCAACGGGCACAAGTGTGTACCGATCTACTTGTTTGTGTTTGACGATTGTGGCCTTTGCAATTTCCTGATAAACGGGCTCTGCGAGTTTCTCCCAATGGGCAAGCAAACTTTTTGTTTGTTCCATGGGATAACCGGCAGCGACCGGCAAATGATTTCGGTAATCACTGTAAAAGACTTTAAAGGCATTAATGCGCGTCTCAGGATCCGCGGATTCCAGTTGAGCGGAGAAAGTGACGTCTTCCAAAATTTCACTGACAATGAGCGCGGCCATTAAATCCAAATAAACCGGACCGAACAATTTATCCACAAGTTTAGGACGGGCCAATTTGAAAACCAGCCGGTAAAACGCTTTTTTGTCGGCGAAGAGCTCGCGTTTCATGGCGGCTTCATCCGGAAACGGCACATGAAAGCGGCCAGACTGATAGGTGCCGGAGGAAATTGCCTGTTCACGTTTCAGGTGATAATAAAACGAGCGGAGATTGAATATTTTGTTCTGCGGCAGGTTTTCATCAAACCAGACAAGCGTATCAATTTTTTCTTTGGTGGATTTAAATTCGGAAACTTTGCGGTCGAAAACAGTCCAGTCGATATCATCCGTGCGCAATTCGCGGCTTTCCGTAGCGCTGATTTCGAGGATTGGCAGATCTTTGGCTTTGATAAATAATTTCTTAAAATATCCGGGATGAGCCTCTTCAAATTTGCGCACAAACTCCATTCGCTCCTGAAATTCTTTCCAAGTAATTTGAATGCCCTCTTCTAAAACACCCAGATAAGCCAGATACAATTCATCCTCATTGTTCAGATCAAAACCATGCTGAATTAAGTCGAGAGATTTTTGCTTAACGTGTTCGGCAAACCGTTCCGGTTCAGGAAATGAAAGGAATTCGGCGAGTAAAGCATCGTTTAAAGAAAATGGAAATTTTTGTAGCAATTCATGCTTTTTAAAATCTGACTCTTCCATCACGCCGGTTTCAATCAATGCACCGTAAAGAGCGATTAAATGTTGATGAATTTTTGAAAACCAACGGACCCGGCCTCCCTGCTTGCTCAAATATTGATTCATTTCCGTAAGGTCCGGGGTTTTTCCGTGACGCACTAACGCGGCGTTAATTTCTGCGAGCGCGTCAAAAGCGGCGTCCGAAGTGCTGGAAGAACCGTGCAAATTTCGCACGTATAACGCACGTGAACGCGGAGGAACTCCCTGCTCAATTAAAGCGATATCAATCAGGGCCAGAGCGCGCAAAAAACTGGCGATTTTAGTATCGAGATGGTCAACTTTCTTTCCTTCCCTGGCCACTTGGGCGAGCAAGTCCTGAATCACCGGTTCAAAATAGGCGGTTCGGTTCTGCTTGATCAGCGCCGCGTCTATTTGCTCGGCTGCAACCAGAAAATGCTGACTCTTCGAGGTTTGGTCATCCGGAATCTGTTCCAAACGTTTTTTGATTTCATTGAAATAATAGGGCTGCATGCCATGTTCAATCAAACTGCGTTCTACCTGAACCATTGCCGCAATACGCCGCGAAAGGATTTTATCGGTGTGCGATGGCACCGGAATGAAATAATCCAAAATATCCGGAGACGGATCAATTCCTCTTTCAATGGCAGCTTTTACGATTTCGGCCAAATCAGACGCGGCGTCAAGCTTGTGGGCCTCGGCTTGGCTTGCAATTTCATGAACTACTTTATCTAGTTTTTCAGGCGTTAATTTTCTCCATCCTATTTTGACCAAAGCCAAATAGATCGTCACCTTCGCATCCAATAAATTAATCGCCGTCGGAAGGTTGGGTTCTCGAGTCAATAACTCCAGCTCTTCTTCAACAAGCAGCCTCGTTTTAAAGCCGGCGGACTTGCCTTTCAATCTTAAAGCGGCTTCAATGATGGAAAGATATTTGAGAGCGGCCGCCCTGACAAATAGAGACTGAGAGCTTAATTTTTTTAACAGCTCACGGTAATGGACCGGCTCTTCGCCGCGTTCAATTAAGGCCAAGTCTGCTGCGGTAAAAACTTCCATGGCAGGGAAACGATTATATAAATAGGCACGGAGGGGCAGAAGATTGGACTCAACAAAAGTACGTAACGTTTTGGCTTCTTTGCTTTTTCCGTTTAAAACAACCGGAGCCAACGTCAAAGCTTCAAGAATAGCCTCATCTCGAGACGAGACTATTGCTTTTTGCCAATCGGGTAATTCTTGGGAGGATACTTTCTTGTTTTGTTTGACTTGATCCGCAAAAAACGCCGCCGAATCAGGTTGATTCTGATCTGAAGTGAGCCGCGCAATTCCTTGAAGAGCTGTTACATAGATGCCAAGCGCGTGGTAATTGTAACTGTCGTTCTGCTCATCAGCCAGTTTTTCAAGAAGAGGCAGTGAACGGGGTTCCTTTCCTTGTTCAACCAAAATAAGATTGAGGTCCACCAATAGTTGAACAATGTCATGAACATTTTGAATCATCACATGGTCAAGCAAAGCTTCCAAATAGGGCATGAAATAGTCTTTGCCTTGTTTGGCCATCGCGATATAAAAAGGTCTGAGTGCGCTGATAATTTCCGGATAAGTGAATCCGTGACTTTCCTCAATTTCACCTTCCAGCCTGATCAGTATTTTCAAAATTTGGTTTCGAATTCCCGGATCTGAAGGATGTTGGCGGGCTTCAGCGCGGCCAGTGGGCTCAACGAAAGCGGGCGGTGCTCTTTTCTGTGCGGCCCTGCTTTCCTGAGAGGCGCCGAGATTGTAGAGATAATCATAATAATGCGAAGACATGAGAACCCGGTCTTCTCTGCCGCCGCCAAAAAGTTCGGCCCGAAACGCAAGAGACGAATCAGAAACATACTTCTTAAGATCTCTTGTGAGATTACGGGCGCCCAGACGATCAGCAATGAGCCTCAAAATTTCAAAGGCAACCGCTTGCGCAACTTGATTCTTGGATTTGACCACATAACGAATCAGAGAATCAACAAACTTAAGCCGTGACGAACCTAAATAATTTTCTTCTTTCAGTCCTGTTCCGTGCTTTTTAAATGGGGCATTCTCCATATGTTCTTTCAGTAATTTTCGCACCCGCAAAGAAATAAGAACCGGCAGAGTCACCACAAAGTCCACTGCCAACATAAGCGGTACCAGCCAATAAAACCACCAAGGCCGATTTTTAGGTTCTCGGCCAATTGCCACGGCCTTTGCAAGTGGAAGAAGCAGGTTAGACAATCCATTTGTTGATAAATTCTGAAGCTCGGCTTCGCTGAAATAACGTTCCGCCCGGATATTCCGCACTTCTGCCCGTGGACGACCATCAGAACGATACTGTTCAAAGGACTGCAAAACGTAGGGCATAATCGCTTGAACAACTGGATTAACTAAGAAACTAATTTGAACATCTCCAAAATCAAACACTTCTGCGACAAGTTGCGGAAGCCGGACGTTGAAATTTTTCGGCGTTAATCTCTTATTCATTTTTTGGGCAAACTCATGACCAAAAAGAGTCATTCCGCTCGTATACTCAATAAGCTGGAAGAGATTGGGCGAATCTGCTAGACCAATCAGAAGGGCTTGAGATATTTTCTCTTCCGTAAATTTAAGTTGACCATTGGGCTCTTCGTCGCGCCGAATTCTTGTCCGCACCTCAGATCGGTCACCGGCAGGTTCGATTTGACCGGCAGTGCCCTTGCCAAAGTCTCGGTTTTCCAGCAGCTGGATCACTTGAGTCACAATATTTTGAGAAGCAAATCCATGATATTGCCAAATTTCTTTCACACTCCGGACGGAGCGGCCATTGCTTTCAATACCCAAGTCCACCGCTCCCGAAGCCATACCCAGCCGGCTTGCCGCAAGCGCATGGTGAATGGAAGAACCGTCGGCTACACCAACCAGCGGCGCAAACGCTCTTTCTTTAAGCGGAATCAAGCGGCGCAAATGAGGATAAGTGGTTTCGTCTTTGGGATCTAAATACTGGAGATAATCCGGATCTTGAATACTTCTTCCCAGTTTTCCAACTAGTAAACTGGGACTTGTGACCACAATGACATTGGCGTAAATACCGGCTTTCAGTAATTGATCGGATGCTTCCACCGCTTGAGTCACTGCAGGTCCACTGGCCAAAATATGAACGACATTCAGCTCGGGATTGTAATCATCCAGCTCCAAAAGATGAAGCTTTGGATCGTCTTCGATTTTCAAAACTTCTTTCATGTAACGCAACCGATCTTCTTGTGAATATCCATGAAAATCAATCAAACGGTATCCGCCGCGAATCACCTGCTCGCCCCAAAGTTCGCGAAGCGCGTCTTGATTCGGAACATCCGCATAAATTTTTTGCTGCCTCAGGCGTTCCCACAACTGGCTTCTATACACAGGAACCGTTGAGCCGCGGATGTAACTGATGGCGCGGTTTTCAGTTTCACCCGCCGCCATTCTTTTCATAATTTCAGGAAAAATATATTCAAGCTCGTCGATATATGCCGGTTCATAAGCAATCGTATTGGGCATCATCAGCGCAATGATGAGCGACATAATGGATTGATGGAGGCCGCCTTCTGGTGCAAGACCGGATCCTGAGGGTGTACCAATTGCTAAAATTGGAGAACCCCAATACTGGCCGAAGAACCAAATGTCTAAAGCGCGGCGGAAAATAAACATATCGTACGCAGACAACGCTGAAAAGATCGATATGCCAAAAAATACAGGCGCCATCGCAAAGGCAATGGCCAGATTGACGGCTTTCATTTCAGCAAGTCCTGGCTCAATATTTCGTCCGGTCCAGGATTGCTCGACGCCTTGGTCTAATACGAGGCCATAGGTGTCCCGAGCTTTTTGCAGGAATTGACTTTCTTTTTTTCCAAGCGGCTTTCCAAAAATAGATTTAGCCGCGGATGGAAGTGTCGAGCTGAGTGTGTCAGGCGACATCACGGCAAGTCCGTCCGCAAATGGTTTCCAAGCTCTGAGTTCCGGATCAAGTTTCTCAATATCGGTTTCGGCAATTTTGTGGAGTTTTCCAATCAATTCATTCAAAGCAACTTGTGTCGGATACCATCCGGTTGTCTCGCCCAAGGCAAACCGTTTTGGAAATTGTTTCGGGAGTTTAGCGATCGCTTCTCTTCGGTTATGCGCAATCCGGTCCGCATTCACGTGTTCTTGACGTTTGATCTGCCGGCTGAGTCTGGCAAGGAGCTTACCCTCTTTTGAATTCGATTTAAAAACCGGGAAATCTTCTCCTTCGGGAACCTGTGAGGCAATCCGGAGTTCTTCCATTTGCTTAGCCGTTAAAATTTGGCTGTGATTTTTGGAGTTTCCCATCATCGACGGAAGTCCGTCGCCTTTGATCGTCCATGCAATAATGGCAACCGGTTTTTTGGTGTACGCTCTGGCCTGCTGCATGGCTTCAGTCAATTTCACCAAATCATGGCCTCCCAAATCCGTAAACAATTGGTACAATTCACTGACAAAAAATCTTTGAAGAAACTCACTGAGACGCTTTTTATTATGTTTTTTCCCTATTTTGGACGTGAGCACAGATTCAAGTTCTGCAGGAAATCGCTTAGGATATTTAGCGCCGATGGCCAGGAGCGTTTGATATTCGGTATTGGTTAATTTCTCCATAGCTTCCCGAAATAAAAATCCATCCGGATACTCAAATGCGGCTTCAATTTTTCGGCCCCATTTGAGTTCGATGATTTTCCAGCGGCCGTACCGGTGTTTGAGTTCGTCGTAGTGGAACATGCTGCGGTTTCCGTCGAGGGACTGACGATTGTAATCAATCACATGGGTCACGTTGTAGGCTTCATATTCCAAAGCAGCATTTAACATTTCAAGCGCGTTGCCTTCATCGGTTTCGCCGTCCCCGATCAGAGCCCAGAAATGCGAGTCGGCCGGAACATCATATCCATGCTTGAGCAGATATTTATGGAGAATGGCCAATGCAATAGTCGTAGAAGCACCGAGACCGACCGAACCCATCGGAATAGTTTCGCGGCCGGGCCCGTCTGGTTTGGGATATGCCGGTATTCCTTTAATAACGGTAAGATCCGAATCGGAAGAATGATTTACAAGAAGCGGTTCAACAAGCTGACGGACAGTTTGGGCAACTTCTGGACGCATGCGGTCAATTTCATCGAAGAGTTCCTGGTTCAAATTAGGAATGGTCGCGTTTCGGAATTTTCGGAGGATCCGTTTCGAAATTTCAACGTTCGGATCCAACTTTCCGAGTAAGAACTGAATGGCGATATCCGCGGACTGAGCATGCGGTTTCGCCGCCGCATAATCGTGTTCGTGCATGACCACCCAAGCCGCCATCAGAATTTCTTTCATGGATGCCGCGGCACTTTGATGGCCACCTACTTTCACCTCGCGCTTTTGTTTGCTCGCTAGATAAATCATATTGGCCTGAATGTAATTGACCCACTTCATGATTTTGTCCCACGCAGCGTCATCTTCCGGCCGGACCACATGCATCGGTTCTTCGCTCCGTACCTCAGCGCGGACGGTAGGGACTAATTTCCCGGCTGGTTGTGGCAAAGGTTCCGTGGTTTCGCCATGGCCTTTGTCACGATCCCTCTTAATCGTGAAAAAGACATAGTCGAAATTGCCGAAAACGTATGAATCGCCAGGTTGCTGCATCGTCGAGACCGACAAATCCGCAAATGAACGATCCACAGGAGCCCCGAAAGATCCTTCCCTTTTTTCGGCGAAAACTTTGGCGAGAGGTGCAAAAAGGTCTCTGCGAAGATCATAAGTCACGTGAACTGTCGCAATACCATCCGATCCAAAAAATTCGGGCGCACGCAATAAAGAATGTAACAGATCCGGATCATTCCGATTTGGCTTTTGTAAATGCAAAAAATTTCCCCGAAAACCAACACCAGGAAGGTCTTGAACCAAAACAACTTTGGCAGCTTCTGATTCGTGCACATACTCTTTTAATTGAGTTAAATAAACCCGGAAGCGGGCTTCAAGGTTTTCTTTGTCCGGAACTTTCTCGTGACTGTGAAGGACAAAGCGCGGAAAATACCTTACAGCAAATCCTTTTTCGTTCAACCGGCGCAACACTTCAAGCCCGCGCTTCATCTCATTGAAGATTTTTTCCGGACCTGCGATTGAACCGCGAAAATGTTCTGCAAGCGCCAACAAAGAATCTGTTTCTCCCTGGGATAAATAGACATTGACGGCGCGAGCGATGTCCTTCCAATTCGCAAGTTCGTCCCGAAGTAGGAAGCTCCACGTCGCATCGATATTGTAATGATCATCGCCGCGCGCATTTTGGCTGCTCCTGAGAGGTACGGATAGAAGAGTGCCTTGGGGTAGATTTCCCGCTTCTTCAAAGAGCGGAATAATATCGTCTATGTCATGGCTATTGGATTGGAGCAGCAGAAGGTCATATTTTTTCAAAAGATTACTCAACAGTTGGTCGTGATCTTTTCCGTTTTCTTGGAACGTGTTCAAGAGTTTCCAATCCATATCTGAAAGTGGAGATGTTAAGCGTTCGGTTGCGGCAATCCCTCCCAGCCCACTGAAGGCTTCGTCAATCATACGGGGCCAAACGCTAATGTGACGACTTGCCATCCGTAGGTCCTCCAGTGTTAATTTCTCAAGGTTTTTGGCGCTTCCAAACTTAACATAATCACGAATGGCCAATGCAACATCGGGAGAAAACAATTCCTGAAGAAGGGAAAGCAAATCTTCGGCATTTGCGGGAGCTGCAAAAATCAATCGATGGCCGATATGCTCCAAATAGACTTGTTTTAAGACCGCTTCTTTGATCCGCTCATCTCCCCCAGCTCCGCGCACGCGATCATCATGTGAAATCAAACCCCACATGGCTCTTATGTATACGGCATGTTGGAGCAGAGGCGTCGTGTCTTCAAAGGGTATCTGTCTTTCAAGGTCAGCGCCGATGGGAAATGATATGACGTTTGAATGGAATAAAACCGAGCGCGTATGCTCCCGAAGCTTTTGCATAAGTAGCGGCCTTTCAGGTATGAGCGCAGACCACGCAGCCTGCACTGCCAGCTCATGCTGCATTTCAGGATCGAGGGAGGGAGTAAAATAGTCGAGCGCTAAATGAATCCTTCCGCCCGAATCCCGAAAGCTCAATACATCCATATTCCTTAAGCGGCCTTTTCTGAAATGAACCGGAAGTTCAAAATTAAGCGACTCATACGCATTTCCGTGCAAGACAACGGTAACGGCGCGGCCTAAATCCTTGGCAAGCCGCCTCAAATTCTGATCAATTTCATTCCGATGCTCATCGATAAAAGCCTTATACTCATCATTGACTTCTCCTCGGATCTCGAGGCCACCCTGCTCGGCCCATATCAACTGTGGTTTCAACTTCTTTTCGATGCGTCGCTTTATGGTCCATGTCAGCGGCCTCAATCCTCTTCCGAAGGATTCCGTCATCACACCGTACGCAATCCCTTTTTTTTCCCACGACGCATCTGCGCTCCGCACCTCGGCGCGGGCAGGTGCTTGAGCAAGAGAGCGATCGCGATAAGGTAATGTTTTTGCAAATTCCCCTCTTCGATCTCGATTGGATTCGCTGAATGGTGAGCCGGCCACCCAGCGATTGATTTTGTTTTCCTCCGTCTTTTCCTGTTCGCGCTTTATTTGGCGCTCTTTTATTTGTCTTTCTATTTTTTCCAGCCGTTCCCTAGACCATTGCTCGAAGGGTCGTTGCAAAGGTATATTTTCGCGAATGGAAATTCCCAAACGCTTTCGTTCCGTCTCAAGACCATGTAATAAAAGATTCTTTTTTTCATCTATAGTTAACTTGGCGAATTCTTCCCTGACCCACCTGCCTGCTGCTTCTTGCTGCCTTATCATCTGCTGGCCTTTTTGACTTATGTAGGAACTATCGGAGTGAGCGATGTTCAGCAGCCAATCGTGTGGTTCGTAGCTTTCAAGCCAAAGATTAAAAACTTGCCCGACACCGGTTTCGGGATTTTCTAAAATTGCCTTCTCCAGATCGATGATTTTCTTATATTGCTCCTCATAATCGCGAAGGACAGAAACCGATGCCCTAACATGGCTGGCGAGTGTTCCAACCGTCTTGAGAACCTCCGGCGACATGTGCTCGCGCCATTCTTCCATTTCGTGTTTTAGCGCGGCAAACCTTTTTTGATCCATTCTCTCGCCGACTAAATCCCATAATCTTTGATCTTCTTCGGGAGTGATGTCTTGAATGGACTGCGATTCCCGATCCTCACGCAGACGCTCTTCTTTGCTTTTAGAAAGTCTCAATTTTATGAAAGCAAATCTTGATATGCGCTTGACCAGCTCCAAATTTGCAGGCAAAGCGATTTGAATTTTCGGTGCGGTGGCCAATAGATTCAGATCAAACCGTGATGCGACAACAAAAGCCAAAGTGCGTTTGAGTGCTTCCCGGCGGTTCATCAAATTGTGAAGCGACGGTTCCTCGGGTTCGGTTTTGGCTCCAGGTTCATCTCTGCGCATAAAACGAATCACAAACAGATCAAATGAAAATGCTGACAGAATGCCCACAATGACAGCTTCTAAAATTCGAAATTTGATGTCCGGTTGAATGGCCATGCCCATGGCTACATAAAAACCCACAAAAAAACTGAAAGCGATCAAGAAGATTCTCTCGCCCGTTCCGATTTTCTCCCGCACTTCGGCTCGAACAGCTTTAACAAAGTCAAAGAGAAGACGCTGGTCTTTGTTGTTGACGAACGCCGTAAACTCTTTTTTGGAAAAAAGGGTTTTTTGATATTGATTCAAGAAAGAAATAACAGATTCCCGGTTCGAAAAATCTAACTCCCTCAGATCTGTCTGGACCTGGCGCGCTAAATCGATAAACTGGTTATATTCTGGGTTGTGACTCGCAGCCTTTTGAAGCTTCGTGATGACTTGTTCCAGGTCATTGCTTAGGCGGCCTTGAAAATTTATTTTTTGATTTTTCCGGTAAAACGCCATCACCGCTTGGTAGCGCCTTTCGGTTTGATTCACATTCCGCACCTCGGCTCTTGAAGCCGGCCGCTTCAAGGCGCGAGGAGTACTCAGTTCGGCCGGAACTGAGCGCGCCTCCGCCCTTGAATCCGACCGATTCAAGGACTGAGGAGTGCCAAACTCGGTCGGAGTTTGGCGCACCTCCGCGCGGGCCGTGCGGTTAAGCCATTCTAAGTCAATCCGGAGTTTTACAAGAATGCCTCCTCGACGGACAAATTCAATTTGACCCTTTCTTATGGCCTGTTCAAGAGCACCCGGTCGATGGGTTAAATGGATTAAATCGCGGCGGGATTGTTCTGAGAGCTCTGCCCGATTAAAATCCTCAGCGGTAATGGCGTTTAATTCGTCCCAAACGTCCATAAAAAGCTGGGTTTCTCTCATAAGCTTTACCGCCTCAAGAGGATCTAAAACCACTTCTTCGGTTAAATGTTTTGGCTGGGAACCAAGAACGAATCGAAGCGATTCCCGAGCCCCTGTCGTATCAAGATAAACAAACCCGTCATTGATCGCTTTGGAAATTTCGCTCGGATAAAGCTTGATTGTTCCATCGCGCCTGTAGTAAATGTTGCGGTACGATACCGCATAGGTTTGAAAAAAACTCCACCGCTTCTCGTAAGACTGGCCGGGTTTGAATCCTTCTGAATCAAACCATTCGTTTGATTCTTGAATGAGGTGCCTTCTTGCCTCAATCTCCTGCTCTTGAAACCGTTGGATAAAGCGATCTAGTCGGCCTCCTCCGTCTACCACATATTTTAAAATTTCGATCGCCACTTCTTCATCATAGCCCCCACCGGGCTCTGGGACTTTCTGCAAATGATCTGCTTTCGCCAATCGGTCACCCATTCTATTGTTGCGTTCGCGCAGGAAAAGCCGGAAAGCGCCTCGAATAATGAGCGCGGCGAGGGCCGATTTATCTTTGCGTAGGTCCATGAAAGCCCCCTCACGAATGCGCATAGCTGAACGATTGTCGCTCACAGAAAGGAGTGCGTATTTTTCTCTGTGTCCAAACCAGACAAAATACCTGGCATACGGCTGGTTACCTAAAAGAACAATGGAAATTCTGCCTTCCTTGTTCTGCAATTCATCCCAAATTTCGGAACTGAAAAATTCGTTTATGAGATTGTAATAAACCAATGAAAGCTGCTTGTAAAATTCATGGTATGCAACTTTGTTCCTCCCTTCTTGTTCGGCCATTGGCTGAAGTGACTCTCTAAGAGAAGAAAGAACGCGGTCAATCTTGGGTTGCACGGCTTCGGGATTAAGTTCTCCTGCAAGCGTGGTCAGTATGTTTAATCGATGCTCCTTAAAATCAATCAGCGCATTTTGAATATCTTGCCCAGCATCCTCTAAATCTGATTCCACATCCGGCTTTTCATTGTCGACGTCTTCATTTATCTTTATTTGTTCGCCCCAAATTTGGAACCGTCGTGATTCACTAACCGCTTCACGCACATGGGGTGCCAGTCCGCCCGTTCTGACGATCGGATATGCGCGCACCTCAGCGCGCGGAGTGATTCCCGACACGGATTTTCTGACAAAGATTGCGGGATTTTCCTTTTTAGGCTCAAATCCCTGCAATTTCAGATAAGCTTCAATAACTTTATCCGACACTCCAAATGTAATGGCCCTGGTCGTTTCAATTTTAATCGTTTCACCAACAATGAGCCCAGATACTTTTTCAACCAGCGAGAGTAAATCTTCTTTGAAATCTTTCCGGTAACGTTCTTTCATTTGAAGGGTAGCGGCTTCGTCAACGCCGGAAAACTTTTCTGCCAGTTGTTCTTGAAGTTTGATATTTTGGCCTACAAATTTTGAACGGGCTACTTCTTCTTTTTTATTGAGGTTCTCCTGCTTAGAAGTCTTTACAAATCCGTCAATCAGAAGATCAAACTCATTAGGATTGAGATTCTGTTTTCGAGCATGATCGAAAATTGTCGTTTCCCGCACTTCAGCCCGGGATCTTTTTTCCCATATTTCCTCCATCACCACTTTCAGGTATTGAAGCTCCTTTTCCAATTCCCCTATATTCGATACCGCATCGATTCCGACCCCAAGGGCCATACTGCGTAAGTCACCGACCTTATCTTTCAATGCTTTAATACGCTCTCCCAATGTTGCCCACGCTTCAGAGGAGACTTGTTCGCTCTTAAGAGTGGCAATCAATTCCCTGTCCATTTGTTGCATTTCAAGGCGTATTATTCTTAATTTGTCTCCAAACTCATCATCAGCTGGTTGAGATTTTGGAGGAAGAGGGTGCGTCAATATTTTGGGGTAGCGAGCCCTCTCTAGAGCCAAAAGAAATGTTCCTATACCCAGAAAGTAGCTGAGCGCAAGTATTCCGGCTCCCACAAAAGATGAGATTAAAGAATTGCCTGAAAATTCGAGATATCCAAAACTTCCGAGGCCAACAACAAGTCCGCCCAAAAGAAATAGTTTCAGCTTCAGATGCGCTTTTAAGACCGTGCGTGTTTCGGACCGGGATGAAACACTGCGCACCTCGGCGCGGGGTTTTTGATAAAGACCCGGAAATAGGGAAGAAAATTGAGAAATTGCCTTTAGACGCTGGTTGGATAAAAATTCTTGGAAATATTCCCCTTTGTCTTCCATCGACATAATATGAAAAATATAACCTTCCGGTTTTAAAATACGGAATTCCTCATTGGCAATTTTTCTTAAAACAGGGGGAGCATCCGTTCTTGAATAAAATGCATCATCGCCTAATGCAATACTAAAAATTAAATCAAATGATTCGTCTGGAAAATATGCCGGATCCAGATTGGACACATCTGCCCGATATAAGGACAACCGGGATGCCGCGCGCGGATTTTTTTCAAAATGCTCCTTGATTTTTTCAAGCGGATCTCGGGCAATATCAATAACCGTAATATGAGCTTCAGAATTTAACTTTCTAAGGAGCTGATCCACCTCATCAACCGATGCGCCTATCATCAAAACATTTTTTAGCCTGCTAAATGGAACGTACCGATTTAGAAGACCTAAAGTAAGCTGGACTTCACCTTCAAACGGAACGGTGATCAGAGTTGGAACCGTTTGCGTGTCTTGAATGAGGTCCGTGATTTCAAGCGTCCGCACTTCCGCGCGATTCAAGTTTTGGATCGTTCCCTGCATCAAATCATAAATTGGAATAAAGCGGTCAAGGCTTCTAAGCCGTGTCAATTGACGGGAGAATTCCCGGTTATAATTAAATTTGCCTGAATCAAATTTGTATTCTTTTCCGCGCAGTTGCGCACGAATTTTATCAAAACGAAAATAATTGAGCTCCTGCTTGGCCATAATTTCGGCAATTAGTTCTGTGTGGCCGGGTAAATAGGGCTGCAAAAGAATTTCTTCGGTGGTTTCTGTCTTGCCTGTCTCCGGATTCGTCCATGTGGGAAGATCCCAATAAAGGTAGCGGAACCAGGTCCATCCGATTCCGCTCATGGTAATACCCGCTTGCAAATCTTGTGTCTTAACTCGATCAATAGCTTGAAGAATAGTGTCTTTGTAATCAAAAAACATATTTTGAAGATCGGGCAAGAATTCCCATTTATCACCGGTATACATTTCAGGATAAATCATGATCGCCCCGGTGCCAATTTGCATTACTTTCGCCCTTGTTTGATCATCCGCGAAGAACGTAAAAAATCCAATCATGTACTGTACAAACGACTGTCTGAAGATTTGCTGAATTGCCTCGCGATCTTCTAACGGAACTTCTTCGTCATGAATGCCTTCTTTAAGCGTTTGAAGAACAAACTGAATGTTGGAAATGTGCGGACCTAAATCCAAATCTTCGGTCGGCAGCATGCCTGATCGAATGTGCAAATTCAAAAACATCAATTTTGCCGCTACGGTCCAATATTTGTACTTTCCGGGTAAGCTCTCAAAATTTCTCACGAGCCGTTCGTAAGCCGCGTTGTCAAGATCGGAAGTGTAGAAAGACATCGTATTGGTCACAAACAAAAGAGGTACGCTTAACTCGCTTGACTTGCGGTACGTGTTATATTTTTGAATTGTTTGATTGAGCCGCTCCAATTCATCGAGTGAAACATCATTGCGGTTGAGTAATGCCAAACTGAGAACGGTCAAAACGCGTAAAACAAGGTCTCCCTGAAATGTTTGCTTTAAATATTCGTCTCTTGAGTTGGTCTTGTGCAAACTTTGAAAGTCTGCGGGCAGATTACGATAGAGAGCATCATTTAACCTCTTGAGCTGAACGCTTGCGGTTCCTTTTTTGACAGGATTTCCGGAAAAATAGCGTTCTATCATTTTATCAATCCGATCAAGAATTTTTGTTATATTCCGCACTTCGGCCCTTTGAACCGACCGTTCAAAGGACGGAGGAGTGCTTGGCCCGGTCGGGGCCAAGCGCACCTCGGCGCGGGAAGGTTGTTTGAGTTCAAACTTCTCATCCAGTTTTTTGATGGTGATACCGGCCTCCTTCAATTCATTCAGAATTCCCTCACGGGTTGAAACTTGAATATGCCGCAAGACGATTCGGACGCCCGCAAGCAGTGTTTTGTCTATCTCGATTCCCGTTTCAACCTGCTTCGATAGGATCTCCTCAGCTGCCTCCTGCACTTTTATGAGCCCGATCACATCCACTTGGTCAACAACCTCTTTGGTCGTTGTCCCTCGTTCAAGAAGGATCACGATGCGTTTTAACGCTTCGGCGAGATTGACTTCAATAGGTTTCGCGTTTGATGGCCTCACATTAAGTTGACGACGCGCAGCATAAATAAATCCGGCAATTTCTCTCAAAAGCGCTGATGTATCTTCCTTTTTAAGTTTAACCACCGATGGTTTCTCACTCAGAGCTTCCTCCGCCTCCTGCAACACTTCCTCCTCTTCAAGGGTGCTCTTTTGATGGAACCTAAGATAGGTCGCTAAGCCGCTAGCCCCAACTACAACCCCCGTGGCAAAAAACAGAAACGATCTGCGCGAGAATAGGATTCCATTCACTCCACGATCATTGGCCCGCGCCTCGGCGCGGCGGGAATGATTCAGCGGGTGATGAAATCCGGGAGAAGAAAGAGTGGATTGGGATGTTTGAATTGCGCGGTGGTGCTGCTCCCCAAAAAGATTGCCCGGAGCCCATTTGGACCGGTCGATGTTCGAAACCCGAATATGAAAATGTTTTCTAATTTTGCTGATCCGGTCCATCAGAATTTGAAACGACACTGAGGTCTCTTTTCGGACTTTTTCATTGGTTTTCATTCTGTGCCACACAAAAATTTTCGCAAGAATGAGTGCGGCAATCCAGACAATTCCTGCCACCAGTAAAAAACTGAGGCCGGAAGCACTGCCGTGAAAACCATGATTGACGTTAGGATGATAATTATTGGTGTAGTGGTCATAAGTCATTGTATGATGAGGCGCGCTGACGGAACCGAAACCCCAAATGAAAAGACCGATGGCAACAACGGAACCAAATATAAATATAGATAAAAACGTTTGCAGATCGTGCCACCGGTTATTGCTTTTTTCAAGACGCGTGATTTTGGAAGAAGGCGCTTCAGAAAAATATTCTAATAAATGAAACCGGAATTCATTCCACAGGTCATCGACTTCGGCAATGCCCTGGGTTTTTGCGACGGAAAGAAGGGTGTAAATTTCAGAAACCCGCTGTTTCGTCCATTCAATGTCCCAGCTCCATTCGATTTTTCTTCCCTCCGAATTGCTAAACAGCCGGTTGATTTCCGAACGATTGTCCCGGATGCCGAAATCGACCAACAGAAAATATAAAAATTTCCGGTGTTCCCAGAGATAATTCGAAATCTTTCCTTCTTCGCGAGCTTTCTCAAGTAAAGAAGGATCGTGGGCCAAAACTTGAATGTTGAGGTAAGGCGGCAAGCTGGCGGGATTATAAATGGTCAGCTGTTCCGGCAATTCAAAATCCATATGAAACGGCTCGCTCCGCACCTCGGCTCTT
>OBEQ011977609.1_pt1 | contig 37613 bp, 31 predicted proteins | sample 1670901 | NCBI WGS metagenome assembly OBEQ01 (sample SAMEA104232315, study PRJEB22302) | groundwater metagenome | biome: forest; feature: aquifer; material: groundwater | place: USA | collected 2011-08-07 | depth 5.4 m | reverse complement strand
CAAACCTTAATGAGCCTCCTGCATACCTTACAGCTCCAAGGTAAAAACCCTCTGGCCTTTCTGAAAAAGGCTTATCTCAAACACCGTCAAGGAAATCCTCTACCCATCCTTAGAATCGCTTCAGGCAGCTAAACAATTACCGAAATAGACTGGGTGACTGGCATTTTCGCCGAAGCGGTATAGAATTAAATATATAGGATAAAAACAAAAGAAGCGCTGACGATGGTTCGATTAGAAGCTCAAGATAAAGGAAAAGGAATGAGCAAGGAAAAAAGAAAATCGGGAATTGTCCCTGGTCAGGCCATTAAATACAGGAGAGAACTTTTGGGTTGGAGAGCCATTGAACTGGCGCGGCGCTCAGGCGTAAACCCTCGAACGCTGGATGCGATTGAAAAGGGAAGAATTGAATCGCCTTCCTTGAGAAATCTTGAAGTGATTGCCAATGCTTTGGGTGTTTCTGTGGCGTCGTTTTTCGCTGGAACAGATCCTAAAAGTGGAGATCGAATTTTTATTGGGGGTAACCAGAAAGGTCAGCATACGCTTGAATTTCCCAAGGAGGGCTTTCGCGTGATTTGTTACACTCCTCTTGTTCCAAATTTTTTTGTAGGAAAGGTGATTCTTAAACCTGAAACGCACATCAAACATCAAGCGTTTCAGACTTCAGGAATGATTTTTGCACAGGCGATTATGGGGAAACTATCCATTAATTTTGATGGCAAAGACCATTTGATTCGGGAAGGAAATTATGCGTTCTTTGACGGATGCTTTCCGCATTCTTACTACAATCCTCAATTCAAAGAAAGCACTTTTTTGCTTGTCACCTCACCCTCATTTTTAAGTTCAAACCCTCGATCCTAAAATTCGCAATTCTCCAAATGTTTTTTAAAAACTTACAATTAAGTTGATCGATGAAAGTGTCGATTCTATAAGGACATATGTTGACTTCCACTTATACATTAACTATAATTTCTCCACGCTTTTTAAACCGCAGGGGAAGTGAAACCGAATGAAAAGAATAGGTTGGTTTTTTCCTTATCTCGCAACAATATTCGCAATTTTGTTTTCCCAAGCAGTATCTACAGAAGCAATCCAATCCTCTGCCACTCCCCCTCCGACTTCTTCCACAAAAGATGAACGCGCAATCGAACAGGATCGTGAAAAGGCCATTTTTGAAGCTGTTCAATCTGTAAATCCTCCCGCGAAAAAAGAGGAGACTCGAAATGCCGTTGAAAATCAAAATGCGGGAGTGGAGATCGGCCAGAAGGATCGAATTGCCCAAGAGGTTGAACTCCTTCGCCTGGCTCGCAAAGAACAATTTAAGCATCTTACTTGGAGTCAGATCAAACGAACCATCACACTTAAAACGGTTGCAGAGAAAGAAGAATTTTTAGAGGCAAGGAGGAAAAACTTAGAGGCCATCATTTCCAGGGCAGTGAGTATTTCTGTTCAAGCTGACATTTCTAAACAAAGGATTAATCTAGCTCGATTTCGAATCGCCAAAGCCATTCGTGATTTTTTTCCAGAAACTACTTTCGAAGCCGATTTGAAACATGGTTCGCTTTCGATTCCAGCTTTTGTGAGTGACCATTGGCGGACAAAGTTCAGAATTCCTGTTTTTCGAGGAGGTGTGTTGTGGAATACGCTTCAACTCGAAATGGGAAATCTAGAAATAGCCAAACGGGATTATGATAAGACGGTTTCAAATTTAATTGCGGCAGTTTCACAGGCTTACTTCGAGTATGAACGCGCTCAAAATATGTTGCGGGATCAAGAGAAGCTTATTGAGAAAGTTAAAGAACAGAAGAAAATTTCAGACGAGAAGTATAAAGCCAAGTTAATTTCTGAAATCGAAAAGCTAAATACAGATTCTCTATTTGGCCAGGCCCAGTATGATTTGGAAACAGCGGAGCAAGAAGTTGAAATTGCGAAGCTTGAACTTCAAAAATTTTTAAACCTTGAGACAACAGATCCAATCAATGTATCTCCCCTTTATTCTTTGGACGGGCTTAATGTTGAGTCACTTCGGAAGACACCTATGATTCCAGGTTCGGCAGTTGATGGAAAATCTTCAAGTGATTGGGAGCATTTAATCGAATTGGCTTATGAAAATCGGCCAGATCTGCAACTGGAGTCGGCAAAGTTGAAAGCAACTCAATTTGCTTATCGTGTTTCTCTAGGTCAACGACTTCCTCAATTTGATTTGCTTGTTGAGGTTGGAGAATTAGCAGAATCGTTTATCAGCGATTCGCTTCATCCAAAACATCGTCCTGAGTTTCGCTTTGGAATGGAGGCGACATGGCCTTTTCTGGGCAATACGCTGAAATATGCTTATGATCATGATCAACACGCGAAGTCCGTTACACAATTCCAATCTGGCGAAGGAACCCGAACGTTATCCCACTCCTTTTCGGCTAAAATATTAGACGATATGGGCCAATTTTCATCTATGTTAGAAGCAAAAATCAGCAACTTGGAACAAGTGGTTGAACTTGAAAAAACAGAGCGGGATGTAGTTCGTGAAGTGAAGGAAGCATACTTTAATTTCAAGAAAGCGTTGATTCAAGTTGAATCTTCCTACAAGCGGATGGGCTACAGGAACCGCCTTGCTCAGCTGGCCAAGCATCGTTTGGACACCAACGAAATCCAAATTTCAGAATATCTTCAAGCCGAAATGGATTTTACACAAGAACGAGGCCTGGTTTACAAGGCACTGTCCGAGCTCTTTTTGTCAAAGGCTAAGTTAAATCGTGCCATAGGGATACGTAATTATCTTCCGGTAGAAGTGCTCCAATAGTGTAGACTTTACTGCAGAGGAATTAAGAGTACTTTATGGACATCAAAAAACCAGAGCACGGTCTACCGCCAGAAGAACCGTCGCACACCCCAAAACCATCCCTGTTTAAAAACTTCGCTAAAGTTTTTGGTGTTTTTTTAAAGCCAGCCAATCTTAGGAAGCTAGTGATTGTAGGTGGTCTCTTGGTTGCCGTCTTTATTGTGCGCGCAGTTTTTTTCCCTCCTCCGAAGCACATTGAGACAAACAAGCAAGAGACGAAGGCAAGCGAACAAGATCTTGTTCCTGTAAAAGTGTTCAAGGTGGGACGGTTCAATTTTGAAGATTCTCTCAACGTGCTCGGTAGCATTAAGGGAGGCGTTGAATTCAAGTTAAGTTTTGAAATTCCAGGCGTTATTAGTGCGATTAACTATCGTGAAGGCGAGCGCTATGAAGAAGGTGCTCTCCTGATTTCGCTTAAGCAAGACGATATTTTATTGCGTTTGAAGAGATCTCAAGCAGAGCAGCAAAAAGCGTTATCGGCTCAGGCGATTGCTGATGAGAAGTACAAAGAACATCAAAAGCTTTTCGAAATTGGAGCCATTCCCCAAAGCACGCTTGACAAAGTAAAGCACGAGTTGGATCAAGCTAAGTATGAAGCAGAAGCACAGACGCTTGAGATGAAAGCAAATGAAGCTATTTTGGAAAAATCTAATTTGTATGCTCCAAGCGCGGGTACAATTGGGCAGCTCAATATTGAAGAAGGTGAAGCGATTACGCAAAACACGTTGGTAGGGAGTCATGTATCCCTTGAGCGTGTGGTTGCAGAGTTTGGGATTACGGAGCGAGAAATTAATAAAATTTCTTTAGGCCAAAAAGCAAAAGTGTTTGTGGATGCTTATCCTGATAAAGTGTTTGAGGGTACCGTGGAAAATATCGCACCGGTCATCATTGGCAGCTCCCGAACGGCCAATGTTCGTGTGCGGATTGAAAATCCAGAAGGTGTGTTGCTTCCCGGCATGTTTGCCCGTATCAAAATCTCGCTTTATCAAAAGAAAAACACACTCGTGGTGCCGAACGATGCTCTTCAGGGCAAAGAAGGTGAACAATTTGTGTACGTTATCAATCCTGAAGACAAGAAAGCAAAGAAGACCCCAGTCGTAGTAGGCTACGCCCGCATTGATTATGCACAAATTGACTCAGGAATTCGTGAGGGGGATTTAGTAGCGGTTTCTGGCCTTGAGCGTTTAGAAGAAGGTGCCAAGGTAAAAATTATCGAAACACAAGAGGCGGAGCTGTAATGTATGATCCCACCACCTATGAAGGCGGACCTTTCGGAGAAAGGCGGCCCTTCGGGCCAAAGGTAAGTGGTGGGGTGATTTCTCATCACCTTTTGGCTTTCTGTCAACAGGTGAAATGTCCTACCGTTTCGTTTAGTATCTCCTTTTTCCTTTCTACTTTTTCTTTTCGTCAAGATGGTGGACAATGAGTCTTCCGCGGTACGCCATCCAACAGCGGGTTACTACGGCCATGGTAACCGCCGGCCTTGTTTTTTTAGGGATGATCGCGGTCCTATCTATTCGCAAAGAGTTGTTTCCGCCGCTTACCTTTCCACAAGTTACGATTATTACGGATTACGTTAATGCAGCGCCCGAGGAAATCGAGACGTTAATTACGCGTCCGCTCGAAGAAGCGATCAGTGCTACCAATGGCTTGCGCGAACTCAAATCTGTTTCTCAAGAAGGTAAAAGCACGATCTTTGCTTCTTTTGGGTGGAACGAGAATATTGATTTCGCCGCTTTATCTGTCCGAGAAAAAATTGATTTAGTCAAAGAACGTCTTCCAAAAGAAGCGGGCGATCCCGTTGTATTAAAATTTGATCCTCTTGCAAGACCTATTGTGATTCTTTCCGTAACCGGAAGAATGTCTCCCGGGGATTTGAAGATGATCACGGAACGTTTTCTCAAAGAAAATTTGGAAAAAGTAGAAGGTGTTGCCTCTGCTATCATTTCAGGCGGCCTGGACCGAGAAATCCAGGTGACTTTGGATCAAGGAAGGTTGCAATCGGCTCAAATTTCAATTTTGGATGTGGTGGATGCCATTGACAAAGCGAATATTTCGTATCCTGCCGGTAGCATCAAAAAGGGGCTTTACGAATATTTGATCCGTACCGTGGGTGAATTTCGTTCGGTTCCCGAGATTGGTTATACGGTTGTTAAAACAGATGTAAAAAAGGAACTTGAACGAAAACAGGACACGTTTCTCGAGAGGGGCAACAAAAGCACCCGCGAAACCTTAGACACCAGCCGGGAAGGGGCGGAACGCAAAGTGGGAGAAAAACGGCTCGTGATGATACGCGATATTGGCGAAGTGAAAGACAGCTTTCACGAACGAATGTCCATTTCCCGTTATAATGGTAAAGAAAATATTTCGATTGCAATTCAAAAACAAGGTTCTGCAAACACCGTTAGAGTTGTTGATCGAGTGAGGCGAGAACTCCAGTTTCTGAAAGACGATCTGGAAAGCCGTGGCATCTCAGCAGAAGTTGTTTACGATCATTCCATTTTTATTAAGGATGCTATTTCGAGCGTTCGAGATGCAGCGGTGATGGGCGGTATTATTGCTTCTCTTGTTTTATTTCCCTTCTTCAAAAACTGGCTGAGCACTTTTATTGTAGCAATTTCAATTCCTGTTTCTGTCATCGGCACCTTTTTCATTTTTCAACTTCAAGGAATTACCCTCAACACCATGTCGTTAGGAGGTCTCGCCTTAGGGGCAGGCATGATGGTGGATAATAGTATCGTGGTAATCGAAAATATTTTCCGCTTGCGTGAAGGAGGAATGCCCCCCGTTGACGCTGCTGTTCAAGGAACCAATGAAGTTTTTTGGCCTGTTGTATCGTCAACCCTTACCACCATCGCGGTATTTGTTCCCATGATTTTGTTTGTGCCAGGTGTAGCCGGCCAGCTTTTCAAGGATCTTTCCTGGGCCGTGGTTGATTCTCTGATTATTTCGCTCCTTGTTTCGGTTGCAGTCGTTCCTATGCTTGCAGTCTATGTCCATGTACCCAAGAAAACGGAGTCGAAAGCGGTAGTTTCAAAAAGTACAGTCAAAATGAAGATCAAGAACTATTTCGCCAATTTTAATCGGGCGAAACAAAACCAGGTTTTTATGAGTATTGTTGGCATTGGTCTCGCCTCTTTCATCATCAGCCTTATCATTTTTCGTTTTTTAGATACTGAAGTACTTCCAAAGGTAGATCAGGGTCAGTTTTTAATTCGGGTTAATCTGCCTGTGGGAAGCCGAATCGAAGCAACGGATGAGATTGTCAGTGTGATTGAAAAGGAAACTGAAGCAATGCCTGAAGTAGAAAAATTTACGGTAACCATCGGTTCCTCGCCAACTTCTAGATTGGGCCAAGTGGCTGTTGAAACGTTGCGTCCTTATCAGGCATTAGTTTTGGTTGGGCTCAAGGAAAAGCGGAAGCGGTCATCGTTCGAAATTGTAGCTGAACTTCGCAAGAAATTAGAGAGTTACAAATTAGAAAAAGCTGAGATTCAATTTGTGGTCCAAGAAAGCGAATTTGATTTTACGCAAGCCGGTGGCAAGCCGATTGTGATTGAAATAAAAGGCTATGACCTTGCAACTTTGACCAAACTCACCAGGCAAGCAGAAAAGATCACAGCTTCTGTGCCGGGCGTTACAGAAGTATTAGATGATATTGGAGAGCCTTCGCCAGAAACCAAAGTAGAAATTGAACGCAGGAAGGCAGCGCTTTATGCGATTTCAGCACGTGATATTTCGCTGACGACAAAAGCAGCCATCGAAGGGGCGGTTGCTACCACCTTTAAAGAAGCAGGCAAAGAAATTGATGTGCGTGTCCGCTTAGAAGAAAAAGACCGAAAAAATCTTGATCAGATCGGAGACCTTTTGGTTTATAGCAATACGCTTGAAGTCCCAGTACCGCTTAAGGAAGTGGGTGCGATTAAACAAGGATATGGACCAAGTGAAATCAGGCGAAGAGATCAGATCCGGACGGTAACGGTGACAGCAGCGATCGAAAAAGGATTTAAAGAAAAAGTTGTTTTGGAAAAGCTGTCAAAGAAATTGGAAAAATTAGACGTTCCGAAAGAATATACGGTTGATCTGACCGGAAAAGCCCAGCAAGTTCAAGAGTCGTTTCGCCGCATCAGTTTTGCCACAGCGCTCGCTCTTATTCTTAACTATATGATCATGGCAGCTCAGTTTGAATCGTTCTTGCAGCCTCTTATTATCATGTTGGCGGTTCCGCTGGACATGATTGGTGTGGCGCTAGCGCTTTTCCTAACGGGCACGGCCATTAGTGTCATTTCGCTTTTAGGTATTTTGATTTTAGCCGGAACCGTCGTCAACAATGCCATTGTTCTAATCGATTTTATTAATAATTCACGAAGGGGAGGAATGGAATTGGTCGAAGCTTGTATCGAATCTGTTTTCGTTCGTTTTCGTCCCATTGTCATGTCTGCTTTGACTGCCATTGTGGGTCTAATTCCACTTGCCTTAGGAATTGGGAAAGGAGCTGAACTTCAAGCTCCCCTTGCAATTGCGATGATTGGCGGTCTTGCAAGCGCTACCTTTTTTACACTGTGTGTCATTCCTTCCTTCTATATTTTAGTCACGCGACTTGTGGATCGATTTTTCGGAGAACCAGCATTTGGGGAGGAGTCTGTAACGTAATGGGCCTGCCCACCTTCTCGGTAAAACGTCCTGTTTTGATTTGGGTCATTTTCGCAACGCTTATTCTTGTGGGCGGAATTTCTTTTCTTCTGCTTCCTATTGAACTTTATCAAGGTTCAAGCCGCGGAATCATTTCAATCATCATTCGAGCACGCGGCGGTCTACCGCCTGTTGAAGTCGAACGAATGATTACTCGTCCTGTTGAGGAAGCGGTTTCGACCGTTTCTCATCTTAAAACAATGTATTCTAATTCTCGCGAAGCGGAAAGCCGTGTCACACTTGAATTTGAGCCGGGCGTCGATATGAAGTTTGCAGGACTTGAAGTGCGTGAGAAATTTTCTCGTGTGAAAGGAATCTTACCGTCCGAAATTGAAAAACCTGTGATTGCCAACTTTGAAGACTCCGATGCAGCGGTTCTTATATTTGCTGTGACGAGTCCAACACTAGCACCCGAGAAAATCCGTGAAATTGTGGATCATGATCTGAAGCCACGTCTTGATCGTGTGAATGGTGTGGCAAGTGTTGAAGTCTATGGTGGGCGGGAACGCAAAATTTTAGTGGAGCTCGACCGTGACAAAATGTTTGCCTACAATATTTCAGTTGAACGAATCATGGATATTATTGGGGCAAGTAATATTGCATTGTTGGCCGGAAGTCAAGAGCGCGGAGCGTATGATTTCGCCATTCGAACAATGGGCGCCTTTACCAGCATCGATGACATTGGAAATCTTGGCATTAAAGCAACGAGACAGGGCTCCATTATTCCGCTTAAGGAAGTTGCAACGATTAAAGATGCATACATGGAGCCGGAAGATTATTCGCGGTTGAATTTAGATCAAAACGTTTCGGTCTATGTCAAGAAAAACTCACTTGCAAATACCATCAAAGTAGTGAACGGACTTAAACACGTTATCAACCAGTTCACGCAAGAACGAAAAAATGACGTGGGTGCTACAATCGTCTCGGACAAGGCCAAACTCATTAAGCGGGCGATCAACGACGTGTGGACGTCGCTTTATTTAGCCGTATTATTTGTTGCGGGAGTTGTTTACCTTGCTTTGAGGCGCTGGGTTTTGTCCTTGATCGTGCTTCTGACAATTCCGGTTTCAGTGATCGCCACCTTTATTTTCATGGCTGGTTTAAAACTTAGTTTAAATGTAATGACTTTAAGCGGGCTTGCGCTCTCCATTGGAATTATTGTTGATAGTGCTATTGTGGTGATTGAGAACACCGTCAAGAAAAGGGAAGAAGGACTTTCCCAGCTCGAAGCGGTTATCAAAGGGGCTGAGGAAGTCTGGCTTCCTCTTTTTGCGTCATTAATGACTCACCTTTGCGTTTTCTTGCCGATCGTTTTTATTGATAAACAAATCCAATTAACCTATCAAGGTTTTGCGTTTACGGTTTCGATTGCTCTAGCCATGTCGCTTATGGTTGCTGTTATGCTAGTTCCAATGATTCTTTCGATCATACGGTTGGATCGTTCCTCGAAGGATTCAGACGAAGAAAAGGGGAAGGGAACCATTTTTGATCGCACCAAAGTAAGCTATGACCGCTGGGCACGTTTCAGCTTGAAGTATCGCTATATCTTATTGCTGGGCATTGTGATTCTTTTTAGTTTTTCGGCGTGGCGCCTTGCCGTACGTCATATCGATCTTCCCAGCCAACTTGAAGAAAATGAATTTGCCGTTGTCGTATTTCCATTGGCCGGTGCGAAACTGGAAGCGAATGATGAAGTAGCGAAACGTTTAGAGGGTATCCTTCGTGAATTTAAAGAAGTTGAAATGCTTTCGACGACCGTTCAGAAAAATGACCTGCGCCTTTTTGTGAGGTTGGCCTCTCGGCAAAAGCGAAAAACCTCAAAAGAAATGATCATGAATCAGGTTCGAGAAAAGGGGAGCGAGCTGATTAAACAAATTCATGACGAATACTCATTGATTATTGATGAAGGAGTAGCAAGTGAAGAATCTAAGAAGCTCGTCGTCAACATTTTTGGTCTTGAAAATGACGCGCTAGAAAAACTTGCGCATCAAATAGCACAAAAAATTTCTTCCATTAATGGATTGACCAATTTAGTCATGACTGATCTAAGGAAAAGGCCAGAATATAGCATTGTGGTAGACAAAGGCCGGAGTGCTTTCTATGGGCTTACGGTTCACGATATCGCGGATTCCATCCACGCACTGGTTCGCGGAATGAGGCCCACAAAATTCCATGAAGTTGAGAAGGGCGAAGAAATCGAGACGATTACGCGACTTCAACCGATTTACCGACAAAAGGTCGAAGATTTACAGGATCTTTATATCGTTTCTCCGAAAGAGGGAACGCAAGTTGCGCTCAAACAAATTGCAGGAGTTTATCCTTCGCGAGGTCCTCAAACGATTGATCGTAAAGATAAATATCGCTACGTTTTTGTGAAAGGTGATGTGCTCAGGCCGCTTCAAACCGTTGCAGAAGAGGTGAAAACTGCGATGAAAGATGTTCCAATGCCGAAGGATTATTTTTGGAGATTTGGCGGCCGTTATGAGGATTTAATGAAAGGAAAATCTCAGCTTGGGATAGGGGTTCTCCTTTCAGTAGTTTTGGTTTACATGGTTTTGGCATGTCTTTATCAATCTTATGTGGAGCCGCTTATGATCATGGTAGCGATTCCGCTAGCGGCCATCGGTGTTTGGAGTGCGTTATTCTTTACCCGAAAGCCCTTGAGTGAGCAAGTATTTATCGCTATGTTCATTCTCATTGGAACTGTAGTGAATAGTTCCATCATCATGGTGGATCGAGTCAATCATCTTAAGGTTAAAATTCAGGATACGAAGGAATGTTTGATTCAAGCCGCCAAGGATCGATTGCGTCCGGTTTTGGCGACGGCCGGATCCACCGTGATTGGTTTTATTCCGATGGCGATTGATCAAGGTGAGTCAAGTCAACTGTGGTCGCCGCTCGCGATTACCATGATTGGTGGGATTTTGAGTTCAACCATTTTGACTCTATTTGTGATTCCTATGATTTATCTTGTATTTGAAGATTTGAAAATCGTTCTCAAAATATTTTCTTCTTCAAAATTTCTACGTTTACTGAGTTGGCTTTATAAGGCTCCGAATTCAGCCAGTTCTTAGGTTGGCCTTCAAACTTTCTCATTAAGAAGATTGTTAGGCAACGGAAAGCTATATAATTTCTCTTAATTTTTCGCCGTCAAAGCCGATACAAAGTGTATAATATGGGTGTTACAAAATGACTGCTTTCAGCGCGAGCGACAAACGCTCCATACAAAGTGTATTAATTAATCGACCGCTGCAACGCGAATTTACGCTCATCATGTTAGGGATTATGATGACAGCCGCTTTTGCGGTTGGTATGGTTATTAATTACACTTTAAGCGGTTTGACCGACAATGCTCCAGCCACCATTTCAAAAACCACTTTAGAACGAATGATTTTTGATGCCAATTCCCAACTGGTGGTTAGTTCGATCTTGATTATCTTTGTTGCTGTAATCGCAACCGGCTTTTTTGGAGTGTTCTTTCTTCATCGAGTGGCAGGTCCGGTATACCGCTTCCGAAAAGTGCTTGAGCGGATGGGAAGTGGCGAAATTCCTGGCGAAGTGCAGCTCAGACGACGCGACTTTTTTAAAGAAACGGCCGAGGAGCTCAATCGGGTGATTCAACTGCTTAAGGAGGTTGACACCACCTCACAAAAAATTGGCGCTCTTCTTAACCAGATTCCAAACGAAAAACTGCCACAAGACCTCAGCTCAAAAATTAACGAGATTCGCGCCACGCTCACCCAACTTAGAAAAGCCCCGGAATAAGAGTTTTTCCTCTTATTGCACCTTATTTTTCTTTGGGGTCTTCCCTTGACAGGATCTTTAATTTCTGTTAAAATTCATCCTAAATAAGCACAGTCCTTACACTTATGAAAGTGGGCTGAAGTTGACGCCCGCTTTTTTATTTTCCACCACAAAGATCGGCGGAACCGCCGTGTAGTCTGCGGGTATGAAACATTATGAGTCAAGAGTTACTAAATACCCTCGAATATATCGAAAAGGAAAAAAGCATTAAGAAAGAAGTGCTCCTAGAAGCGCTTCGCGCAGCGCTTCTTTCCGCCTGCCGCAAGACGTTTTCAAGCCCCGATGAAATTGACGTTCAAATTAATCCGAGAACGGGGGACATTCAACTGTTTGAAAAAGGCAAAGAAGTATTCAATGCAGACTTTGGGCGGATTGCAGCCCAAACGGCTAAACAAGTGATTATCCAAAAGATCCGTGAAGCCGAACGCGAATCGGTTTATAATGAATTTACGAAAAAAGAGGGAGATATTTCCACCGGAACCGTTCACTGGATAGATCACAAGCGGATCATCGTTGACCTTGGTAAAACTGAAGGCATTCTTCCTGCACGGGAGCAATCCCCTAATGATGAATATCGTCAGGGAGATACGATCAAAGTTTATGTGCTTGAAGTCAAGAGAACAGAGCGGGGTCCTGAGGTTATTGTATCGCGAGCACATGCCAATTTTGTAAAGAAACTCTTCGAACTTGAAGTGCCTGAAATCCACGACAAAATTGTTGAGATTAAATCCATAGCCCGTGAAGTAGGATCGCGGACTAAGATCGCAGTCGTTTCTCACGATGCCAAAGTGGATTGTGTCGGTTCTTGCGTTGGGATGCGTGGACAGCGGGTGAAGAACATTGTCCGTGAAGTCGGTGGTGAAAAAATTGACATTGTCCGATGGAATGAAGATCCGGAAGCCTATATCAGAAGCGCCTTAAGCCCAGCAGAATTGGCAGAAATAAAGCTGAACCGTGAGGCCAAGTCAGCCGAGATTTTTGTGGCCGAGGATCAGCTGTCTCTTGCGATTGGAAAAAAAGGACAAAATGTACGGCTCGCTTCAAAACTTGTCGGCTGGACGCTTGACATTCGAAGCACAAGTCAGAAAATCCCGTTAAGTTCACTTAAGGGGGTGGGTGAGAAAACGGAAGAGTTGCTCAGGGCTGCAGGAATTACCAGTGTGAAGGATTTGCTTAAATCAAGTCCTGGAGAGCTTGCAAAAATCGAAGGCATAGGATTAAAAACGGCAGAGAAAATTATTCACGCTGCTCATGATGCCATCTTAGGAAAACCTCTGGCCCCAAGGGCCGATAGGCCCGGAGGGCAGAAGTAATATGCGGGTTCACGAACTTGCAAAAAAATTAAAGATGACGAGCAAGGCACTCGTCAAAGAGCTCAAAAAACATGGGGTGAAAGTAAAGAGCCACATGGAACTTTTGGATTCCAAAGTAGCAGAAACCGTCTTGAAAAAGTTGAGCCACTCCAAACCGCTAGCTTCCAAATCCAAACCAAAAGCGGAACCCCCCTCTAAAGAAGAAAAACCTGATGTTAAACGCACCACAACCACAGCAACTCGAACTGCTCTAAAGCTAGAAAAATCTGCTCTGGCGAAAACACAAGTACAAGCGAAAGTTAAACCTGCTGAAAAACATGCTAAGGTGAAAAGCCCTCAAGCTCCAGCTCAGTTTAAGACCTCACTGCCAAAAGTTGCTTTGAAGATAGAGACTGCTGTAACATCGCAGGAAAAAGTAGTTCAAAAACCCGAGCAGCCCACACGAGTTTCAACGGTATCGAAACCCGAGTCGTCAACCGCGCAAAAACCAGAGGTGGTTCCTCCTCCCCAGCCGCCGGCTCCACTAAAACGTGTGGCGATCCAGGTCGAAATGCCGATTACAGTAGGTCTGCTTGCTGAGAAATTGAACATTCGAGTGGCAGAGTTGATTAAAACGTTGATTGGGATCGGGATTTTCGCCAATGTGAATCAATTGCTCAATGAGGAGATTGTTTGGAAAGTCAGCGCAGTACTCAATGTTCCGATGGAAAAAGTTGAGGATAAAGATACCAAAACGGTTTTAGACGAATCGGAAGAGGACCTTGCCAAATTAAAACCACGCCCGCCGGTCGTAACAATGATGGGACATGTAGATCACGGAAAAACTTCTCTCTTGGATGCAATCCGAAAAACCAATGTGGCAGACAAAGAAGCCGGACAGATCACACAACACATTGGAGCTTACGGAGTCGAAATTCCTGGAAAAGGGTACGTCACATTTTTAGATACCCCAGGTCACAAGGCATTTACCGCCATGCGAGCACGGGGAGCAAATGTAACGGATGTGGTTGTCTTGGTGGTTGCAGCAGATGATGGTGTTATGCCTCAGACGATTGAAGCAATCGATCACGCTAAAGCTGCAGGATGTCCGATCGTGGTCGCTATGAATAAAAGTGATCTGCCTACAGCCGACCCCCAGCGTGTGATGGGAGGGTTGCAAAAATTGGGCCTTATGCCAGAAGAGTGGGGCGGCAAAACCATTTGCGTAAAAGTTTCAGCAAAAACAGGAACGGGCATCGAAGAACTTCTCGAAATGCTGCTTTTGGAGGCCGAAGTTTTAGAATTAAAAGCCAATCCAGACCGCCGGGCACAAGGAACTGTGGTGGAAGCTAGGTTGAGTAAAGGACAAGGATCTGTTGCAACGGTGCTCGTTCAGAATGGAACGCTGCGTGTTGCTGATCTCGTTGTGGTGGGGCAGTTTTATGGAAAAGTGCGCGCTCTAAGGAATGACCGTGGAAAATCGGTTAAAGAAGCAGGTCCCTCTTATGCAGTTGAAGTCTTGGGGCTTTCCGGTACGCCTGAAGCAGGAGAAGTTTTTACCGTAGTGTCCGATGAAAAAGTCGCGCGAAAAATTGCTGAAAAAAGGTCGCTCGAACTTCGCGAGCGAGCTATTAAAGGGTTTCATTCCAAGCACCTTTCGCTTGAAGATCTTTACAGCCAGATGAAAGAAGGCCGCGTCAAAGAGCTTAAGCTCATCATTAAAGCTGATGTCCAAGGATCAGCCGAAGCTTTAACACAATCACTTGAGCAAATCTCTTCTGACATGATCAAGATTCGAGTGATTCACGGCGGTGTGGGCGGAATCAACGAATCCGACATTATGCTCGCTGCGGCATCGGACGCTATCGTGATCGGTTTTCATGTGAAAAGCGATGAGCGAGCTCAGGTATTGATGGAACAAGAAGGAGTCGACGTCCGCTACTATGACATTATTTATGAAGCGCTAGAGGACGTTCGCAAAGCCATGGAAGGGCTTTTAGAGCCAACGATGAAAGAGGTCATTGAAGGTCGCACCGAAGTTCGTCAGGTGTTTCAATCTTCAAAAGTTGGTGCGATTGGTGGTGCAATTGTTCGAAAAGGCAAATTAGCACGAAATCACAGTATTCGAGTGATTCGGGACAATATCGTTGTTTTTCAAGGAAAGCTTTCATCTCTGAAGCGATTCAAGGATGACGTTCGTGAAGTTCAGGAAGGCTACGACTGCGGTGTGGTAGTAGAAGGATTCGGCCAGTTGCGAGAAGGTGATATTTTAGAGTCGTACCGAGTCGAAAAAGTGGCGACTAAATTAGTTTGACCCCCACCAATGGGGATTTTGTTAGATTTTTTGAAAAACGTTACATTGCCATTTCGAAGATCAAATTTTTCAGGAATTTTGGGTCGGTATTGGTGGGGGATGAGGTGGTGATCGGAACGCTCCAATTGGAGTTGCGCTTTTTTAATCCCCAATCGCTTAAGGAAAAGCGCGTTTTGCTTAAGAGTTTGGTGAGTCGGATTCGGAAGCAGTTTAACGTTGCCATTGCAGAAATTGACGGGATGGATCTTTGGCAGACGACCACTTTAGCGATTGCGGCGGTGGGCGGTGAAACAAAACGCGTCAATCAAATTTTGGATTACGTTCGAGAATTTATTTGTGGTGAGCACAGCATTGAAATTATGAAACAGCAAATGGAGTTTTTTTAATATGCAGGGTAAGCGGGCCGACCGAGTGGCGGCTTTGATTAAAGAAGAATTGGGAGCTATTCTCTTAAGGGGTATCAAAGATCCGCGCATTGGTTTTGTCACCATTACCGATGTCCAGGTAAGCGATGATCTCAAATATGCACGCATTTTTTACTCGGTTTTAGGGGATGACGATAAAAGGGAAGAAACTGCCAAAGGATTAGAGCAGGCACGCGGCTTTTTGCAGCGGGACATTGCCCACACGTTGAAACTCCGTTTTACGCCGCATCTTTCATTTTCGGCAGATTCTTCCTTTGACGAAGGGATGAAAATTGATGGAATTATTAGAAAAATCCATGAAGAAGAGTAAAACAACAAGAAGACACAAGAACAATTCATTGGCCGCGTTATGCCAAGGACTTAAAAAAACAGACAATTTTCTCCTAGCTTCACATGTCAATCCAGAAGGGGATGCGGTGGCATCTGTTTTGGCTTTGGATTCGCTTCTGCGTCGCTTGGGTAAAAAAACCTTAATTGCTTGTGAGGATCCTTTTCCCGAGCGACTTGCTTGCCTTCCCAACGAAAGGTGGAATCAGGTTAAGGATGTTACGCCGGACCGCAAGTTTGACGCCTTGGTAGTAGCTGACTGTCCGACGCTTGAACGGATCGGAAGTGTTCAGAAACTCCTCGCGCCAGGGGCAAAAATTTTTAATATCGACCATCACATTAGCAACGCGCGTTTTGGACACTATAATTATATCCAGCCAACTGCGGCAGCTTGCGGCGAAGTGATCTACGACATGTTCAAGCGGTTCAGGCTGAAAATTAACCAGGAAGAAGCAACAGCTCTCTACGTTTCCATTTCTACAGATACGGGGTCGTTCAAATACAGTAACACAACTGTGAAATCGCATCAAATTGCTTCCGAATTGATCCAAACCGGAATTGACATTGAAAAAATTAACGACGCGCTTTATGCCACTTACTCTCTTGAAAAAATTCAGTTGTATAGCTTGCTTCTTGCAAAAGTTCAAACTACTTCTGATGAAACAGTTGCGTGGGTAGGGTTGACACGAAACGATTTGAAGCGGACAGGAGCGACGTACGAAGATACGGAAGGATTTATCGATTTCCTGAAGTACATCAAAGAAGTTCAGTTCGCTTTTTTTATGAGTGAAATGGATGGGTCTCAAAACGGTCAGGTGCGGGTTTCGTTTCGGTCGAAAGGAGAACATGATGTATCCCAGGTGGCTGCTCACTTTGGTGGTGGTGGGCATAAAAAAGCAGCTGGCTGTACGATTCAAGGGACTTTAGAGGAAGCGACGCAACGGATTTTGGAACAAATTAAACTGGCGTTGATCAAACAATCCAAAAAGCGGTAATTTCTCGTGGTTGCACTCACCGTTCCTAATGGTATCTTGGTGGTTGATAAATCAGAAGGCTGGACTTCTCATGATGTTTGTGCTTTTATCCGCAGCCGCTTTCGCATTTCAAAAGTAGGCCATGCGGGGACGCTTGATCCGCTTGCTACCGGTGTTTTAGTGGTGCTGCTCGGGCCATCCACCAAAAAATCTAAGGAACTTTCGTCTTGTGACAAAGATTATTATGGAACCATTCAGCTTGGTGTTAAAACGGATACGCACGATGTGTCCGGAAAAGTTGTTGCGCAAGCAGAATGGCGACATGTTACTGAAGGGGATGTAAGACGAGTATTTCGGAAATTTACAGGTGTTTTGGAACAAACACCGCCCATGGTTTCAGCCCTTAAGCATCAGGGGGTTCGCTTGTATCGATTGGCACGTGCCGGCAAAACCGTGGACCGTCCGAAAAGAACCGTAACCGTTCACGAGTTTCGAATCGAAGAGATTGATCTTCCGAGAATCAAGTTTTTTGCGCGTGTTTCCAAAGGCACCTATTTACGAACGTTGGTAAATGATTTGGGAGAAATGCTAGGATCATTTGCGGTTTTATCCCAACTCAGGCGCGTTCGGAGCGGTTCTTTTACTTTAGATGATGCAGTGACGATCGAACAGCTTAAGAAACTAGAACCGGAGAAGCTCAATCAATTCATTAGAGGTCAGGTGCCGGCGTCTGTTGATTAATGGAAATTGTTACGGATCTTGAGCAATTTCAGAAAAAAGACAATCCCAATCTCGTCGTTGCTTTGGGGAATTTCGACGGTGTTCATCTGGGACATTTGGAGATCATTCGAACCATTCGCGAACGTGCGAAAAAAATCGGGGGAAGGGCAGCAGTTTTTACGTTTCGGGAACACCCTCAGCGGATTTTACATCGCAAAGAAGATCCGCCGATTCTAACATCGCTCATTCATAAATTGTTTCTTTTAAAACAAGCGTTGGTGGATGTGTGTTTTCTAGTTGATTTTACACCGGCTCTTTCTCGAAAAAGCCCTGAGGATTTCGTCCGGCAGATTTTTATTGACACTTTAGGTGCGCGCGAGATTTGCTTAGGATTTAACGCCCGCTTTGGCCATGACCGGGTAGGCGATAGCAAACTGATGAAAGAGCTTGGGGGGCGGTATCAGTTTACTTTCTTAGAAGCTGCTCCGTTTAAGGTAAAAGAACATGTCGTTTCGAGCAGTACGATTCGTTCCTTGATTCGCGACGGCAAACTCAACGAAGCAGCAGAATTGTTAGGACGCCCCTATTCGTTTTTTGGGACGGTTGTTTCGGGGAGCGGTCGTGGAAAGCATTTAGGCTTTCCAACGGCTAACTTGGATTTGTATAGTGAGGTCATGCCGCCCGAAGGGGTTTATGCCGTTTGGGTCCGAATTTTGGATTGCCGAATGGTGGAGACAGAAAAAGGGCGGGCGCATCTCGAAGAACATGTGATCAGCGGTCGATTAAAGGCTCTTCTCAATTACGGAAGACGGCCCACTTTTGGTAGGACGTCAAAGCCAATACCAGAAGTTCATATTTTAAATTTTTGCGAGGATTTAACAAACAAAACTGTGGAAGTAACGATCGGCGAACGGTTGCGGCCGGAGCAGGCTTTTTCGAGCCAAGAAACGCTTCAAAATCAAATCCAGCAGGATGTTGAAGCAGGCCAAAGATGGTTTCGAGGACAAGCATAAAGGAGAGGAAGTATGCCCCTTAGTAAAGAAAAGAAGACAAATACAATTAAAAAGTTTCAACACGGAAAGACTGACACGGGTTCTTGTGAAGTGCAAGTAGCGCTTTTAACGTCCCGAATCAATGAGCTTACCGATCATTTCAAAACTCACCAGAAGGATCATCACTCCCGTCGAGGGTTGATTCGAATGGTGGAGCAGAGGAAGCGCTTACTGACTTACTTGGAACGTGAAAGTCCTGAACGTTATAAAAAACTCATTGGTCAGCTGGAATTGAGAAAATAATATTATAATTTATGACTTTTGAGATTGCCTCGCTTGGCCAGCAATCTCGATCAAATGTACAGTGAATTAAAGAGAAAAGAGAAAGGGAATAGAGAATAAAAATGATTACAAAAGTAAGTACAAAAATCGGTTCTGAAGAATTGATCATTGAAACAGGGCGGATGGCGAAACAATCGGATGGTGCTGTTAGCGTACAATATGGCGGGACGGTTGTTCTTACCACTGTAGTGGCAGCAAAAGAACTTAAAGAGGATCAAGATTTTTTTCCGCTTACAGTTGATTACCGGGAAAAAACATATGCCGCAGGAAAAATACCAGGCGGTTTTTTCAAGCGGGAAGGTCGTCCGACGGAGAAGGAAATTCTAACTTCGCGTTTGATTGATCGTCCTTTGAGACCTCTTTTCCCAGAACATTACTACAATGAAGTCCAAGTGATGTCAACGGTTCTTTCCGTCGATGGCGACAATAATCCGGATTTGTTGTCTATCATCGGTGCTTCAGCAGCACTGATCATTTCTCAAATTCCGTTTGAAATTCCAATCGGTGCAGTTCGAGTGGGTTTCATTGATGGAAAATGGGTAATTAATCCAACTTATGGACAACTTGAACAGAGCACGCTTGATTTAGTTTTGGCTGCGACGGAAGAAAATATTGTCATGATTGAAGGCGGTGCTTCTGAGCTGTCAGAAGACATGATGAATCAAGCCATTCAATTCGGTCGCGAACAAGTTAAACTGATGATTCAAATTCAACGTCAGTTAGCAACAAAGGTAGGAAAACTAAAACAAAACCCTGAACCGAAATTAATTCCAGACGGTACGCGAAGCAAAGTGGAAAAACACGTTCGCGGTCGTTTTCTTCCAATTTTCCGCTTAAAAACTAAAGAGGAACGGAGTGCTGGGAAGGATTCGCTTTTTCAAGAAGTGTTAGCCTTATTTGATGTCACGAATCCAGAATTTAAGGAAAAGGATGTGAAAGCGGTTTTTGACGAAGTGGAGCAGCGGGAAGTACGTTCTTTGATTCTGGATAAAGGGGAACGCCCCGATGGACGTGGATTTAAGGATTTCCGCTCGATTTCATGCGAAATCGGTTTGCTTCCGAGAACGCACGGTTCCGCACTTTTTACGCGCGGCGAAACACAAAGTCTTGCAGTTACAACATTGGGCTCAGGTCGTGATGAGCAGAAAATTGATGCTTTGGAAGGGGAACAATTTAAACGATTTATGCTTCATTACAATTTTCCGCCTTTCAGCGTTGGAGAAGTGAAACCCAATCGCGGTCCAGGCCGTCGGGAGATTGGTCACGGCGCGCTCGCTGAGCGTGCGCTTCGAGCCGTTGTTCCTTCTGAAGAGGAATTCCCCTATGTGGTCCGTGTGGTTTCCGACATTTTGGAATCCAATGGTTCAAGTTCGATGGCTACCGTTTGCAGCGCAACCCTAGCGCTCATGGATGCCGGTGTTCCCATTAACGCTCCCGTAAGCGGTATTGCCATGGGACTTGTCAAGGAAGGAAATAAATGGAAGGTTCTGACGGATATTGCCGGGATCGAAGATCATCTGGGGGATATGGATTTTAAAGTAGCTGGTACTGCCAAAGGAATTACAGCAATTCAAATGGATATCAAAATTGGCGGTGTCACAACCGAGATTTTGAAAACGGCCCTTCAAGATGCTAAGGAAGCGCGGCTTAAAATTCTCGATATCATGCTGAAAACCATTTCTGCTCCACGGCAAGAACTTTCAAGTTACGCCCCGAGAATTACGATGCTCAAGATTAATCCAGAAAAAATTGGTGAATTGATCGGCCCGGGCGGGAAAAATATCCGGAAGATCATCGAAGAAAGTGGTGCTACGGTGGACATTGAAGATGATGGGCGTGTTATCGTTGCTTCCAGTGATGCCAAAGCTTCGGAAATTGCGATTCAACGGATTAGTGCCATTACGGAAGAGGCGCAAGTTGGAAAAGTGTATCAAGCGCGCGCCCGGAAGATCATGCCTTTTGGCGTTTTTTGCGAAATTCTCCCCGGGACGGATGGCTTAGTTCATGTATCTGAACTTGCCGATGGATTTGTCAAACGGGTTGAGGATCATGTCAAAGTGGGAGATGTTTTTCCAGTTAAAGTGATTTCCATTGACGAACAAGGCAAGATCAGTCTAAGCCGTAAGCAAGCGATGCGAGAAGTGGAATCCAGTACCCAGGACTGATGAGCACTGACACCGCAGAAATCTTAATCAAATGCCTGTCCCATCATGACGGTTTGACGCTTCCTGCTTATTCAAGTGAAGGGGCAAGCGGGATGGATTTGGCTGCAGCAGTTGATCATGATTTTATATTACAACCAGGAGGGCGAGCACTTGTTCCAACTGGAATTGCGATCAGCCTTCCCCCAGGTTTTGAAGCACAGATTCGGCCGCGCAGCGGTTTGGCGTTGAAGCACGGCATTGGGCTTTTAAATTCACCTGGAACCATTGATTCTGATTACCGTGGTGAAATTCAGGTGATCGTCATTAATCTTGGACAAGAACCGTGTGTCATTAAACGGGGGTTGAGAATTGCGCAAATGATTATATCACAGTATGTTACAGCGAGCTTCAAGGTCGTCGAAGAATTGGACGTTACATTAAGAAACGATGGAGGATTTGGCCATACTGGTTTTTAAAAATTAGTGAGTAACCGTTATTATGAAAGCAAAAAAACTGAAACAAGAACGAATTAATGAAATTATCGGAGTGTTATTTCTTCTTGTCGGGCTTTTTACACTGGTCAGTCTTTTATTCTTCCATCCAAATGATCATTCCTTTTACACTTCCTATCCCAACCAACAATATCGAAATGTGACAGGCATTAGCGGGGTTTATCTCGCCCACTATCTCCGTCTACTCTTTGGGCTCAGCGCTTTTAGCATTCCAGCACTTTTTCTTTTTTGGTCGAGCTGTTTTTTTCTTCAAAAGGTACCACAAAAAAAGTGGATGGAGTTTATTGGAATTGCTATTTCTCTTCTAGCCATCGCCACACTTTTTTCACTAGTTACTCATGGAGCTTGGAAGGTGACGGCAGGGGGGCTTTTGGGATACTTGATCGCCGGAAATCTTGAGAAATATTTTGGGGTCATCGGGGGATTGATTATTTCAATTTGCTGTTTGGCTCTTTCCTTAGTGTTAGCAACGGATTTTTTGTTATACCCCATCTTTGAACGTTTGGTGGAGTGGATTCAAGAAACAATAGACAATATTCGATCGACATTTCCAAAACAAGAACGGCCTACGCCATTTAAAAAAACAGTTTCATCGGAACCTCCAAAGGTATTTCTTGAAAAATTTGTAGCTCCAAAGGTTAAAAAATACGCTGCGGATGAAAAAGAAATAAAAAGTTCAGGCACAGCTATAGAATTTAAACAAGCGGAGAAAGAAAAGGAATCAATTTTTAAACAAGCAATCGGCAATATCATCAAAATCAAAAAAGTAAAAGAAGCTCAACCTAATGACTTGAATATTCAACCAAAGGAAAAGGAACCACAAGAAAACGGCGAATCCTCATCTGTGGAACCGGTTTCCATCCGCACCCCAGATAAAGAGCCACTTCTCGACTATCGATTGCCTCCTTTTGATCTTTTGAAGCCGCCCCCACCCAATCAAGTGCCGGTCGAGGATGATTTGCATGGAAATTCAAGAATTTTGGAAGAAACACTTAAGGATTTTGGAATTGAGGCAAAAGTGATTGAAATAGAGCAAGGTCCTGTGATCACTCGGTATGAACTCTTGCCGGCGCCGGGTGTTAAGGTGAACCGGATTGTAAGTCTTTCAGATGATTTGGCTTTAGTGCTTAAGGCAACCAGTATTCGTTTTCTGACACCCATTCCGGGGAAAGCAGCGATCGGGATTGAAATTCCAAATTCGACAACCACAACCGTGTATCTTCGCGAACTTTTAGAATCAAGTGAATACCGTGAAAACAATTGTCAGTTGCCTCTTTTGCTTGGAAAGGACACGAGCGGAAAACCCATCGTATCCGATTTGGCGGAGATGCCGCATCTCTTGATTGCAGGAGCAACAGGTAGTGGTAAAACCGTATGCGTGAATTCAATTATTGCGGGCCTTCTCTTTTCAAAATCACCAGAAGACCTAAAATTTGTCATGGTCGATCCTAAAATGGTCGAGCTCGCCACGTATAAAAACATTCCGCACATGTTGACGCCTGTTGTAACCGACGTCAGGAAGGCGGCGGGGACACTGAACTGGCTTGTGACGGAGATGGAAAGGCGTTACCAGTTTTTTGCAACCTGTGGAACGCGCAATATCCAAGCCTTCAATAATCGTAAACAGATGAACGGCTCGAACAGCGGCGGCGAAGGACAGGAAATTCCGAAACGGCTTCCTTACATTATTTTGGTGATTGATGAATTAGCGGATTTGATGCTGGTTGCACAGGATAAGGTCGAAAACGCCATCACACGCCTGGCTCAACTTTCAAGAGCAGTGGGGATTCATTTGATTCTGGCAACGCAACGTCCTTCTGTGGACGTGATCACCGGTATCATCAAGGCCAATTTTCCAGCACGCATTTCCTTTAAAGTAACTTCAAAGGTGGATTCGCGAACCGTTCTTGATATTAATGGAGCGGATAAACTTTTGGGAAAAGGGGATATGCTTTTTATGAAACCTGGGGATCCGAAGCCGACTCGTGGGCAAGCAACTTATATTTCCGACGATGAAATTAATACGACGGTTCAATTCATCAAAAACCAGCAAGGGCCTCAATATCTTCCTGAAATTGAATCAATTTCGGACGGGAAATCATCTATCAGAAATATGGAAAAGGATGAGTTGTACGATGAAGCTGTGCGCGTGGTTTTGGAAACACGGCAGGCTTCCGTTTCTGTGCTGCAACGCCGACTAAGGCTTGGTTATGGGAGAGCAGCACGAATCATTGATATGATGGAGCAGGAAGAAATCGTAGGACCTTATCAAGGTTCAAAACCCAGAGACATTCTGGTAGACCGAATTCAAGAAGTCAGCGAATCTTCCGCTGGCGAAGCATGAAAAAAGTTCTTGTTTTCCAGCACGTTCCCCACGAAGGATTAGGAACGATAGAGTCCTTCCTAAAGCGATCTGGGATCGCAATCGATTACTGCGGTCTTTTTTGGGAGAGCCCCATTCCTAAAAATTCAGATGATTATGATTTTGTGATTTCTATGGGCGGGCCCATGAATGTGGATGAGATCGACCGCTATCCTTTTCTCAGAGCTGAGCGTATGTTCCCTTCGAAGGCAATTCAGTCAGGAAAGTCGGTGCTGGGCATCTGTTTAGGCGCTCAAATGATTGCAAGAGCTCTTCACGCAAAAGTTTATCCTGGACCGCAGAAAGAAATTGGCTGGTTTCCGATTCGGCTTCCAGAGGCGGGAAAGAAGGATTCCGTATTCCGAAACGTTAAGGATTTAAATCCTATTGTGTTTCAGTGGCACAGCGATACTTTTGATCTTCCAAAAGGGGCGATCCCGTTGGCTTCTTCTCCGTTGTTTCCTCATCAAGCATTTAGATTTGGAAAATCCGTTTACGCCTTTCAGTTTCATATCGAAGTCACGCGCGAGATGATTTATGACTGGATTCAGAAAGGCGAAGAAGAGTTAAAAACTTTAGGTCGCTCAGTTTCAAAGGAGAACATTGTTCGTGGAATTGATAAGTATGAATCATCTCTAGAAGAACTTTCAGAGAAAGTGTATGAAGAACTTTTCTCACCATTAGTAATTGCGAAAGTGAGCGCATAACGTTTATGGGTCAGGTTTTGGCATTAGATCAAATTTCAAAAACAAGGCGAATTTCAGTAGGCATGTTGTCTCTGGGCTGTCCCAAGACGCTGGTGGATAGCGAATTGGTGCTTGGCTTATTGGACCATAGCCGGTATCGGGTTGCGAAGCATGTGACAGATTGCGACATTGCTCTTCTGAACACGTGTTCTTTTATTAATGAAGCGAAACAGCAATCCATCGATCATATTTTGAGCCTTGCCGAGCTTAAAAAAGAGGGACGGATTAAGGCTTTGGTGGTTTTAGGATGTTTGGTTCAGCGCTATCAAAAGGAATTGGAAAAAGAACTAAGCGAAGTCGATGCCTTTGTCGGAACCGGTGACTATCAAGCACTTAATAGCGTACTTGATCAAGTCGTTCAAAAAAAGCGAATTTCTCAAGTGGGTTATGCTCCAGGCTTCCTGTATACTTCTGCCATCGAACGGGTTCCGCTGACACCGCGTTACACGCGTTATATCAAAATTTCTGAAGGGTGCGATCACATTTGTTCTTTTTGTACAATTCCATCATTTCGCGGCAAACATCGATCGAGACAATTGAATGACGTTGTCGAAGAAGCACACCGGTTGGTAGAGGAGGGGGCGAAAGAGCTTGTTCTAACGGGGCAAGACACAACTTATTTTGGCCGCGATACTGAAAATCGATTTTTACTTCCTACTCTACTTGAAGAACTAAATCGCATTCGAAATTTAAGATGGATTCGCGTGCTTTACGCTTATCCAAACTGCGTCAATGAGGCGCTCATCGAAGCCATTGGCTCCCTTGAAAAAGTATGTCATTATCTGGACATGCCGCTCCAGCATATTAGCGATTCTATTTTGAAAAGCATGAGACGGGGAATGACGAAAAAATCAACTTATGCATTGATTGAAAAACTCAGAAAACAAATTCCTGACCTAGCGATTCGCACCACTTTTATTGTGGGCTATCCGGGGGAAGGGGACCTAGAGTTTAAGGAGCTGCTTGAATTTATTGAAGCAGCTCATTTTGATCGTCTCGGCATGTTTACTTATTCCAATGAAGAAGGTTCTCATGCGGCCCTTCTCGAAAATCAAGTTTCAGAACACGCGAAGGAGAAGCGGTTTCACGAAGGAATGCTCCTTCAGCAAAAGATTTCAAAAGAGAACAATGAACGTCTCACGGGTAAGACATTTTCGATATTGATTGAAGGCCGTAAAGGAAAAAAGCCTAATGTCTACCAAGGGCGAAGTTATATGGATGCTCCCGAGGTGGACGGACTTGTTTATGTCCATGTTCCAAAAGGCACTGTTTTAAAGCCAGGTGAGTTTGTGCTAGCTCGGGTGACCGCTGCTCAGGAATATGATCTCACAGCTACCTATTTGCAGTCCGAAAACGGGAATCTTAAGTAGCAAAACATTCAAGAAGTTTCCAAGGTTCATGATTACCCCAAATCGCTTAACGGCACTTCGCGTTATGATTGCTTTCATCGGTCCGCTGCTTTTAATCTGGAACCGTTCTTTCCAAAATGAACTAATTGTTTTGATCGGCTTTACCCTTGCCTGCATTACGGATTGGTGGGATGGCTATCTTGCCCGATCTAAATCGATGATTACTTGGACCGGGAAAATTGCCGATCCTATTGCGGATAAGTTGCTTATTTTAGGTCTGATGTTTACCTTTTCGTTCCTTGGGCTTTACTCACTTTGGTGGGTGGTTCCTATTTTAGTACGCGAACTAGTCGTGACAGGAATTCGCCTTGTGAATTTAAAACAGGGAAGGGTAATGCCTGCAGAGGCGGCTGGAAAAATTAAGGTGGGGTTTCAAATCGGATCGATCTATGCCACCTTAACATTTCTGCTGGTTCTTGACCGAGGCATATTTTTAGAACCGAACTCTATCCTTCGCGCTTCACTTCAAGCCCTCCATTATCTGGGAATTTTTCTGGCCAATATCGTCACTATTCTTTCCGGAATTATTTTTCTCTACCGCTTGAGTCGGCAATGAAAAAAGGGATTGCGTGCTGGATCGCAACTTGTGGCCCAATTGGCGAGATCCGGACAGCTCCTGGATCGTTCGGTAGTTTGGCGGCCGTCCCATTTGTTTTGCTTGCTTCAGACAAGCCGATTTTGTTTTTTTTGATCTTGTTGGCGTTTGTTTTTGTAGGAATCTGGTCCAGTACGATCGCAGCACGTGATTTTGGTCAGCAGGACCCATCCAATGTAGTGATCGATGAAGTTTGCGGGATGATGGTCAGTTTCTTGCTCATCCCGATTAATTGGAAAATACTTGTTGCAGGGTTTATTGGTTTCCGTTTTTTTGATATTGTAAAACCATTTCCAATCCGTATCTTCGAGCGGTTTCCTTCCGGTTTTGGAATTGTTTTGGATGATCTTGCTGCTGGAGTGTACACCAATTTTCTGTTGCACCTATTGATCCGTTATGCCCACTTGTGAACTTGTCACCATTGGTTCTGAGCTGCTGAACGGCAGCGTCCTTAATACCAACGCCCAATTTCTGGCAAGACGCATCAGTGCGCTCCATATTGATGTAGTTCATCAAGTCAGCTGTCGCGACAAAGAAGAAGAAATTCTTGATGCGTTGACGCTAGCCTTCAAACGTTCCGATTTGATTATCGCTACGGGCGGATTAGGGCCAACGCCTGATGACATTACTCGTGAGGCGGTTGCAAAATTTTTCTGCTGTGGGCTTAAATTTGATCGGAACCAATATCGTCGCATCGTTCATTATTTTAAAAGCATTCAGCGCATAACTCCTTTTATCACTCGCCGCGAAGCTTTTCTTCCGGAGGTAGCCAAGCCACTACTCAATCGTTTTGGAATTGCTTTGGGTTTCTATGTTGTTCAAAATGAAAAACTTTTAATCGTGTTGCCGGGCGTTCCCCGTGAACTCATCAATATGTATGAAACGAAGGTTCAAAACCTGATTAAACAGAAATTCAAAGACCGCGTACCTTCCTATGTTTTGGAAGCGCGGATTGCCGGTTTGTATGAAACTCAAATTATGCGCAAACTCAGTTCTCGATTTTTCAAAGGGAGGATATTTGATTTTGGAATTTATCCAGAAATTGGAGAAGTGACGATTCGAATCAAAACCAGCGATCGGCGTTTGATGACCACGTTGCACCGCGAGCTTTCTCGGAAACTCGGGCGATTCCTTTATAGTTTTGACGGCCTGTCTCTTTCCGCTTTAATCGGTCAAAAGTTGCTTCAAAAGAAGCGGAGCCTTGCCGTAGCTGAAAGCTGCACAGGAGGTCTTTTGGCCTCAAAGATTACGGACATTCCCGGAGCTTCCCGTTATTTTAAAGGCGGAGTGGTTGTTTATTCAAACCAAGCAAAGCATGACGTACTAAAAATTCAGAACGAGCTGATTCGTACAAGAGGCGCGGTTTCTAGCGAGGTAGCGAAAGCAATGGCGGAAGCGGTGAAAAATAAGCTCGATACTTCTATGGGTTGTGCCATCACGGGGATTGCAGGGCCCGGAGGCGGAACGCGCAAGAAACCTGTCGGTCTTGTTTATCTTGGAATTTCTGACCTGAAACGCACACGTGTTTTTAAGTTTCGATTTTCGGGAGACCGCGCCAAGATTAGGCTTCAGGCAATTCAGAAGACGTTGCTCATTCTTTGGCAATGGCTCACGCTAGGGTAAGATCGTTTCTTGCGATAGAGTTATCCGAAGCCATCAAGTCAGAAGCTTCCCTTTTTGTCCAAACCCTCCAGGGCAAATGTCAGGGGTTCCGGTTCCTGGATTCCAAAAGTTGGCATCTAACACTCCATTTTTTCGGTCAAGTAGAGCTCGAAAAAATCGAAAAGCTAGGGGTGTGTTTACAAAATGCTTTATCCGACAACAAACCGTTTTCAATTTCTCTTGAAGGGTTCGGAGCGTTTCCAGATGGAGGAAATCCGCGCGTTTTATGGATGGGTGTTGGTGGCGATCTAAAGAAGCTTTCAGAGCTCAAGAGCCGAGTGGATCACATCCTTCAGAAAATGCATTTTCCGATTGAGACAAGATCCTTTAATCCCCACATTACCATCGCCCGCTCAAAAGGTGATGTCTTCCTCTCTTTTTCAAAATCTGAGCAAACATTTAAAGGTCACACCGTGGACCAGGTCCGGTTTCTCACACTCTTCAAAAGCGATTTGTTGCCCCAAGGTGCGCAGCACACTGCTTTGCGGACAGTTTCACTGGCTGATTCCTAAGTTCTCATTTTTTAAATCTTGAATTACTTGCTTGTCCATTTACCTCATTGGTATTTTCAGCGGAACGGCTTTTTAAACTTTGGAAGAAACTCAGAGTCATTCGGCGAACAAGATGCCTGTTTATCTTTTCTCTGGCCTCCTTTGCTTGAAAGCCCTGATGACGCACGGTATACTTTAAATGATACGACAAATAACTTCTTTGTTTTCAATAGGTTGAAGAGGTACTCAATGAAGAAAAGGGTTGGAGAAATTTTAATTGAAAACGGTTCCATTACTCCCGGGCAACTTAAACAAGCGCTTGAGCAGCAGAAAAAAGAGCCTGGAAAGTTGTTGGGTAAAATTCTCTTTGAAATGGGATTTGTAACGGAAGAGGATATTGTGGTTGCCTTAGCGACACAATTTAACGTTCCTTATCTTCCCATCGGCAATTTTAATTTAAGTGATACGGCAAGTGAACTCATCCCAAAGGAATTGATTCAAAAATATATGTGTATCCCTCTTGAGCGGGTGGATAACTTACTTACGGTTGTGATGGTGGATCCAACGAATGAAGAAGCGATCCGAGAAATCGAAGCTGCTACCAAATGTAAAGTGCAAACCTTTGTTGCTACTACCTCAGAAATTGCAGCGGTTATTCAGCAACGTTTTAAGATTAGCATTTCAACTCTGCCGAAACTTGGCGAAGGGCTAGCACAAGTTTCGTTCCGTTCAGCCGCTACACAAAAATCCGAACCCAAAACAGCTCACAAAACATAGGATGTTTGCCATGGCGTCAGAAGTCATTGACGAAAGCATCTTGAAGAAAATGGTCAAAGAAGGCTTTTTAAAAGAATCAGATGCTACATTACTTCTGGAAGAAAAGAAAAATTCCAGTGAAGCCATGAGTGATTTGATTTTAAAGCATCAGTTTACCGATGAGGTCCATTTAATTTCCTTTTTGGCGCAGGAATTTAAGTGCGCATCGATTAATCCGAATCACTTTATTCCTACAGATAATGTTATACAATTGATTCCATGTCGATTTGCCCACAAGCATCGCGTTCTCCCCATTTCGAAGTATAATAATACCCTGACCGTAGCCATGGAGAACCCTCTCGATTTGACATTGGTGGATGACATCAAAGCGATTACCAACATGAAAGTTCGTTCAGCCGTGACCCTTTCTAAAGAAATGACCATTGCGCTTAAAAAATATTATCCAGAAGCTCAATCAGTCGGAGACACAGGCTCAGAAGAAACCATTCAAGAGCTGGTTCGTATTGTTCAAGAGCAAAAAGAACAAGACGCGCAAAATGAAGTCCAAAACCTTTTAAGACAAGCGCAAGAAACCCCTGTCATTAAAATTGCAAACCTGCTTTTATTGGATGCGATTCGAAGGAAGGCGAGTGACCTTTTTATTGAGCCGTGGGAGCATATGATTCGCGTGCGGTGCCGCGTTGACGGCCTCTTGGAAGAAATTCCATCCCCTCCGAAGGCAATCGGATCGGCATTGGTTTCCCGTTTCAAGGTAATGAGTCAGCTCAACATTGCTGAACGCCGTATTCCGCAGGACGGGCGATTTAAAATTAAAGTCCAGGACCGTGAAGTGGATATTCGCGTTTCCCTCCTGCCCACCAGTTTTGGAGAAAAAGTGTGTCTCAGAGTTTTGGATAAGAAGACACAGTCTCACAATCTTGAGGCACTCGGCTTTACAGAAGAGGACGTAAAGACCATTCAAATGTGTTCGTTGAAACCCCACGGGATGATTTTGGTGACAGGCCCTACTGGAAGTGGAAAGACGACGACTTTATATTCTGTTTTGGATTTTTTGCATTCTCCTGAGAAAAATATCACCACGGTAGAAGATCCGGTGGAATATGAAGTGGAGGGCATCAATCAAGTTAACGTTAGGGAATCGATCGGCCTTACGTTTCCAGCAGCACTTCGTTCTATCCTAAGGCAAGACCCGGACGTTATCCTGATCGGAGAAATTCGGGACCTAACCACGATGGATATTGCCGTGAAAGCTGCTTTGACGGGACATTTGGTCTTGAGCACCCTTCATACAAACGACACAATAGGTTCTATCGTTCGAATGCTGAATATGGGAATTGAGCCCTTTTTAATTACTTCTTCATTGCTTGTCATTACAGCCCAGCGTTTAGTAAGAAAACTATGTCCGAATTGCAAGATTGCCTTCAAAGCAGATGAAGAGTTGATCAAACATTTGAATCTAGAAGATAGAAAGTTACAAACTTTTTACCGTCCTGGAGGTTGCGCAAAATGCCGATTGACCGGATATAAAGGTCGCTCGGTAATTTCCGAGATTCTCTTACTCACTTCGGAAATCAAATCGCTCATCTTAAAACGAGCCCCGGCCGATGGAGTCAAGCAATTTGCAAGACGTTATGGAATGCATACTTTGCGCGAAAGTGGCGTTGGTAAGGCATCGGCTGGTGAAACCTCACTCGACGAAGTATTTCGCGTTACAGCAGGCGACCAAGAACTTGAGGTGGAATAAAATAAATGGTTACCGCTTATGCTCTAACCCTTCATGAGATTTTAAAAAAGACACAAGCCATTTCTCCGTCCAATTTAAAGCGAGCTCAAGAACTCCAAAAAGTAAATGGGAAGAAATTAATCCGTGTGTTAGTTGATGAAGGAGTAATAGCGGAAAAAGATCTGATGTTTTTGCTCAGTTCAGAACTTGGGATCCCCGTTCTCGACTTAACTGCTTATAAGATCGATCCGAAGGTTCTTGAAATTATTCCTAAAAAAATTGCAGAGCGTTATGAAATTATTCCCATCTCCAAAATTGGAAATGTGCTTACGCTTGCTATGAGTGATCCGCTAGATGTATCTGCTATGGATGACATTAAGAAAATCACACAGTGTAATGTTCGTCCAGTTATTGTAGCTCACCGGGATGTTCAAAACGCGATAGAAAATTATTATTTGGAGGAGGCTAAAATAGAAGAAATTTTTGGAGATCTTGATCCTGATTCGGTAGAAGTGGTAGCTCGATCAGGATCTGCCGAAGAATATAAAGACACTCATGCCGCAGACGAAGCCCCCGTGATCCGGATGGTTAATTTAATTCTTCAAGAGGCGATCAAAAGCAGAGCGTCAGACATTCATTTTGAACCTTTTGCTTCCCGTTTGAATATTCGTTTTCGAGTTGATGGAACGCTTCAAAAAGCTTTTTCACCGCCTCGTCATATGTATGGCGCTATTTTAACTCGAGTGAAAATCGTTTCTAATCTGGATATCACCGAAAAACGCCTGCCACAAGACGGTCGATTTAAAGCGAAATTTGAAAGTCGAGAAATTGATTTCCGCGTTTCCGTTTTACCTACTTATCATGGTGAAAAAGTAGTACTTCGCGCCCTAGATAAAACCAATATTAAAATGGGTTTGGAAACATTGGGATTTACTTCGCAGAGTATCCAAAAGTTTCAAGAAACGATTAAAAGGCCATACGGAATGGTTTTGGTGACAGGGCCGACCGGCAGCGGGAAATCGACCACGCTTTATTCCATTTTAAATCAGCTTAACACTAAGGAACGCAACATCATGACAATCGAAGACCCCGTTGAATATCAAATCCACGGCATCACCCAAACACAGGTCAACCCAGACATCGGTTTGACTTTTGCAAATGGCCTCAGGTCTCTTTTAAGGCAAAGCCCGGATATTATTTTGATTGGAGAAATTCGAGACGGTGAAACGGCCGACATCGCCGTAAAAGCAGCACTTACCGGACATTTGGTGTTTAGCACGTTACACACCAATGATGCATCCGGCGCTATTATAAGGTTGGTTGATATGGGAGTGGAACCTTTTTTAATTGGTTCTTCTTTGATTGCCTCTACTGCGCAACGCCTTATGCGGCGTATTTGTGCCAGCTGCCGGCGAGAGTATCAAATTCCTAAGGAGATTTTAGAACGCCTTCCCAAAGAACAAGATTGGGTTGGAGGAGTGAAAGCTTATAAAGGAGCCGGATGTGATAGCTGCAAAAATACCGGATACCGCGGCCGTTTGGCCGTTATGGAAATCTTGCCTGTGGACGAAGATATTCAGAAACTGATCATAGAAAATAAATCGAGTGGGGAAATCGATGTCCTGGCACGGAAAAAAGGAATGACTTCTTTGTTTGACAATGCGTTTGGCGCCTTTCGTGAAGGCCATACGACCTTAGAAGAAGTGCTTCGAGTAACCACCTTTTCAGATTAAGATGGAGTAGCTCATGCCACAATTTGAATATGTCGTGAAAGATAAAGAAGGAAAAAACCTCAACGGGCGTCGTGAAGCCGGTGACGTTAATAGTGTCGTCTCCGCCTTACGTCAGGAAGGTTATCTGATTGTTAGGGTCACCGAAGTAAAGGCAAAGTCTTCGTTTTTTTCGAAGCAACTGATGGGAGGCAAAATAGGCGGGAGGGTGAAATCCGATGATATTGTTGTATTTTCTCGTCAGCTGGCTACCATGGTGGAGGCAGGTGTTCCTTTGGTTCAATCGTTGAATATTTTAGCAGAACAAGTTGAAAATGCTGCCTTATACAAAACAATTACCGCGCTGCATGACGATGTTGAGAGCGGGAAGAGTTTATCAGAAGCTTTGGAGAAGCATAAAAAGATATTCTCAACGCTTTTTATTAGTATGGTGCGGGCAGGAGAGTCGAGCGGAAAACTTGAAGAAATTTTGGACCGCCTGGCCACCTATATTGAAAAAATCAACGCGCTTCAAAAGAAAATTAAATCTGCTTTGGTTTATCCGGCTGTGGTTTCCAGTATGGCCATTCTCATTACCTTTGGGATGATGACATGGGTGATTCCGCAGTTTGCAGGTATCTTTACCTCTTTGAATGCACCCCTTCCTACACCCACGCGCATTTTAATTAGCGTGAGTGCTTTTATCCGTCAAAATATTTTATTGATTATCGGTGGAACCGTGGGATTTACGATTCTGTTTATACGATTTATCAATACGAAAAGAGGACGCTTTTGGTTTGACGGGAGAAAATTAAAATTTCCTATTTTTGGCCCCTTATTCATTAAAGTGGCCATCAGTAAATTTTCAAGGACTTTATCCACACTTGTGAAGAGCGGCGTTCCAATTTTAAGCGCTTTGGAAATTGTAGGGAAGACAGCTGGAAATGTGCAGATTGAAAAAATTATTATCGAGCTTCGCAATTCAATTAGAGAAGGAGAAACAATTGCGGGGCCGCTCGGCAGGAATAAGATTTTTCCTCCCATGGTGGTTCGAATGATTGCAGTGGGAGAAGAAACCGGTGAATTAGATAAGATGCTTTCGAAAATTGCCGATTTTTATGATGTCCAAGTCGATAATGCGGTAAGTGGTTTAACTTCGATGATTGAACCTTTGGTCATCGCATTTTTAGGAATTGTGATCGGTGCAATTGTGATCGCCATGTTCCTCCCGATTCTCACCTTAACTCAAGCAATTAAATAAACATGTCAATAGCGATGATTCAAGCTAAGCGATTGCGAATATTAGTGATTTCGCGGCTCTTTATCGCAAGCTTCCTACTTTTCTACGCTCAATTTGTGTTCCCGGTGGAAGGAATGCTTTTCTATGCGATTATCGCCATTATTTCAGCATTGAGCGTTTTTTACGTTTTGTGGCTCTTGAGCGCAAGACAACTACGACTCCTTGCTTACGTTCAAATTGCTTGCGACCTCATCCTGGAAAGCGCATTGATTTATTACACAGGAGGCGTGGATAGTTTATTTGCCGGTGTTTATGTTTTGTCTATTTTGAGTGCGGGATCGGTGCTTTCGCCGCGAGCTAGCTTCTATGTTGCTGCGGGGAGTGCGTTTTGTTTTGTGGGGACCGTTTTGGCAGTTTATTTTCGCTGGATTTCTTTTCGAGCGATGCTCCCAAACCTTCCCGAGTATGGAGTTAAGCGGGAGAGTATTTATCTTTTTTATGCGAGCTATGTTCAAGTAACCGTGTTTTTCCTGGTTGCTATTTTGACTTATTATTTCTCGCAAAAAATTGAGCAACTTGAAGGTGAAATGAAAATCCAGGAACGTCTTGTCGTTTTGGGTGAAGTGACTTCAAATATTGCACATGAGATCCGGAATCCGCTCGCTTCGATCAGTGGATCAGTTGAGTTGATTTCAAAACAACTGAATTCCCAATTGACGGAAAAACAGCGAAAGCTTATGGACGCCATTGTCGATGAATCACTAAGGATTAATCGAATTTTCAATGGACTTTTAGATTACGCTCGTATTCCCAAGCTTCAATTCGAAGAGGTTTTGGTGGAGCCATTCTTGGATCAAATCTTTTTGCTGATGAAAAACCAAGAAGTTTTTAATTCGAAAGTTGAACTACAAACTCCTTACCGAAATAAGCGCGTAAAAATAAATGCCGATCTAGAACAAATGAAACAAGTCTTGATAAATGTTATTACCAATGCTTTTGATGCAATGCCAAGCGGGGGCTTTTTGACCGTTGATACTAGTTTCAGCCGTTACGAAGCAATTATCTCCGTTGAAGATACCGGTGTCGGGATGGACTCAAAAACATTAGATTCTCTTTTCACGCCGTTTAAGACGAGCAAAACCAATGGTACTGGTTTGGGAATGGCTCAAGTGCATAAAATCGTGAGTCAACATGGTGGGAGAGTATTCGTTCGGAGTAAACCTGGTGCAGGAACCAGAATTGATTTGGTTCTTCCAAGAGCGGGGCGGTAGAAATGGAAAAAGAGAAAATTTTAGTCATTGATGACGAACTCAATGTTTGTAATGTCATTAAAGAAGCGCTCGAGGGAGAAGGATTTGACGTCAGCTGCTATCAAAATCCACTTCGAGGTTTGGAAGCTGCTTCCAAGAAGAATCCAGATTTGATTATTACGGATTTGGTAATGCCGGAACTAGATGGTTTAAAATTAATTCAGCGAGCCAAATCCATCAACCCTGAAATGAACATATTGATGATCACAGCGCACGCATCATTGGAATCGGCAATCGGAGCTATCCGAAGCGGTGCCGACGACTATCTCGTTAAGCCCTTCAAGATTGCGGACCTTTTGGAGACGGTTAAGAAAGTACTGAGTCAGAAGCGTTTGATTCCAGAAGTAATCAATCGCGACAAATCTTTTCAGGAAAAGTATGAGCTTAAAAATCTGATTGGTTCAACACCCGAAATGAAGGAAATCTTCAACCTGATTGAAAAAGTAGCGAAAACCGAAAGTTCTATTTTAATTGTTGGCGAGAGTGGGACAGGAAAAGAGATGGTAGCACGTTCCATTCATTATTGTTCCAAGCACCGCAAAGGACCATTTGTGAGTATTAATTGTGCGGCTCTTCCGGAGACATTGCTTGAAAGCGAACTTTTTGGTTATGAAAAAGGAGCGTTTACAGGAGCCGTCGCGTCTAAACTGGGGCTTTTTGAATTGGCCCGAGCCGGCACCTTCTTTCTGGATGAAGTCGGTGAAATGCCGGTGACGCTTCAGGTTAAGTTGCTGCGCGTTTTGCAAGAACGAATCCTGAAACGCTTAGGGGGCATCAAGGATATAGCGGTTGACTTCAGATTAATTGCTGCGACCAGCAAAAATTTACCGGAAGAAATTAAGTTGGGGCGCTTTCGTGAAGAGCTGTTTTATCGGTTGAATGTGATTCCGATTGTGATCCCACCACTTCGAAAGAGGGTGGAGGACATCTCAATTTTTGTGAATCATTTTTTGAAGTTTTTTGCAGAGAAAAATCAACTTAAATCTAAGTTCCATGTTACCGATGAAGCGCTGGCTGTTTTTAAAAATTATGAATGGGCAGGCAATGTCCGTGAACTTGAGAACGTCATTGAGCGGCTCATTACCCTTACTGAAAAAAACACGATTGATGAGGAGATGGCCAGGCAGGCGATCCAGAGGGGGAGCTTTAGTTCTGTTCTTTCCAAGCCGATAAACGAGGAAAATGATCTTAAAGGGGCTCTTGAATCCTACGAGCGGGAGCTCATTAAAAAGGCGATTGAAAAAGCGAATGGCAATCAAAACCGAGCGGCAAAAAAACTGCACTTAACAAGACAAGCACTGCATTACAAGCTCAAAAAATATGGGATCACGTCAACCGAATGATTCAGCGGGTTTCAAGCTAAGAGGAAAACGCGGTTTTACGCTTGTTGAGTTGATGATCGTATTGGTCGTGATTGCCATAGTGGCTGCTATTAGTACCATGAGCGTTCTGGCAGCACGAGTTCAAGCAAATGAGGGCCAGGCCAAGGCGGCCTTAAAGGCGATCTCAAGCGCTGTTGAGATGTATCGAAATACGCAAGGGAATTATCCTGATAGTTTAGCCACTTTGGGTTCAAATTATATTGGGCCAGACTTGGTGGCTGGTCAAAAAAGTGGCTACGCGTTTGAATTGAAATCCGGTAACGTGGGAGCTACCTTTAGTTGCACAGCAGTCCCGATCAGCCAGAACTACACAGGGGTCAAAAGTTATTGCATTAATGTGCTAAATATGATTCAGGTTTATGCAAGCGCCCCTGCTTTGAGTGCGGATGGTAATAATTGTCCCTCTGGGGGAACAGCCCTTTCTGGCTAAGAGTAAGAGTCTTGACACAATCAAGAAGTATTGCTGCTGTAAAAAATTATTTACATTTTGAACCTCGATCTAATTCTAAAAGTGTTGGAAAGTTTATTAGTTTAAAGTAACTTTATTAAGAGGTTTTTCCTTATTTGTAACCAAAGCAAGTCAAATTTAATTTTAAGTGGCACAACTTTTGAAGTGTCTTAACTAGCAAAGTGGAAGTACGGATTAAATTAAAAAGGGGGTTTTTACAATGAAGAACTTAATGAAAAAGAAAGGTTTCACGCTCGTTGAAGTAATGATCGTAGTTGCGATCATCGGACTTCTCGCTGCGATTGCGATTCCCAACTTGCTTCGTGCAAGGGTGAACGCAAATGATGGTTCAGTGAAAGGGGACTTGAGGGCCTTCAGCACAGCTGCT
>OBEQ012499353.1_pt1 | contig 37617 bp, 48 predicted proteins | sample 1670901 | NCBI WGS metagenome assembly OBEQ01 (sample SAMEA104232315, study PRJEB22302) | groundwater metagenome | biome: forest; feature: aquifer; material: groundwater | place: USA | collected 2011-08-07 | depth 5.4 m | reverse complement strand
CCATTTCTGGGAGTAAAAATCCCATTATCCTTTTTAGGAATGCCCCACAGCACAAAATGAGACAGCGATCTCATTTGTGCACAAATAAAGTCGTTGCTTTATTTTGTGCTTGCTGTGATTGGGATTTTTTACTTAAGAAAAGAAGTCGATTTTACATTAAGTGTGTTAGTACATTCTTTTTTTGGCGGGACGAAGCGGAATGGTTTCCAAAAGGGGAAGGTTACTGATAACCCTTTGTCCTGTGATGATTTTGAGTCGGTTGTTTATTCTCTAGAACCAAAAGATACAACTGCTACCCATTGTAGTCGAGGGAATTACGTGATTGGTAGACCAGAGGAAGGTAAAGGTCTTGCAAATATAAAGTACGAGTTTAACTTTGTAATAATCAATGGAGGAGACCAACAAAGAATAGATCAAATTGCTAGTTCATTGGAACGATTTCTCATTGGTGCTGAAGAAGAGCTTCTTTTACCATATCATTCCTTACCGTATCCTAATCACTTCTAGATTCTTCGGCGCCACTGTCTCAATCTGAAACGTCTTGTGAATCGATGATGCTAAATCCAAACAACGCGAACTTTCTCCATGAACAACGATGACTTTCTTCGGCTGCGGATTACAGCGCTTAATATAATTCATCAATTGACGGCGATCAGAGTGATTCGTAATTTCAACTCGATGGACATTAAAATTGATCTTGTAAAGCATTGATTTCCCGCCGTCTTTTAACATAATCTCTTTTTCACCAGAACGAATGCGATGACCCAAACTTCCCGGCGGCTGATAACAGCTAAAGATAATCGCGTGTTTACTCCCCTCACAAAGACCACGCAGATATTCTACTGATGGACCACCCGTCAACATCCCCGACGTCGCTAAGATTAAACAAGGTCCTTCCTCTAAGATAACTTGTTCTCGTTCTTTCTTAGAACCAATTTTCTTAAAAATTGGAGACATAAAAGGATTGCCTTCAACATTGTACACTTGCTGACGCAGATTACGATTTAAAAATTCCGGATAAGCAGTATGAATTGCCGAGATATCCCACAACAACCCATCAATATAAACGGGGGCATCAGGAATTCTTTTCTCACGCATTAAACGTTCAACAATAATCATCACTTCCTGCGCTCGACCAGAGCCCAGAACGGGCATTAAAATTTTCCCGCCATTCCTAAATGTCTCTTCGACAACTTTGACCATATACTCGTCTGCTTCTTGTTCCGCCATAATATTATCTTTCCCACCATAGGTTGATTCAATCATCAACGTCTCAATTCGTGGGAACTGGGTATTACCCGGCTCAAGAACATTCGTTCGAGCATACTTTAAATCGCCAGTGTAAGCAAAATTATGCAGACCGTTACCAATATTAAAATGAACAATAGAACTACCCAGAATGTGTCCTGCATTATACAACGTCAAACGAATGTCGGGAGTGATATCCGTCACTTCACCATACTCTAAACCAATCGTGTGCAGAACCGTCTGACGAATTTCTTCCGTGCTATAAATAGGTTCTTTTCCTTCGTTACGCTGAATCTTGATCATATCCAGTTGAAGTAACGCCATTACATCACGCGTTGGTAGCGTGCAATACACCGGACCGCGATAACCGTACTTAAAGAGATAAGGAATCAAACCGGAGTGATCTAAATGGGAGTGAGTCACAACCACCGCATCAATTTCACTGATGTTAAATTCCGGTGCATCTAAGTAGGGATATGCTTCTGTTCCTTCTTCAGCAGGATCAATACCACAATCAATAATCACGCGTGACTCTGGTGTCTGCAACAAGAAACAGGTACGCCCAACTTGGCGCGACGCGCCGAGACAGGAAAGACGAACCCATTCATGTTTTTTCTCGCGCAGCCAGCCGTCATAGATGCGATGACCAGTCTTATCTAAAAATTTCTTACGGTATTCAGAATTCTCGTAGAGAACAGCGCGAATACTCTCAATTAATTTCGAACGAATCGGAGGCATCCGTCGAATCAACGGTACCCAAAACGTTTTATGAGCAAGCTCTCGTAAAATCTCACCTTGTTTTCCAATCACTAAACCGGGTTTATCAGCATGAATGATTACTTGAGAACGATGGGGATCAAAGATACATTCTTGTATCCCCGCATCGGCAGGAAGAATTTCTTTGATCATCTTCTCCGCCTTTTCCTGCTCCACGCATAATGAGGGGTCAGGACGAAGCTCTATTCTCTTTTTGAACTCCCGTACCGCCGCCATAATTGTACCGCGATTATCAAAAAAATACTCTTTGTCTTTGGTATAGAGCACGATGTTTGCGCCTTCAAAACCGGCATGGGAAATTCTTCCCTCCGGTAATATTTTTACAATTTCTTTTAAGATATCTGCCATTTTTATTTTTATGTACTCACTTTTTTAATTTAGATTTTTTAGGTTTTGAATGAATGTTAAACAAAAAGTAGCATTAACAATACTACCATTTACTTCTCAAAAAACCAGCCACAAAGGAACAACAAACTTACAGAATCATAAACGCTTCTTTCTGTAATACTTTCTTAATTCCTTGCTCTGTCACAACCACAACATGAATTCCGTTGCCAGAAGCGCTATCACGTTGCAACGCCGTGTTAACACATTTCACGGCAAGTTTAACTCCTTCATCTAAAGACATTCCATCTTTGTGTTGGGTTTCTAAAACACCATAGGCAAAGACCGAACCCGAACCCGATGAAACATAATCCTTCACTTTTGTAACACTGCCATCGGGGAAGAGATCATAAAGATAGACTCCTGAGGAATCCTTACCCGCCAAGAGGAAGTGGGCAATGCTCATGAACATACTCATACGATGGAGGCTGCTGTATAATAGGCCACCAAGGAGATTAGCCGCTTCTTTTGCCGAAGCGCTTTTGTTTGTGCGAACTTCTTTTAATTTAAGTTCCGCTTTGACTAATTTGATTAATAATTGTGCTTCTGAAACGCTGCCGGCAATCGTACACGCAAAATCATCAGAAAGAATATGCACTTTCTCTGCCTGCTTATCGACAATCATTGTACCCGCCGTTGCGCGAGTATCCGCAGCTAACACCACACCTTCTTTACAAACGATACCCACCGTTGTTGTTCCTGTCTTTAACATTTCTTCCATCAAAACACACCTTTTAGAATCTGGTTAGTGATAGTATAAACTGCCGTTGCTTTTAAATCTTTCGGGAGAATTTGTTGCTTCTGGGGTATAGTGAATTAAAAAAGAAAAGAAAAAGTTATTTAAAGAAAAGCACGAAAAACTAACCTATGGCAATCGATCTTGATAGTATACTCGGAAGATTACAGAAACTCCCCGCAGTAATCGTTGTAAAGCTGCAATTTAATTCCAGAAATGGATTCATAGATGACTATTTTAATGTGGTTACAGCCGCAACTTCTGCTTATTGTCTCGCTACAAAATATGGATCACCAACTGAAAAACAACAGGATCAAAGGGATTTTGTAGGACACCTTCTTGGAACGGAGACATATCACAGTTATCTAGAAAGAACCGTGGATAGATTTAATGAGTGGATAGAACGAGAGCCAAAAAAAGTTTTAGACTTCTCAAAAAGACCAGAAGTTTTAAAAAAACAAAACGCTGGTTTTTCATCAGATATCCGAGTTGTTCCAGTAGAAGAATTCCTCAATATTTTATACCACGAAGATGCACAAAAATTAGATTCAGTTGTCGGAACTCTCCATAAGTACGCAAAGAGCGAATTAGAAAGAGCTACCACTTTTGAACAATTAGATCATCGAAAGATTGTCGGACTTTTGAGAGATATTTACGATTTTAGTTCTAAAGATCATGGACTCAAAGACGTTGATACGGCACTAACAAGATGGAATCTATAATTCTCATTTCCTTCTAAACTTCTTCTCCAATTCTTCTGCCGTCGTCTTCAATAATGTCGGTCGTCCATGCGGACAGGTATAGGGAAACTCTGTCTCGCGCAATTGCCCGATAATTTTTTCCATTCGCAAAACCGTCAATTCTTCCCCCGCCATCACCGCCGCCCGGCAGGCCATTCGTGTAATGATTACTTCCCGCAGCTGTTCAACTTGATTCTTATTCTCTTCCATCGTGTGTAAAATTTCCATAAACAACCCTTTGACTTGTTGTCTTCCAAAAACGGCTGGCGCCGTCTTCAACAAGAATGAGTTTGTGCCAAAATATTCAACGAGAAAGCCCATCTCCTGCAGTTGTGCTTGAAATTGCTCGCATAATGCTGCTTCCGCCGCGCTAAAATTAAGAATCTCGCCCGTCAGTAATTGCTGCACTTCAATATTACCGTGATTCAATTGTTTCATCAAATCCTCATACATCACGCGTTCGTGAGCGGCGTGCTGATCGATAAAGAAAACACCGCCTTGTGTTTCTGCCACAAAAAAAGTCTTGTGAACTTGACCCAGCAAACGTAACTCCGGAAACGTTGAAATTGAAGATGAGATACTCTCTGCCTGATTTGCTTTCGAAAACGATGAAACAAACGAAGAAACAGAAGAAGAAAAATCAGTAGTTTCATTGATCATAGAATTACTTTTTCCAGCGCTATACGAAACAACATCTGCTTCTTTAACACTAAGCATCGTTTGCGTTGAAGGTTCAAATGAATAAAGATAATTATTGTTTGTTCTCTTTTTTTCAGAACTGAAATTGGAAATAGTTTCTTGCTCTTCCATTCCCACATCAACCGTGGGTAGCAATTGGTTTCTCTGTAAACAGTCCTGAACCGCTTTCGTGATCAAATCACAAACTAATTCCTTTTGTTCGATACGTATTTCAGATTTATTAGGATGGACATTAACATCAATCTTTGTCGGATCAAGTTCAAGGTGAAGGACAAAAACGGGATGACGATTGACAAACAACATCGCATGATAGCCATCATAAACAGCATTGACTAAATCAGGATTCTTAATCCATCGCCCATTAACGAACAATGCCTGCTGATGTTTATCATTGCGCGCATGATAGGGCTTACAAATAAAACCGTGCAGTGAAATACCATCTTTCTCAAACGACAGCTCAAGTAGTTCTTTTGCCGTTGCAACACCATATAACGAAGCAAGATTACTGCGTTGATCTTGGACGGCCGGAGAATGGAGCACTTCACGACCGTTGTGAACTAATGTAAATGAAACAGAATGATTAACCAATGCATACTGCGTTACGACATCAATAATATGATGTAATTCTACAGCATCCGTCTTAAGAAACTTTTTCCGCGCCGGTGTATTGTAAAACAAATCACGTACTTCAAGAATTGTTCCTTGTTCCGCCGCGGCTACGCCTGTACGGACAACAACGCCGCCTTCCACAGCAAGATTAAACCCCGCTACTGTCTCTTTCTGTTTTGTCGTTAAAGAGAATTTAGAGACAGCAGCAATACTCGCTAACGCTTCCCCGCGAAAACCCAGCGTGTTAATCGAGAAAAGATCATCGGCAGATTTAATTTTACTTGTCGCATGGCGGAGGATTGATTTTATGGCATCTTCTTCCGACATCCCTTCCCCGTTGTCTGTAATGCTGATCAACTCTTTACCGCAATTCTCGATCTCAATCGTAATCTTCGTTGCTTTGGCATCGAGAGAATTTTCTAGCAATTCTTTGACAACCGAGGCCGGTCTTTCAATCACTTCGCCGGCGGCGATTTTGTTGATCAGATCTTCGGAAAGGAGAATAATGGACATACTTCATTCAGAGATTAAATAATATTTAAAGAATGTTGTTATAGAGAACTATTTTCTACATCACTCGGAGTCATAATAATCACTGAGAATATATTGAAGACCCCTCTGCGCCGCGTTCACTAAATGCGGAACGTCACTAGCAAGATTATTTTTGCTGACATAATCTAAAAAATCTTCATAATACCACACTGCCCGTTGAGCTAAATGGGGAGAAGATGCTACGCCAGCAAGAGTACTCATCACCGCAGCGAGATCGTAATGATAATTCGCTCGATCTATAGGTAAAAGTTCTCCTTCCAATAATCGATCACGAGTAGAATGGTATGCTCTTCCCCCCCAGAGAAGTAATTGATCTTTGGGAATATCTCTATTTTTACGAATATTTCGAAAAACACTTTGCGCAACAAACGCTTTCCTTTGCAAGGCTTCTAGGTTCAGACTAGATTTACGGCTCTCTGCATCATGATCTGTTACAACACATCGCCCAGCCATAGCATGATACGATTTTTCCGCAAAGTCAATATTTCCCGTTTCTTCGTACAGACGATAAGCAGCTTTAGCAGCGATATTCAATTGGTGAAAAGAGAAGGTAACATCCGACTGCCAGAATTGCCTTCCTGCAGAATACGCTAGACTATATGCTTTTTGTATGTTTTGCTGCCAAGTATTCACATCTGAAAAGAGATTATGAAAATCCATCGTCATCAAAATATCAGCTAAATGCCCTTTCAAATGAGCAGATGAACTTAAAAGATATGTATGTCTTCCAAAAGCATCAGCAGAAACTGCTTTCCTTTCAACTCTCCCTTCTTCTTTCAACAGCACTTCTGCAGCGGCAATTCCTTCTTCATGCAAATCAATCAATGCGGCCAGAGCAGAAGATGAAAACGACTGATAATCTTGCTCAAAAAGGCTGTGACCAACATTTGTGAGTCCTTTCACAAAGTCCAATTTACGCGACTCACTCCTCGGAAAACGATTCAAATATGCCAAAACAGCCTCACGGCAGTCTACCGAAATCTCTCCACTTCCATAGTTTGCTCTAACCAGTATTTCCAAATTAGTCATATTTATCCTAAAAACGCCCCTTCTTTAAAAACTTTACCCCTAAAAAGTAATAACCAAAACCCAGAACAATTATAAAGCAAAAAAGAATCCCTAAACCATGAATAAAGTAATCTTCACCATTCTCTTAGCCGGCTTCGGTGCGCAGATCGTCAAACTGATCAACCTCTGGTTCAAACATAAAACGCTAATGTGGCATGATCTTGTCGTCACCGGAGGAATGCCTTCCTCGCACTCGGCGTTTGTTGTGGCGCTAGCAACAATTATCTATTTGGAAGAAGGCGCCAGCAGTGCTTTTGCCATTAGCCTTGTTCTCGCCCTCATCGTTATTCGTGATGCCTTTGGTGTGAGACGGTCTGTTGGAATAGAAGGCAAGGCCATTCAAAAACTCTTCCGAATAGAGCATCTCAAGTCAAAATTTCATTATTCATTAGGTCATAGTCCGAAAGAAGTATTTGTTGGCTCGTTGATTGGATTGCTAGTGGCAGTATTAGTCCATCTCTTTTAACTTCTCCAAGAAATTATCGGGATGAAGTACTTTAATTCCCCGATATTCTTTCAAAATGAGCAAGTGTTTATCCTGACTAATGATATATTGTGCTTTTCCTTCTAAAGCTGCTTCGACAAACTGGTTGTCATCTGGATCTGTTACAACATTCACCCTCTCAGTTGGAACAACGATCATTGACTTTTCAAGAATCAAGCTTTCCCACCAAGAAATATCATCAGGCTCGAGAGGAACTTTGAAACTGATTAAGATTCTCAACAATTCCTCAATAATTGGTAAAGAGGAAACCAAATCAATATCATTTCTCATCCATGCCTTTAGAATTTTCTCAGACGAGCCATTCCAATGAATTCCAGAGACAAATACATTGGTATCCAAAACTACCCTCATTTTGCACGTGCTCTGATAATTGCATCTTGTGCGTCTTTCTCCGTCAAGCCGTGTTTCTTAGCATGAGTATGACCCTTCTTTAACATTTTTTCAAAGTCATCTATACTCGGAGCACGTAGTTTCTTAAGCACAAGCATATCTCCTCTCTTCAGCACCATAAACTTATCACCTTTATGAATGCTCATTTCATCCCTCACAGACTGCGGAATAACCACTTGTCCCCGTTCGCCAATTTTAGCAATTTCAAAATCCATAATAATCACCAATTTCTACTAATATGAAATTCATATTTAAATATTTCGCAAATTTCACTTTAAAAATAGACCATATTAACTTCTCCAAGACAACAACTTTTATAAATCATTTTTCTGTCCTTTCCAGCGATGATTACAATTGAAGAGATGAGAGAACTAGAATTCCTCGCCCTCGAACAAGGTATTACTTCACTTCAACTAATGGAAAATGCCGGAAAACAGATCTTCCGCAGCGTTAAAAAGAAAGTAGATTTAACCAAGAAACATATCATTGTCTTTGCCGGACAAGGAAATAATGGTGGGGACGGCTTAGTTGCTGCACGTTATTTCGCTGAAGAATTTCCCGTCATCGTCTTATTCTTTGGTTCAAAAGAAAAAATGAGTGAAGAGGCGCGCCAAAACTATCTTAAAGCCAATAAGCATGTCACAATCATTCAAATTGAAAAAGAAGAAGACTTGCAAAAATTCCGCTTCCAGAAAAATGCTGAATTAGTTCTGGTCGATGCCCTTCTCGGGACGGGTATCAAAGGAAAACTACGTGAGAAGATATCCCTAGCCATTGACCACTTCAATTCTCTCGCAGGATATAAAGTCGCCGTCGACGTTCCTTCGGGAATGCATCCCGAAACGGGAATCAGAGAAGAGAAAGTCTGCCATGCTGATTTGATTGTAACTTATCACGACTTGAAAAACGGCTTAGAGAGTCTGAAAGATAAAACAGTAGTGGTTGATGTGGGGTTGCCCAGAAAACGAGAATTCTCTACTTTTAAGTAAAAACTAACAGAAGATTTAAATATATTCTTCAGAAAAAACAAAGAATGACAGGACTTAATCTTTGGCAAGAAGTTGAAACAGAACTTAAAGCGGAAGGCTTTACCGCTGTACGTGAACTCACCACACCCGGTTCTGCGCGCGCCCGAGTTTGGTTAGCCGATTACCAAAACGGAAGTCCAACTCCCGAAAAAGTTGCCGTAAAAGTATCTTCTTCATTTCTCGTTGATGGCTTAACATCTTTAGAAGCCGATAGTCTCGATGATCTTGCCCAAAGAGAAGCACGGATTTATCAACAGTTAAGCGCCCACCCTAACATTCCCGCGTTTCGCCACTTTAATACGGCAGCTATTGGCGGTCTCGTCCCCGTCGATATTCTCGCCGTGCAGTATGTTGATGCCCCAAATTTACTGCAACGCATACATCAGGAAAAGAAATTAACGGAAGGACAAGCTAAGAAAGTTCTAGCAGATACGCTTTCGGCGTTAGTTCATGTCCACACCAGTTTAGACCAACCGATCTATCATCGCGATATTAAACCATCCAATATTTTGTTTGACGAAGATAAAGCCTACCTCTTCGATTTTAATTTTGCGCGCATCGGCGACGCCACTCGCGCTTCCCGGTTTATTGAAAACTTATACTATCCGATGGATGCCTTGGGCGGTGGAAAACCAACCCAAAGCCAAGATCTCGTGGCGTTAGGAAATACAATTATTGCTGCCGCTTATGGTCTTGAAATTGAAGGCGTACGATCAATGCAACACAAAGAAACACTTGCCGCCCTTGATCTAGAAGGATTACCTTTCTCTCTTAAACTCAAAAGTTTTTTACGAAAATTAACGACCAGCAATCCTGCCTTACGCTATCAAACTGCAGCACAGGCGTTAGATGTGTTGAAAAACCTAGAAACAATCGCAGAAGAAGTTGTAGAACAACAACTGGCAACGATTACGCGCAGTTCAGAATTACAACAACTGTTAAAAGCATTGAAAGAACAGGATACGTTATTTGATTATAATGTTCCGTCTAGCTTACGAACAACGTTAGATGATGATGCTTTACTAGAACACTTACGAAGAACCTATGCGCGAGAAGAATTTATTGTTAACGAACCAGAAGATGTAGAGAGATACCTCTCAGAGTACGGAGATTTGATACGAAAAAAAGGAACATTTACTCACCAAGGAGAAATCATGTTTAAATCAGGATGGGAAGGAACTGTAAAAGGATTACCGGGATCAACAGAAGTATATGTAAGATTTGATAAAGATAGTGATCGTTACCATAAAGTTGGTATTACTAATCTTGTTGTCGTTGGTAAAAAGCGCAGTGTAAGAAAGAATACTAGATTTCCAGAACAGATCATAGCTGAAACGTATCCGGGAGGAGTACAAAAAGGATTACTCGTCCGCTACGTCGGTCCTGACTCCATTAAAGCAGAAACTGATATTACTATCCCCGATGGAGCGTTAGGAGTTGTAACATATCATAATCAAAAGAGAAAAGATAGAACAAACATTGACATTGCCTGGATTAATCAACCGGCTTTGAAACAGCGAAGGAGTCTCCAAGAGAATTACCTCACGGTTAACTATGCCCTTGGTTCAGCTCTCTTCACCTACAAAGATATTGCTATTGTCCGCAAAAACCATATTCATTTTGACGATCTCTATAGAATCTGTTTTGAAGAAAAACCCGTGATTGAACAACCACCGGATAAAAAGCCAGTGTACCCGCAAGGAGCAATGGGATTTTTTGATTCTTATTGATCAAAATACCCCTTCTTCTTGCAAAATTCAATCGTCTTCTCAAACGTTGCCCGCAATTCAGGAAACTCCTCAAACAACGGCTGCTTTTTGCGCCGCAGAAATTCTTCCGTCCAGCCTTTCCAATCCTCTTTATAGTCTAACTCATGAATCTCTGCATCCAGAGCATCAATTGCTTTAGCAAAACGTGCTTCCACAGTTTTCCTTTCTTCAAACTCCGTAAACAGAGTAACAAATTTATCTTTTAATACAACGGGGATGTGTTCTTTGAGAACGTGCATTGCTTCTTGTTCTCGCTTTTGTTTATTCTTCTGCATTTTCTCATTAGTGATGTTAACATCACCAGATTCAATTTCAACAACATCGTGATACATCAACAATTCATACACTTTCAATCTATCAATGTTCTGTTTCTTCATACTGCTTAGAAAATAATCTGCAAGAATCAAACAACTCCAGCTATGTTCTGCCGTACTCTCTTTTCGACCAGAAACAGAGCAAGCACGTTCGACGTTCTTTAGTTGGTACAGTTTGCGTAATTTATTGAGATTTTCCATATTTACTTCAACCAAGAATAACCCTCTCGATTTTTAATATCATACAGTTGCACCAACTTTTCTTTTCCATTTGCCGTTTTTAATATCCGTTCGCGAAAATCTTCATGCTTGGCAAAAATAGCATCAATAAATTCAGTATGGATCTTTTTCCATTCCGATGGATGTTCACGAACAAAGCAAGCCCAACGCACAATTTGATCATCATGGCTCTCTCTCATAAACATAAAATAGTCCTTCTGATTTTAAAATCTTTCCTCAAAACTCCGTTAACTTGCGATTCGGGATGTGATGAATAATTGTTGTATTTCCTTCTTTACCTGACTGCTTCTCCGTCGAAATAAATCGACCTTCCTCTAATTTTAAAATCCGCCGCTGGAAACTCTTATAACTTAATTCACCGCCCATTTCGGAATATGCCCCAAAAACATCGCCAATCTTCTTCCCGCTATGATCGCGAATCAAATCGAGAATCACTAAGAGATCATCATCTAACCCCTCTTTCGGTTTGATATGAAAATCTTCCGCTTTGATAATCGCCCCGGCGACGTGTTCATTGGTGATCCGACGTGAACTTTTCTCTTCCGCGAGATTACCCGCCTCCCGCATTAAGTACAGACCAATCCGTACATCTTTTACTTCCGTGCATTTTTCAATAATTTCTTTAAATGCTTCTTCATCCCAGCATCCCGGAAGGAATGCATATTCTCGACGCTGTTTGAGAATTTCAGCGATTTCTGCTTCATTATACGATCTAAAGAAGAGGAATTCTGGACCGAGACGGCTGCGGATGCGTTCATCAAGCTCGCCATAACTATCACGATAATTGGTAATCATAATAATCGATTTACGATAGATATCTTCCAAAATACTATAGAGAAAATCGGCATCATCTAGTTTATCAATCTCGTCAAAGACAAAAACAGCCGAAGTTTTGTTAAGCTTTGCCGTAATTAATCCAAATAATTCATTTGTCTTCTTGCTTTGAATAAATTTGTAACCCAGATCTTCGCAGATCTTGTAAAATATTTTATAGGTCGTATTCTCTTTCCAACAGTTGACATAAATCGGGACGACATCGGAAGAGGTCTCCTCTAATTCCCGTAACACATGTTTGCACGCCGTTGTCTTGCCGATCCCCGGCGCGCCATAAACAAACAAATTGCGTCCCGTATGTCCATCTAACAGCGGACGGATGACAACCGCAAAACGCTGCTGTTCATTTTCCCGGGCAAAGAGAATTTTTGGTTGAAAATCATAGTTAAGAAAAACCGTGTCACGGAACACTGATTCTCCTCCTTTAAGCATATCTTTGAATAATGACATAAGCAGAGGTGGAGATTAATGATTTATAATTATTTGGGAAGAACAGTGGTTAGATCATAATAGAAAATCACTTTAATAATCGTAAGATTATCTTGGCTAAAGTGATTTTCTGATTAGGAAATAACTTTGGTAGAGCTTTTCGTAAGACTACAAAAATTAAAGTTATTTCCTATAGTTTAAATTCCAAGTTCCCCCTTTATTTTTTGAAGTAGTAAGTCAAATTTAGTAAATCCCGCTTCCGCATTTAAATGACCGCCATTTTTAACAAGAATAACCTCAGCCCCGAGATTTTTTGCTAAGTCCTCGGCTTTTTGGAGCGAAACATAAGGATCATTATTAGAATGAAAAAGATAAAACTCTGCGCAATTTTCTTTAATCTTCTGCCAATCAAATTCTTTATCAGAAAAACTTCTATTCAGTTTGTCGAAAGTCGGATTATTTAATGAGCCTGTAAATCCAGAAACAAAAAATGCTGCTTTAATTGGTTTGTCTCTTTTTTTCAGAATATTTAGCAAAAATGCTGGACCTATACTATGGCCAACAACAAGAGACTGTCCATTGAGATATTGTTTATAATCCTCAAAAACATTTAACCAAGTTATTAAGTTTTGATTTTGTGGAGTCGGAAAATGAGGAACGATAACTCTGCATCCTAATTTTTCTAATTCTAATTTCAACCAAGGGATCCAATTCTCTTCTGGAGAACCATAAGAACCATGAATGATAAAGACATTAACCATTACAACTTCACCACTTCAAACCCATTCTTCAACGGACTGCCTTTCGTAATATGCATCTCTCGCCGAGGAAGATCCATCACTATCGAACAAATTGTTCCCACCGAAGAAATGTATCGCGACTTCTCATACGGACGACAAATGGGTAATTCGCGATTCTCCCGATCGAGTAATAATCTCTTCATCTCGTCAATCGATCCTTTTTTAATCCCCCCGGCCAATTCAACTCCACGCACATAGCGTGCCTGCGAACTCGCCAGATTCTCCTTCTTGGGAAAATCAACACTCAAATAATGATTGGTGTGCACAAAAACATTTTCTTGGGGCGAGAGCATGAATAAATCTTTTCCGGCAAATTCTACATCTAAACTCTGACCCGAGGCATCGCCAATCAGAATATTACTCGCCTTCCCAAAAGAATTTTTGACAACCACAGATTGCACCTCAGCCAGAGATGAACAATCAAGAACCGCCCTTAGCATAATATGAATCGGAACACCATCTAATTTAGCCGGACATTCTAACAGATTCAGCGCCACGCCAAGACCTGCCGAGTTCAAGCCAATCTTACCAATAACTCCCGGCTCCGTCATCATCAAAATGGTATGACCATCAACACGTTTAATCCGCAACAAAATTGCCAGATCTTCTAAGTCTTGCGCCCAATCCCAATTTTCCCCTAACAACGCCGACTTTTTGAAAAAAGCGATCGTACACTCTTGTGTACCAAACGAAAGAATTTCTGTCCGAGCATTAAGAACATAAATCCACAACGGATCAAGTTCTGCGCCTTCTCCAATCGCTTCAATCTCTTCGGCGTACTGTGGAAAGGCTTGTTCAATCTTCTTCTTGAACTGCGCCGCCAATAGAAGAAGTGTTTGATCATCTTTTTTGAAAATCTGTTTATAAAACGCCAGTGCCCGATGAATTCTCTCTTTAGCCAGTTTGCCGTGGGCTAGACCAATTTCACGCGGCGTTCCACAAAGATTGAAGAGAGGAAATTTCATCAGAAAAGACTTAAAACAAACGTACTTTAAATAAATTCTCTCTCTATTTTAAAAAACATAGGTACTCTACGAGATAAATCTATTTTAATAAGAGCCATCACCCAATCACGATGTTACCTTCAACTGCCTGGAAAGTCATTCCTCTTCTTGGAAAATTAGAATTTGATAACAAGCTAACACCCCGAGCGCAGACCGTCGCAAAACTGTTATCGATGGATTTACAGAAGATAAAAGAAGAAACTGATAAATCAGGAAACTTTTGGTATGACCTCAAACGATATCAAAACGATGAAAGTAAGCTCCAGGCGCGCCAAGAATTATTTCAACGTCATTTCGACCGTGTCACTGCCCAAATGGAAGTGTTCTACGACCAACTCCGTGCATCACGTAACAGAGAGATCAAAGTAGATTTATTGACCACCGTCGTCGGCAGTTGGAATTCTATCATCGATCTTCTTGTCAAACAATTTCCACCAGTAACTGGCTGTAAGAAAGTCTGTCTTATTCAAAAAGGACAGCTATATTGTATTGATTGGAAAGAGTAGAATTTTCTCTAAACATTTAAAAGTGACCTTAGTTTTTCGATATTTATGGTTGAACCAGCAGAAAATTATGCACGATTTGAAATCTCAGGATTAGAAGTTCCTCTCCCCGAAAGATGGTATTTTCATGACGAAGGAGCTTCTCGACTAGAGATTTTAATACCACGTAGTGAAGGACCTCAAACAATTGAAGGAAGAAGTTTAGAAGTAGTTATTGGACATTTGACAAAGTACAATTTAAGAGTAGAAGGAATGGATCCTAGCACTGCATATATTGAGGCAAGACACGCGGCATTGTATGATTACGGTTACGCCATAAGATTAGTAAACGACGCATTCGGCGGAGTATCACACGAAGGTCGGTTTTTAAAATTCGGCCCCATCAATCTTGGAAATGGAGACGAAACCCATCTTCATCTCTTTTACATTGATCCAGGAAGAGATGATATTCTTGTACGAACAAGAGCACATGAAGAGCAGCATGCAATGAGCCACATTCCCGGCGCAATTACCCTGTTAGAAGATAAAATTGAAAGGGAGAGAGGTGGTATAGCACTTCACTTTGATAAAATAAAAGACGAAGAATTAGCCGCAGATTGTAATGCAGTACACACACTTGCAATGAGAGGATTTGCTTTAGAAGAGATATACAGAGATGACTTAAAAAAAGATCCTGCTGTTGCCAAGAGATTCAAACAAGCGATGTATATTTATGAAACTGGAGATTATAGCACACTCGGGTTTACAACAAACAGGATTAATTCTAGAATCAAAAAGATCCTCAGAAAAAAATAATATTTCACTTCTTCCTTCTTATCTCTTTCAACCCGCCCATGTACGGCCACAACGCCCGCGGGATTTCAATCGTCCCTTCTTTCGTCTGAAAGTTTTCCAGAATGGCAATAATCGGGCGTGTATCCGTTAATGCCGTGTTATTCAAAATATGGACATACTCTTTTGAACCATCTTTACGTAATATTTTAGTATTCAACGACACTGATTGATAATCAGTACAATTACTGCACGATGTCACTTCACGATAAGTTCCTTTTTTGTCATTCTGTCCCGGCATCCACGCTTCAATATCATACTGCAACGCTTGTTTATTACCGATGTCGCCTGTACAGATTTGCACCACCCTAAATGGTATCCCTAACTCTTTAAACAATTCTTCAGCGTTATGCTGCATTTCCTCAAAGAACTTAGACGAATCTTCAGGCTTGCAATAAACAATCTGCTCTACTTTATTGAACTGATGCACTCTGAAAATGCCTTTATCATCACGACCGTGCGCCCCTAATTCTTTACGGAAGCAGGCGCTCACCCCGCAAATTTTGAGCGGCAGTTCTTTCTCCTCAATAACGTGATCTTTCTTTAACGCAACCAAAGGATGTTCAGACGTCGCAATCAAATAGAGATCCTCCCCTTCAATCTTGTAAATTGTCTGCTCAAATTCGGAGAGATTAACCCCGCCTTCCAACGCCGCACGATTGAGCATGAATGGAGTTTGAATTAATGTATAGCCTTTCTTCAACAAGCGATCAATCGCAAAGCGCTGTAGAGCTTGACTTAATAGTACGGCTTCATTCTTGAGATAATAAAACCGCGCCCCTGAATTTTTGGCAGCAGTTTCAATATCGAGCAAATCTAATTCCAATCCCAATTCTAGATGGTCTTTAATCGGAAATGAAAATTTAGGAATTGCACCGACTTTCTTCATCTCTTTATTCTCAGAATCATCTTTGCCCATTGGAACGGAAGGATGAAGAACATTTCCAATTTTTTTCAAAGATTCATTACGTTTCAAAACGAACTGAGCAACCACATCTTCCTGTTTTTTAATCTCTTCCGCAACATCGCGCATTTGTTTAATCTTTGCCATCGCAACTTTCTCTTGCTTTGCTTTTTTAGCTTGATTAATCTCTTCCGAAACAACATTGCGCTTATGCTTCAATGCTTCCATTTCTTTCAGCGCTTTCTTCCATTGTTCATCAAGCTGCAGAACTTCATCAACAATTTTGAGATCATGACTACGTCTCTTTTCCGAAGCACGAACGACCTCTGCATTCTCCCGAACAAAATTGATATCAAGCATAGCCTAAAATAGACGGACTAACCTATATAAATTTTCCGCTGAAGAAAAGCAAAAGTATATAAACTAAAAAATAACCTCTAGATCATAAAGAGTGATATGATGAAACCAAAGTGGCGTCCCCTAAAGATAAGTGTACCCTTAATCATCTTCTTAATGCTCAGCAGTTTTCTAGTATCAGCCGTAGCAAAAGATACTACCGTTACCTGTGTTACGAATCAAGACTGTTACGATTCTCCGGACACGGGTGATTCTTGCGCTACTCCCAGCGATGATTGTAGCTGTCTCAACAAAACAAAGACCTGTTGGACGGGTTTAAAGGGAGACCCAACATCAAATCAACAAATAACGACCCCCACTCCAACAACAACCACTGCCAGTCCGACGATTAATCAAAGCGCATTGGACGATTTAAAAAAGACGATCGATTCACTTCAAACTCAGAGTGTAACCGCAGATGAAAAGATTGCCACCCTCGAAAGTAGCATTGTTCTCGTCCAACAACAATTAACTGAATTAACTACTTCTCTTAATACAGTATCAACCCAATTAGCCGAACAAACCCAATCCAAAGAAGCACTGCAAAAAGATGTTACGTCCGTTGCCACCGGCTTAGCAGGATTGCAAACAGATGTTGGTTCAGCCAAAAAAGATCTCAAGACAGTGGAAAGCGACGTCGCCAGTATTCAAACATTCAAATTGATTGTCACGATCGTCGGCTTACTTCTGATCAGCGCCGGAATTCTCTTAGGTTTGCAATTCTATCTTAAAACAAAGAAAGCAGATCCACGCTTAGTACAGTACGTCCTCAAACAGGCGCAGCAAGGTAAACGCTTTGCCCAGGTCCAACCCGTCTTACTGAAAGCCGGTTGGACAGATGACGATATCAAAGAAGCGTACCGTGAGGCAATGAAAAAAGGTTCCCTCGGCGCTTCTGGAACAGCAGGTCCAGGAGGATTTGCTCCAAGTGGCATGGATTCTAAAAAAGTGATCTTCCTTGCCGGTTTTGCCCTCTTCTTTGTCATCGGTATTATTTTAGTCCTTAAAGGCGTAACGACCGGACATGCTATCTTTTTCAAAACGCCGGGAGAATTAAGTACGGCAATGAAAACAAATATCGAAAAGAATCTTGAAACAAATCTATTTTATAACAAAATAAAAGTCGCTGACCTCTGTGTGGAAGTAGAAGAAGGCGATAACAGCGCATCATATCGAATTATTAAGAGTAAGAAAGGAAATAAGATCCAGGAAGCAACAGTTAATTGTGACAATACCGATAACAATGGCTTTGCCGTTAAATTCAAGAGTTGGGAAGCATTTGATCTTGTCAGTAATGATCTCACTTGCGCTAATATTAAAACCCTCCATAACAAGAAATTAATGTATGTTCTTCCATCTAAAGTGATTAAAAAAGGATTTACTCTTGATGAAACGACAGATATTACCCCATACTGTGCTGTTTTAACTGAATGTTTGACGGCAGCACAATTAAAAGATGCCGGAATTGATTGTTAGACGAAAGAGATTGGGTTTATGAAAAAAAAAGGTAAAGATATTTCTATTAGACTAATTAAAAAGAATGATGTTAAGTTATTTCGCAAAGTACGGTTGAACGCATTACGAGATTCACCGGCTTCTTTTGGTCAAAAGTATGATCATGAAATTAGAAAGCCGCTTCATTACTGGCAAGACCTAGTCCAGAAAGTTACTCCTCCTGCTCAAGATAGAGCATTTCTACTCTTCAAAAAAGAAAAAGCTGTGGGAATGATCTTCGGTTTTATTAAAGAAAAGCAACAAGGTAGCGTAGGTGGCATGTGGATTCATCCCAATTATAGAAAACAAGGCTTTGCCAGTAAACTCGTCAAAAAAATTCTCAAGTGGGCCAGAGATAAAAAACTAAAGACCATAAAATTATGGAATGTTAATGGTAATCAAACGGCAGAAAAACTGTATAGAAAATTCGGCTTTCAACTTACCGGAAAACAAAAGCCATTAGAATCGAATCAAAAAATGATTATCAGTGAATTTAAACTTAAACTGTAAATCGACTTTGCTGTGAATTCTCCTTAATGAAACTCTTTTCGTAAATTAAAATCAAAACGATTTAAGAATTCTCGTGCAATAAGCTCATTCTCTTTCTCCAAAAATAAATAAACATCTTTACTAAAACAATGAGGACAAAGACCCATGTTTTTACCACAGAAAAGACAAACACTACCCCCGTAGATTGGGACACTAGTAATCTCTTCCGCAAGAAGTGGATCATATTCATAGATCATCGCTTTAATATTCTCTGAGAGACAATCAGAACAAATGGGATGGTCAATGATATTATCACATTCCACACAACGATGATAAGGGGCAAGCATCTAAATCAACCTCTTAGAAGAATATGTCTTTAAGACCATATATATCTATCCCCTTATCAATATATGAATCATATATCTTGAAGAACTAACAATACTTAAATAATTGATAACCCTTAATGAAGTAATGGCATACATTCGCATTAAGAAAATCCAGAAACAAGAGTATGCCTATCTTGTAGAAAGTGTTAGCACAGAGAGAGGACCACGTCAAAAAGTAAAACAGTATCTTGGAAGAATTCACCATTACTTTTTATCCGAGCTGATACCCAGCGAGAGAAATCAGAACACGAAAAAAGATTTCTTAAATTCACTCCTCAAAGAGCATCTAAAAGCATTAAACTTTAGCGAAACAAGAAATGAACTGGTTAACGAGCAGATTGCAGTGACTTTAGATAAATGTTCTATTCTCAATACAAAGTCCAAGAAAGAAGTTGTTCTTGCCCTAAACCAGGGATTCTTATGTCAATTTACAATTCATCGAATTCTAAATTTTAAGAAAACTCCAGACCTCAACAAAGACGGCTATGCTTTAGCAAATTACTTCCAAGAAGCAGGTTTGCAGATAACAGAAGAAGAATTTGTTCAATATTATAAACTTCTCTAAAAAGTAAAATGGGGCCCCGAAGAGGGGGTGAGGGTACGAAAATAAAGTGGATACTTTATTTCTCCACAGAAAAGAGAGGTTAATCCCTTCTCTGGTGGTATAAATCTCAGGAGCCCCACCATCATTGTGTAGATTTTCTCTGTTGATAGGCAAAACTTCTGAATATATAAATGTTACTTTTTTCCACACTGGTTTGTAAAAATCAGCAAATGAGCTCATTTCCTCTTAAAGAATTCGTTTAACAGAAAACCATACTTTCGCGAAACAATTACCCCTTCCCTCGGAAAACAGCAGAAATAATTCTGCCAGGCAAAGCGCTCGTCTAAAAAAACAATTGCCCCCCGATCGGTCTCCGAACGGATACAACGTCCGGCAGACTGAAAGCACTTGTTCATCGCCGGATAGATATAACCATAATCCCAACCTCTTCCAAACCTCTTCTCATAATAGGCAATAACTTCTCGCGTAAGTAAGTCCGGTTTAGCGAGAGGCAAGCCTACAATCACAACCCCATTTAAGAGATCGCCCGGAAAATCAACCCCTTCCGCAAAATTAGCACCCGTGACACCCAGTAAAACACCGCCACTAACCCTTTCAGCATGAAACTGGAGAAGAAGTTGTTCTTTCTCTTCTTTTGTCATTTCACTCTTCTCCCAAAACAACTTTTTTGAAATAGTCAAAAATGGTCCAATTTGATCCCGCAAATGATACGACGGAAAGAAAAAAGCAACATTTCCCGGAATCAGCCCCGCAAGTTCACTACATTTTCCAGCAATCTGCTGAAACATCATCTCCCCACGCGCCGTAAATTTAGTTGATGTCTCGGGAATAATAATTGTCATTTTATTTTCCAACGGAAAAGGCGAGCCATATTCTTTCTCGAGAGCATTATTTGCCAAACCCAGAAGATCTTTATACATCGAAACCGGCTTCAGCGTACCACTCATCACCACCCCAGCATAAACGCTTTTAAAAATGTCTTGTGTGATCAACGCTGAATCTAAACAGAGATACTGCAACAAAATCATCGCTCCTTGTTTTCCGGATTTCTCTTGAACAATTCTAATAAAGCCATCATCAGTTCCTTTCCACGCCTCCAAAAAAGCAGCGATCCCTCCCAGATAACTCTTCCGCTGTTTCTTCCGCACTTCATCTGCCGCCGTTTCTAGTTCATCAATCAAATGATCGTAATCAATAATCTTCTTAATCGCAGCGACAAATAATTCTTTTTCCACTTTTTTTTCTTGATCCTGGGAGGAAGAACCAAATGAACCAGAAGAAGGCAAAGAAGAGTTCCTAAAATCCGCTAATTCAGTCAACACACGCATCATCTCTTGCAGCCAATTAATGACTCCCCCATAGCCATATTTTTTTGCCTCTAGAATGGCGTTACGCAACATAATATTGGACAACGTATTACTGAGCATCTCCATGATCCGAGAAGGCAAATTATGCCCTTCATCAACAATAACGATCACATCGCTTAATTCTTTCTCGATCTTAGAAAAAAAAGAAGCTTGCACACGAGGATTAAAAAGATAGTAATAATCACTAACAATAATCTGGGCTTCTTTAGCTAAGGCAATTGCCAATTCATAGCCACACATCGTTTTTTCTTTTGCTAAAGAACACAATTCTTCTGTATGAAGAGGAGGTTGCTGTTTGAGATCAGCTAGTGCCGCTTTTCCCAAAACTGAAAGACTTTTTTTATCGCGAACTGTATTATAGAATTCACATTCCCCTTTCTCCACAACGGTCTTACAAAATTCATTAAATTCATTGCCAAATAAACCGGCAACATCCTGACTGCACATCCAGCGTTTGCCAATCAGATCTGCCGCAATAATATTCTGATCTGTTCTCTTACGCATCAACGCAATCGTCTCGATGGCAATGCGGTGTTGGGTATGTCTATTCGTCAGAAACAAAACAACTTTCTTGTTCTTCAGAGCATGCTCTACCGCGATCGCCAAAGCGCAAGCCGTCTTTCCCAAACCCGTGGGCGCATGAGCAAGAAGAATTTTCTTTTCGCTAAACGCCGTCTCGAGGTCGCGGATAAAATCTTCCTGTCCTTGACGAACCAGGGGATGAGGAAAATAGGTTGGAAGAGGAAATAAAGCCATCAGAGAGAGAAGAAAAGACATAACCTTTAAAACGTTTTTTAAGAATCTTTACATATATCTCAAAAGTAGAACACTTTTCAGGACAATTGACGAAACCTTTATTAAATAGCCATTACAATATAACGATCATATTGGGTAAATGTTTAAATATAGATATTTAACGCCATCAATAGAGAAAGTTGAAAAGTTCTCAATAAGAGGGGTTGGTGGACGTCAAATATTTGAGGGGTGTCGCCATGAACAAGAATAAAAAGAAAGTCATCTTTGATGTGTTTTTTCGTGAAAAACCAGCAATGATGTTAGTTGAATTAAAGAACGCCAGCAGCGATGTATACGCATCTGTTCTCGCAAAACAAATTGACTGCACATACAGTCACGTCGTAAAAATTCTTCAGGAAATGCAAAAAGCAGATTTGATTAATTTTAAGAAAGAAGGTCGTTTGAAGTTATTGGAATTAACCAAGAAAGGCGAAGAAATTGCCTGCAATATCGAAACGATCAAAACACGATTGTAATTATATTTTTATTTTATTATTTTTCTTTTGGTTTAATTTTATTTGTTAGAAGAATATTTTTAACTTAAACTGGCATAAGAATTTTAATCAATCGGAAGAATACGTGTTTCTCCGTCATCAACAGAATAACATTCAACTAATATTAACGTGACCGCGCCTTCTTTTGCTCTTTGAGTTTTATTGTCTTCTGATCTCTTCACGTAAAGAATGTGTCCAGCAGAATCTTCTGTTAACCATTGTTCTCCCTCACGAGCAAGATGCGCAGGAACAAGACAGAAATGAAAAACCCAACCGCCGCAAGCGGCGGGGTACAAGAAAAGAAGCTACGACTTCTTTTCTGTACAGAAAGCTCGGGCTTTCTTGTATCAAAGATAAAGTATGGGTTTTTCGTTCAGAAAACATATCACCAATCTTCACCCAGTCGCCCCAAGGGGCGGGGTATGTTTTCTGAAATCAGTATATTCATTATGGAGTAAATCACCACTAAAAGCAACCATCTCCCTAACAAAAGAAGAATAGATGTTGAAAAAAATAAAGAAAAAAAAGAAAAACTTTACTCGAGATACATCTTCAAACGGTCCATATCAAGCTGCCAATCTGCGGCTACTTTACCCGTTCGCTGGTAGTACTTTGTCAGACGTCGAATTTTAGACGTTGTTAAGATCGTACCACGATGCGCAGTCTCATCATGTTTATTCTTTTCCATGTGCTGTTTGATGCTGATTAATTTCTTAATTAACGCCAACAAATCATCGGGTAAACCTTTAACGAGATCATTTTCTTTCAAAATCGCCAGTACTCTTTTCTGGGTCAACGTCTTTACACTCGTGATACCATAGGCATCACGCAGAATCATCCCGATCTCGCTTGCTGTCTTTCCGGTTTTACCATACTTAACTACTAACTTTTCTACTTCCTTATCCTTAAACGGAGACCAGGCTGGAACTTTTGCCACTGGTTTCTTACTTCCACTTTTACCTTTCTTTCTCGAATGCATGCGTGCCATTGTTGTTTATACCTCAATGTTCTTAGACTAATCTTCGTAGAGAAAGAGAAAAAACTGTACTCTCTCCAGTATGCACAAGCTGTACTACAATTAATGCAGTTCTACCGATGCACCTCTCGAATAAACATCAATTGAGCTCTTTCTTTAAAAAGGTTGCGCTTAAATCCAAGGCACGACCATTCCGAAAGATTTATTAACCTAGAAACATCAAGACCTCAAAGAGAGGTGTCAACAAATGCATCCAATGCAAAGTAGTGGCGGCGGTTCGCGCAACCACGTTCGATTTTATATTGTTCTCGTTACGCTAGTCGTCGGAGGGATTATTTTCCTTCTCCTTCTCAATAACAGTAATCCAAAAGGGTTTAGTCTCACCAGTGCCATCGTCGGAGATTTAAATAAGACAACAGGTCTCATCGAAGAAGCACCTTCTGCTACAGAACAGACACGATCAAAAATTAACCAAGTCTTTGGAGAAGAAATTAAAAAAAATGGTAAAGAAGTTCCCGTGGAGTTAACATTTGACCACATTCCTTCTGTCGACAAAGAAAGCAAGATAGAGAGCCTCCTCCTCGACTTTAACGATTTAAGCACAACAATTAACGTCAATGATGATAAATTAGAATTAAATAATATGAAAGAAGTTCGCCTCGGAATTAAAGGCTTCAGCGGAAAAGTCGTCTTTGACGACGAGGGGTTCAGTTTAAAAGGAACTGCTCATCGCATTGAAGTCAATGATGTTGCTTTCTCAACAGATAAAGAACTATCCATTTCGTTTAGCAAATTACACTATCGTACATTTCAATTAAATGATATCAGCTTAACCGATGTCAGTTTTTCTTCTGGAAGTGGCTCATTGAGCATTTCAAAAAAGTTAACCTATACTTTGGATCAGGAAGACTTAAAACTCTATAATTACCAAGGACCGTTCTCCGTTTCTAAAGAAAGCAATAGTACCACTGCCGCTGTAACATTAAATGGGATGATGCAAGGAATAAGTATCAGCGGACAAGAACTGGGAATTAATGTGTGGTAGAATTTTTCTTAATAACTTATTTTTTAACTATTTTCTTAGAGGACTTTGCAAAAAGGAATTTTTGGCAAAATTAATGTTAAAACATTCTAAACGAAGCCAAAAATTCCGCCATTGCACGTCCTCTTCAGAACTTTGCACATCAAAAAGTTAATTATGCAAAGTTCTCCTTACTATTTTCTTAATTTTTTCTGTTGGTTGTTTTGAAAATAATAAGTCATACCAATCGCGCATGTTCATTACGATTACAGTTTCAGTTTCCATCAATACAACCCATTCTCCATTAATCTTTTCTTTTTTACTTCTCTTCGATACGAACCATATTTATCATTCAACGAGAATTTGGGAGGTTTAGGTAAGATCGTATTCGCCGAGCAAGAACGACATTTCTCTTCAAAAGTATACTTTTTACAACCAGAACAAAAACGAAGTCTCTCTACCATTAGGCCGTCTTCTCTCGCTCAAATGTCGCTGTGGACAATTTATCATTAAACTTACCGAGGATCTGTTCTACAACACCTAGCTTCTTCTCGGCTGGCTTATAATCAGTATCCTCAATCATCAATTGATAGCGACCAGCACCAAGATAAGCCAGACGAATCGTCGCTGAAACTTGCTCAACTTGCTCTAATATTTTCTTTACCCGCTCTACACCATCGTCAGCATAGGTGTGAAGAACAATCTCGCCTTTAATCAAAAATTTTGGAGGTCGAAACTTATCCAGAATTGCCGTCTTTAACTCTCCTGCTAACGCTGGAGGAAGACCTAATTTCAGCAAATCAACTTCTTTGTTAACTACGGCTTTAAAACAAAGATAAAGATAAGAATATTCAATAAAAACTTTTGCTGTGATCTCGGTGTAGATCTTCTCCAGTGGTTGCTTTAACTTTGCAGCGATTGCTTTGACTAGATTCTCCGCTTTCAATTCTTGCTTAATTTCATCTAATTTTTCATGCTGCTGTGTAGAATTAACTCGTCGTAAAGAAAGATCAATATGTCCTTTTTCTCTGTCGATGCGCAAGACTTTACAAACAATCTGTCTGCCTTCACTAACGAAATCGCGGAGGTTACGAATACGTCCCGGAGACACTTCTGAAATGTGAACCATTCCCGGCTTAGCATATTCTAACAGATCAACAAAAACGGAATTGGGATATATCTTGGTGACTTTACAGAGAACAATCTCATTTTCTTCCGGTATTCCTTTACGTAAATAGAGCATATTCTACTAAAGAGACGGTTTATTTAAAAAAGTGTCGATGAGAAAGCCCAAAAATAGAGAAACAACGATTTTCAGCGAAAATCTTTAAAATAAACCAGTAAAATGAAGAATATGACGTATAGATCACCTTTTGATACCTTAGAACGGAGAGGAATAAGCTTTGGTTCTGGTAACGGGGATAGTCTCTTCTATAACGGTACTCTTGATCAACTTCTATCTCAAACAAGTAAAGTGGTAACAACAGAACCACTGGAACGAACAATGGAAACAGAACTCCAAAGAGCCCTCCATCCCCCTCGCATTATCCGGGCACTTTTAGATTATAAAATTAGTAATTCATCACAGCGAGTAGAAGATCTTATCAGTGCTGCAATTCAACTCGGCCTTCAAACCTATATTGGTAGAGAAACAGCTCCGTTAATTTCTCAATTACCAGAAAAAATTACAGAAAGAGACGAAAGAATGTTAGATGCAAAAGTATACCAAAAAGATGATGGAACGACGTGGCAAGCCAGCAAACCGGACTATTCTCAAAAAACTTCAACCGCTCTTGCCAACCAAACTCAGAAAGATCTTCTCTTTATTGCCTTAGCTCATGGAGGCGTTGCCGCGGGAATGGATGTCTATTTACGCTATTGTGACCAAGTTCAGTCCAAGAACTCATTCTTCTACACTGTCCGTTACTCCAAAGATAAAGCCAATGACTGCATTCCCCAGATTAGCATAGAGGAAAAGAGGATGTTACAAAGAGAGTCTCCAAAGAAAGACATCGTTATTTTCGATGAGGATAGTTGTTCAGGAGATACATTATATTTTGCTCGAGAATTTTTTCGGGACATCTTGAAAAGAAAGAAAATAAAAGTAATCACGAACGACATCAGTCAAAAAGCAAAATTAAAGTTAGGACTAAGTTAGTCAACTATCTTCCATCATCTTTATATATTTCCCTACCATTTGAAGAACATGGCAAGAACAATCAGCGATTTTATCGGAGGAGATCCAAACCAAAAAAAACAGCCAGCTCACAAAACATTCTTTCTCGATGACGTCTTAGAGAGAAATCCAACCCAATATTGTCCAAGCTGCGATTCAACGGCAGTTACGCAGTTAAGAACTCATAACGCCGAAGGTGCCGATTATCAATGTACTTCTTGCAAAGGTACGTATGAAATAGTTTATTGTACTAGAAGCGAAGATGCAGGACACTAAAACACTAACAAGTTAAAAAAACAATCTTATTCTAAAACTTCTAACACGCGAGCTGAAATTTTTGATTTTCCACCTGTTGAGTATGCTACTTCTTTATTACAAACTAAACACAATACATTATTACTTGTATTGCCAAAAATAATCTGTTCATTCTTACATTTAGAACAGCGAACTTTGATAAATTTACTTTTAGTTTCAGAAAAACTTGACATTTAGACCATCTCCACTTTTTTAGCCCGCAAGCCATAGGGCTGGCACGTCGTTTTTTTACAAACGGAACAGGTATAACGAAGATCTGTTTTCTTCGTATTCTTTGCTCCAGTACGTTTAAATCCCGTTACCGCTGGCTTTGAATAACGACCAAGGTTGCCAATACCACGCGCCCTTCCACGTAAGCGAGCGCGATACTTTGAGCCATGACTGAGAGAACTTGCTGCCCGTTTTTTGTTTGGCGCAACCTTCTGCTCAGTATGCTTCTTACAAAACTTGCAAAACCTCTTAATCGTCTTCGGAATCTTCATAATTCTCTCTTAAGAATTTGGCTTATTTATAAAGTTTTGGGTATGGAAATTGTTATAAAGTTTGTCTAGGAGTTCACTCTTCTAGCTTTGTCAGACCATGAAAAAAATAACGTTAGAGCCAGAAGATATTAAAGTCGAACCGTTAAGTGAAAGTAATAAGAACCATATTCTTAATTTCTCTTCAACAGTTTGTCAAGAATTAGATGCTTTCTTGAAAGAAAACGCATTCCAAGAGCATATTCTTGGATTTTCTAAGACTTATCTTTACTTTTATCGCAGTGAATTAGCCGGGTACGTGACAATTCTAACAGATAAACAAACCTTACGATTAGAAAGACCTCACCAAGATCTAAAACGATTTCAGACGAAAACAGAAAATGGATATACTACAATTCCTGCATTAAAGATTGGAAGAATGCGTGTTTCAGATAATTTTAACAGCCAATTAGAAACTGCAAAATATTGTGGTTTGGGCAAAATTATGTTCGCATCAATCTTAGACCATGCAAAAGAACTGAGTACAAAAGTTGGTTGTAGAGTAATCACTACTCATGCCAAGAAGTCGACTGGCGCATATCTGTGGTATCAAAAATTAGGTTTTGTCTATTCCCACAATGAAGAAAAAACAAAAGAACTATTAGCAAAAGAGGAATACAATGCCATACCTATGTTTTATGATTTAAAGAGGATTATCTAGAGCTTAAGATTAATGGGTATCTTTTTGATCATTTCCTTAACTTCTTGCTCATGGAGATTCATCTTAGAATGAGTATTATTTGATAGGATTATATCTAAGAACCGCGTTGCATCTTTTCCTTCCAAAATGGGAGTCTGTTCAATTGCTTTAGCCATAATACTCATAGGTGTGAGAGAACTATTTAACACTTTCGCTTCTCACAGCAACGACAATTTCCCCGTTAACACGTCAATCTTTTCTTCTTCGTCCGGTCCAATACCAACACACGTTCTCGTTCCTGGCTCAACCACCGTTCTGCCGGCATCAGTAATCAACGAAGAGACTAACCCTTCATCCTTTGCTTTCTGAAAAAAAGAGATTAATTCTTTTTCATCTTTGACTTTGAGAACGATCTTAGGCATTCCTTCCTTGCGCCACGTTTTGACAGTCGTTGGTTCTGATTTAAGGACTGCTTCCACGGAAGCGTGAGCAGCTTGAGCACAGGCTTTACCTTGCGGTAATTTAAGATCAGTTCTGACTAAGATCACTTGTTTGAGGGACATAATTCGAGAAGAGTAGAGAAGTATAAAAAATGTTTGGTTTCTAATAGAAGAAGAGTGAAGAACAAATAAAAGCAGAAAAAGTGACTAAAGTATCTTCATCAATGAGTGTAAAAGAAATTAATGATCTTCTTAGGAGTTAATGAGAAATGGTATTACAGAATAATTAATCCAATCTTTCCTCTAACAAAGAATATCCCGTTACTGGAACGGGAAGAGGTGATGGAGTAACTCTCGCCTTTGCTTTTTCATAAAGACCTTTGACAAACGCTTTTACTTTACTTGGTTGTTTCTCTAATAATTTTGGATCTTGATCTTTGAGGTACATTGAGGAGGCAAGGCTGAGATAACTGACCATCCCAAGTGCATCTTTAACATAATCCAGTGCCGAAATAAAATGATTATACATTACATCTTGAATTCCGTCGTAACAGAGCATTCCTAGAAACCCTAAACCCATTCCAAGATAAGGCAAACGAGCTCTTTGCGTATCTTTCAAATTTCTTTGCACAATTGGGTCTATGGAGATGGCAGTATCTATTGACTGTTGAGAGGGAAGTTTTCTTTTAAAAGCTAAGATATTTAACCAAGTATCAGCGGTACTAAAATAACAACTGACTGTATAAAGAGGAAGCAATGATAAAACATCAGTAATTGGCACAGCATAAGCAGTAAGTAAACCAACAGAAGTTGCTAACCCAGTTAAATTCAACCCCGTCGTCATCTTATACAACTTATCTTCAGGAATATGCTGACCAAGACGCGTATACTGTTTCAGAACAGCCTGATCAACTGCTTTGTATCTTTTAACGAGTGTTTCGAGTGACATGGTTTATGAAAACACCATTCAATCACTCCTTATTCTTCTTTCTCAGCCATGATCTCGGCTAACTTTTTCTCCAGAACATTATGATATTCAGCATTAGTATTTCTGGTTACAGATTCAACCATCCATTTGACGAGACTTCCAGAAGCATATAACGAAAATCCAATTGCTCCATTTAATCCTAATTTTCCGTCTGGAACAGAGGTATGCGCATCAATAGCGATTGCAAATACTCCACCAATCTGTGCGAGAGAAGAAAGAAGATTAACTCCATTAGTCATGTAAGCTAATGGTTTATAATCAACCGTTTCTTTAGTCATTCTTACTTTCCTAATTTCCACTCTTTTTCAAAGAGGGTATTAAAGTAATCGACGAAGTACGGTGCTTCAATCCACACCGCGCAATCATAACTCTTATGAATTTTCACGTCATCAGTTAAGAACAGCATCAATTCTTTTCCATCAACAACGCAGAACCGAGCATTCTCATTCTTATGCAGGCGGACTTTAGCAAACTTACTCACTTCTTCCAGAAGTTCTTTGTTCACCGTCGAAGGAATTGAAACTTTAACTTCCACACCAGCTTTCGCTGCGCGTTTCAAATGATTACCTAAGATTTCGTGCTTGCGATCAATGCCATCGGCAGACGTCATAATTGTAATTGACTTCTTTGCTCTCTTGAACATCGATATAAGATGATCGTAGGCTTTATCTCGACCACGGAACGCCCCACTGCGATCAGTAGGATCAACTAATTTAATTCCTTCAGTGTGAAGGGTATTCAATTCAGCCAAAACTTCACTATCACGTAATTGAGAAAGAATATTAGAGCGTTCATCGGCTTCATCAACAACGTGTTTTTTTACACGTTCAATAACTTCTGTTGGCGGAACCGCTAAATATTTGATTGGTTTTCCAACTTTAACAATAATGAATCCTTTTTTCTCAAGTGATTCCAGAACATCATATGCTCGTGAACGAGGCACATTAGAAATATCTGAGAGCTCACCCGCAGTCGAAACACCGCGTGATAAGAGCGCAACCCAGAGCTTACTCTCGTATGAATTTAATCCGAAGTCCTTTAGTTTGTTTAGGAAGTCTTTTTGAACGATCATGGTTTTATTCCTCCATTAATATTTACCCCTAAGAACCCCTTTACAACTACAGAATACATTAAAAAAGGAGTACTTTATAAATCTTTCGGAGCATTTAGTACTATTTAGTAGTACTCTGCTTGGGGCGAGGCAGACCATCGTCAACCGTAAACAGGGCACTGTCCCTTACCAGAAATAGTCCACAACGCGCTCCTGCATCGAGCCAACCATGAGCATAATTCAGCGCCGCAAACGCCAACACTGCATCTTTTCGTGAATCCAGAAAGTAACGCGCATCATGAAAATAACAATACGCCATCATATAAAACTCTTGCGCTTGATCTTTTCGTTTTGGATCAAATGCTCTCTTCGCTTTTTCCAGAGCCAACTGAGTAATAGAAAAATATTTATCGAGCTTTTCGGGAGTGATTATATTATTCATCTTGTCCAGAAATTTGTTCCCCTTTAAAACGTTATTGGAAGTGAAGAGATCATGTAGGAATAACTCCCTCATCTTTCAGTCGTTGATACTTCTCCACTGCCGCTTCTAAATCGACCGGAGCTAACGCCCACGCACTCAAAAGTTCAAGAATCATCACTCGCGAGACCATTGCTTCTCGCGTTACTTCCCAGCACTTTTGTTGATTAGAGCCTTGATAATGAATTTGCGGAAAAAGTTCTGGGGAATAGCAACTATTAAACACTCGTTTTGAACTAAAAGAATAAGTAGTTACTTGTCCAATCCTATTCTCAAGAGAAGCATACCACTTAGACATTTTTCCACCGACAGAATATTTTCAAAATCACCATATACTAAAACTCCATAGGAATCAAATATTCAATGGAGTTTTATATATATAAAGTGCCATCAAAAATATTCGAAAGCTATGGCACTTTAGTATAACAAGAAAAAAAATATGAAAAATCCTACATCGCCTTGCGCGTAGGTCGTTTAACGGTAATTGGAAGTACACCAAGATCATATTCTTTGAGTGCGATCTCGATAGGATCAAATTTAATCTTCGTCAATTCTTCAGTCGATAATGTCACGAGAAATGGTGCACCCATCGATAATTGCAGAGCGCGAGAACCAATCATTCGCGCCTTCTCATATTTAGTGTAAACCATTTTTTCCACTTGTTCTGTTAGTTGTGTTTTTTTCATCGTACGTGTTTATTCAAGACCCCCCGGAGCATTTTTGCTTTATCAAAAGCAAGATCGATCATGACCGCAATTTCTTCCGTTGTCAAAGGACCTTCTCCCCCTTTCTGCAGTGCAGAGAGGATATTCTTCGCATCTGAAGAAATCGTAAGACGAGCATCCGCAACTTTCTCTTCTTCTGCAGTTGGATCAACAACTAATGAACCATTAATCCTGTAAACCGTAATTGGTAACGGTTCTTTTGCTAAAGGCAGTGGAACATCTGTTTTACGCTTGTAATCAATCACTCCCGTTTCAGGATCAACATAAGGAAACTTTGCCGATTTTAACGCCGCGAGGGCGGCTAATCCGGCTGCGTCAAAAAGATTCCCGGCATCATTTAATGTGATAACATCAATAATGATAAACCACGCTTTCTCTCCAACTTTAATACACAATTTCTTGAGATCAATTGCCTTTGCCTCACGAATTCCACGATCCGTAACACGAGCTAGTTCGATCGCCTTTATTCCTGGCGGACCTGTCTCATATTCCGAACTAGAAAGCGGTGTCAACTCGACATTGATCATAATACCACCTTCATCTGCAGTATCTGGATAAGGCTTGTCGATCGACAATTTCACCCCTGCTAAGACAATTGTTTCACCAATCTGAACTCGACAGGAACCTTCTGCTGTCCAAGAAATCCCCGTTTCGATAGATATTGGTTGACGATATTCTGTTAAAGAACGACCATCAATACGTTTACCTTGTGTCGCCAAAGTTTTAATTGTTTCTTGATTAACTATCATGTTGAAATTACTCCATATTTATATTTATATTTATACTTTTTATTCTCTTGCAAGATACTTCTCTTTAAGAGCTTTGACCTGTACCTCATAGACTTTCGCTGCTGCTTTTTTACCTAATTCTAAAGACTTTAAGAGTGTTTCTTTAGAGACTTCACCGTCCATCTGCAATAACGTCAGTTGTTTTGTGGCGTTAAGCACGGCAACAGGAGTATCAGCAACAGGAGCCCCCTTAGATTCTGGATTAAACTCCCCAATATGTTCCTCACGATAATCCATATCTGCAACAATCCGATCATCAACCCGACCAACCGCAATTGCGCTGACCATGTCTTTCATCGGAATACCAGCATGAGCAAGCGCCATTGCTGCTGCTGAAATTGCCGCGCAACGCGTACCCGCATCAGTTTGAGGTAATTCCACAAAAACATCGACAACGGCATTGGGAAAAGCTGATAAATCGACAACGGGTGTAAGAGAATCACACATCACCATTGAGATTTCTTGTGCTCGTCTACTCGTACCCGGTCGAATTCGTTCTCCCGACCCAGAAAAAGGCATCATCGTATAATGACAGCGGAGAATTCCTTTCTGAGGATTAGCCAAGAATCGGGGAAAAATTTCTTTTGGCCCATAGACTGCAGCAATTGCCCACGTCTTTCCAATTTTAAACCACGCCGAGCCATCAGCATTAGGAACAACACCAACTTTTGCTTCCATCGGCCGAAGATCCTCATCTTTTCGTCCATCTAATCGTGCTTTGTATACCATTTTATGCTTCCTCCGGTTCAGCAGAAGTATCTGCCGGTGTTTCCCGTGGAATCGCTTTTCCGCCAAGGAATTTCTCCATCCGTTCGGTAAGACCGTCCGTATGCGATTTCTCTTCAATCAGTTTGATTGCTTTTTCTGCAAGCAGTTCACCTTCGGCTGTTCCTTTAATCCACACTAAACCGTTTTGACCGATAGTAATGTCACATCCCGTCCGTTCTCTCAGAAGAGTGATCATACTTGCTTTTTTGCCAATCACTCGAGGCACTTTTTGGGGATTAATTTTGATCACACGACCTTCCGTCACTTTTCGTAAACCCGGTTCACGCATCGTCAAATCAATTAAATTTTGAGAGGTAACATTAATGATTTTAACAACGAGAAAATCACCGATACCAATAATTTTACTTAAATCTTCTTCTTTCTTAATAAAACGCGTTGTCGCATCTTTAACATTAAGCATCGCAGAATAAGCGGTATTTGTATCTACCCGCCAACCACTCATTGTAATGTCCGTTACTCGACCAACTATCTTATCTTCGATCTTAGGAACATAAGGGCCTGCTAACGGCATTACCTTAAGGACTCTTCCGGCAATCGCCACAAGACCGAGTATTTTTGCTCGAATTTTATCACTTTCACGATAGGTATTATCACCCGGGAGAAAGTCCATCCCTTCGGCCAGAACTTCACCAGGTACAACCACTGCACGTTCTTCAACTGTAATATTGCTCATATTTCTTCTCTATCCGCTGGGGAGAGACTTTTTGTCTATTATATATTTTCGAAATGATGCTGTATAAGAGAAACATCATTCTCAGCGGATTTTTCCTCCTTATCTCTCTTGTTTTCAACATAATTCGCTTCTAATTTAAAAATGTAACGCTTTTTTTTGAGAAAAAGAGCACTCTAAAAAGGCTCAACAAATTCTTACATATTCCTTACTTCCTTCAACTACAACATTAGAAACAGAAGAAAGAGCATCAACATTCCTCCCCGTAATCGGCGCCAACGCCAAGTTCTCCCGACTTAACATCACGACATTATTTTCTACAACCCCGTCTCTCGTCGCTAACCAGCCGGGATTACAATTTCCGATTTCAATTCCCGGCCCATTGATGATATTAGTAAGATTATTTCTTTCAATCACAAAATGATGATATCCTCGCAGACCAATCACCCCCTGTGAAAAGAGAACGTTCTTATTTGAAATAGTATTGTCGCTCAGGATTGCTGTTTCGGAGTCAAGACTATTACTCGACAGAAGAATTCCTCGTCCATCACGCGGATTGCCGCTGCCCGCAATACTATTTCCAACAATCGTAATATTTCGGCCATAGCCACCCCTTGGCAGTTCTGAAGCAATACCCGTAAACAAACCGCTGCGCTGAGTTCCAGAAGAAAGCGACTCAATAGTATTACCCTCAATCAACGAATCACGACAACCATTGCAGACGATGGCCGTATGGCTGTTTGTTACTTTTAGAGTATTATTGCTGATCTTCATCACCGGAGCGAATGAACCATCAACCCACGTCGCAACAATTCCTATCGTGTTTGAAACATCCCCGCAACTAGTCTTACAATCACTATCAAAAGAACACGTTTTCAAACCATTCTCTTTACAGAAACTCGGACCACGAACGATGATCGTATTCCGTTCAATGCGAACAGGAGTACTGCTTGTCACAGGAATATTCCCATCACCATGCATTTCAATATTGATTCCCCCACCATTATTCCACAATAAATTATGTCCATCGATAATATTATCTCGAATCACCGTATTAACACCACCATTGCGGACGAAAATACCATCCTGGGGAAGATTACGAAGAGTAAGACGAGAAATTTCCACATTTTCCACTGCCGACAAAGCAATTGATACCGAAGCAGGAACAGTCGTCACCAAACTGCCATCAATCGCGAAATCATGCAGAGAAATATTGTAGTTGCCGCAGTTATAGCGAGAGTTCCAAAATAGGACACGACCATTGAAGCCGATATTTCGAGAACAATACCCCGTTCCCCCATACCACGGAACATTGGAAGGAGTATTACCCCTCTTTAAAATGGTATTTTCAGCATCACCATACACTTCGCTATTATTTCCAAGAACGATTGTTCGATCAATAAAATAAGTTCCTTGGGGGATATAAATTTTTCCAAAGCCGTTGGACGTAGCAGTATCAATTGCCAGCTGAATAACTCGACCATCATCAGTAACGCCATCACCTCGCGCCCCAAAGTCTTTAACATTGAGAATGGAAGGAAGACAACGACCATCATTGCAGACAAAGTTCTTTCCAACCGTAGAACAATCTATCTGCTGATAACCATAATGGTCATTGATGCACATATACTCCAGCAGATATGTTCTCCCTGTGGGAAAAGTATAACATTGGTCTTGCCATCTCTTTGAAAACTGACCTGCAGAAACCATCACTTCACTTTTTATTGAAAGATTGAGAAGATCAGGATCAGAACAAGAAGAATTAATGATTTGCGATACAGATTCTAGACAGAAAGAAGGACAGGACTGACCCGGCGAGGAAGCTTTCCAAGAGGATGGAGCAACACAGTTCTGACTAATACAGGTCCAATAAAATTGTTGTTGTAGTCGAGTCAAAGAAGAGACTTGAGTGATGGTCGTAGTTCCTTGGGCAAAAACAACTGGAATGAGAACAACAGAAATACAAAGTATAAGAATAAGATAATACTTAGTTTTGTTTTTTGAAAAAGACATTAATCACCAGTTATATTTTCAATTTCGTTGAGATAATTAACGAGGGAATATAAAAGAATTTCCAACATCTAAAATAGAAAATGAAAGAGAATAACCAAAAAGAGAAAGAAAAAGTAAATTTACTTCAACATCTTACGAATCCCATCGTCGCTCAACTTCGTCCAGCGCAGGTCTCCTAGACCTGGGAGGAGAGCGGGTATTCACTTCGTTCAACCCTGCGACCGAGATTTACTTCAACATCTTCCTAATTTCGTCATCACTCAACTTTGTCCAGCGTTTATTCTTAACATCTACATAGACTACGTCAACACGTTCGACATTAAATTCCGCCCCGAGAAAATCTTTCATCGCCGACAAACCAAGCTTTATACCTTCATCTAAAGACATATTTTGTTTATACTTCTTTTGGAGAATGGCATCAATCTCTGCTTCGCCTTCGCCAATCACTGTAGCACGATATTGATAATAAAGACCATACGGTTCCGTTACAAAGAGCTTGATACTCCCATCTTCTTCTACGCCGCCGACGAGCAACGAAACACCAAATGGACGTAATCCTGCACTCTGCGTACAGACTTGCTTGAGATCAGCAATTTCTTTAACCACCGAAAGAAGATCAATCTTAGAATCATAGGTCACCGCATGCTGCTGTGCTTTCAACTGCACTCGATCAATTAAGACACGTGCGTCAGAAATGATACCTGCCGCTGTTGCCGCAATGTGATCATCTATCTTAAACATCTTCTCAATTGCTTCTGGCACCATCAACTTGGAGAGAATCCGTTTATCAGCAACCAGAACAACCCCATCTTTACACGTTAATCCCAGAGCCGTTGAACCTTGGCGAACCGTTTTCTTCGCGTATTCGACCTGAAGCAACCGCCCATCGGGGGAAAACATCGTAATCGAGCGATCATAGCCCATCTTATCAACCATCTGTTTTTGTGGATTCATATACAACACCTCGCGTTAAGCATCTTTTAATTTATTTACCAATCTTTATGATTTTAACGGCATCGCCTTCTTAAGCATTCCTGACGTCGTCACAGACCGAAGGAGTACGGCAGTGTTTTTAATCTTTTTGATTAGGATCAGCGCCGTTTTCACTTCATCGATGTAATTATGGTTCACTTTGAGGATAAAATGATTCTTAACATACTTCTCTTTGATAAACAGAGGAACAGCTTTAGCCAGCCCTAATTGGCCTAGGAAATCATGAAGAGCATACTGCACTGCTTCCTGAACTTCAGACACAGTAAATTCTTTCTCCGCTTGAATTTCAAAGAGAATATAACGCTTCTTCTGACGCAGGGATGGGAGTAACTTCATGATCCTAGAAAGTAGTTGAGGTATATAAAGAATATGGAAGCGGATGTAGAAAGAAAAAACAGAGAGTAAAAAATCCCAATCACAGCAGAGCACACAGTGAAGAGAATACTTCACTGGTGCACAAATGAAATCGTTGTTTCATTTTGTGCTGCGGGGCATTCCCTAAAAAAGAGGCATGGGATTTTTACTCCCAGAAATGGGGATGGAACGTCGCAGCAGAGCACAAAACAAAGAAACTACTTTGTTTGTGCACAAATGAAGTCGTTGCTTCATTTTGTGCTGCGGGGTACAAGAAAAGAAGCGATGACTTCTTTTCTGTACAGAAAAAAGATAGTTTTCTTTTTTCTTGT
>OBEQ011242231.1_pt1 | contig 37625 bp, 34 predicted proteins | sample 1670901 | NCBI WGS metagenome assembly OBEQ01 (sample SAMEA104232315, study PRJEB22302) | groundwater metagenome | biome: forest; feature: aquifer; material: groundwater | place: USA | collected 2011-08-07 | depth 5.4 m | reverse complement strand
CGTCCTTCGTCCCAGTGAGCGCAGCGAACGGTCGTCCCTCGTCCCTCGCTTACCTCAACTCCTGTCTCCTATTCTCTAGTCTCTATTCCCTAAATACATCCGAATCATCTCATACGCACGCCGCTTAATGAGATAATCGGTGTGCGTCAGGCCGGCGACTTCGATGTTGAGCGGCGTGGCTTCGCCGTGGGGGGCCTGCCACTGACAACAGGAAAGTGGCGCCACGCGGTCGTTGGGGGACGCAATCGAAACGCACGTGACCGCGGCGGGCACTGGCGCGGCGGCCAACGCCACAAAAAATCGCGACGTGCTGCGCATCTGGCGCACACTCGGCATCGCAAACGCGAGTGGCGTAATGCGCACGACCTGTTCGCGTGAAAATCCCTGATGCGGCGTGCCCAACGTAATGAGCGTGTGAATATCGTCCGCACCGGCCAGACAACTCACGACGTAGCGCCCGATCAATCCACCTTTGGAATGTCCGACGATCGCAATGCGTCCGAGTTGAAAACGTGCGCGCAACGAACGAATCTTGCGTTGCACATCGCGCGCGATCGGTTCGATGCGGCGCGTGTTGAGCGTCCCGAAGGCACCGCCAATGCGAATACTAAACACATCGAATCCGTCGGCGCGCAGGCGTTTCTCGAGCACCACCAGGCTGCGGCGCGTGCTGCCGAATCCCGGCAACAATAAAACCGGTCGACTCACCTCACCGCGCGCAAAATCGGTGCGCCGCGCAATGCGATTCCCATGCACCGCCACCGCCAACCCCTCGCGATAATGCACCAACAATCGCCGCACGCGCCGATACAATCGAGTGAAAGGGGAAAAAGGCATGAGTTATTTTAGCACGGATTTTTTTTTCTGTCCCTACGTCCTTACGTCCCTGTGTCCCTACGTCCTTATGTCCTTACGTCAAAAAAAATCTGTCACCCTCCATTAAAAGACATAGGGACACAGGGACGTAAGGACGTAAGGACATAAGGACGTAGGGACATAAGAACAACAATCACCGCATCAATTGTAAGACACACTCCGTCATCACCGCGCGATCGGGAATCGACGACCGTTTGGCACGCAGTTCGGTGCGCCAGAGATGTTGGATGCCGCGTTGCAACATCGGTTGCGACAAGCGGCGCGCCTGGGCGGCGTATTCGCGCACGAACATGGGCGGGACTTTCAGCGCGGCCGCGATCGCGCGATCATCCGTGATGCGTTGATCCAGACAACTACGTGCGCGCATCAGCAATCGCCAGTGCCGCGAAAGCAGAGCGAGCAACTGCGGCACCGCGGTGCCAGAGTCGAGCAAACGCTCGAGCATTGCAATGGCCTCGCGCACTTTGCCATCGCCCACCGCGCGCGTAAACGCAAAGACATCGCGCATCGCGGTATCGAGAATCACGTGTTCCACCGCCGGCAAATCGATGATCGGCAACGTCCCCACATACAACACGAGTTTTTCAATCGCCTGCGTGAGCAGCCCCAATTCATTCCCGACAATTTCCGCCAACACCTGCGCGGCCTCTTCGGAAATGGTTTTGTTCTGTTGCTGACAGGTAATGCGAATCCACGCGGGAATTTCGCGCGGATAGAGCGGCAGACATTTGACCGTAAACGCGGCCTGACTGAGGGTTTTGGCGGCTTTGGTGCGTTGATCGATTTTTTCGGCGATGAGGATCAGGGTGGCGTCGGGATTGGGCGAGGTAACATAGTCGGCCAACACGCCAAGATCTTCCGCCTTCCAGGACTCCACGCGCCGAATCAGAAAGAGCTGATGCGCCGCAAACAGCGTCGCACTCTGCGCCTCGCCCACCAACGCCGCCGCCGATTGTTCGCTCGCATCGCCGCGCGTCGGCGCAATGTCACCGCCTAATTGCAACGCGAGTTCCGATCGAATCCGCGCGGTGGCCGTACGAATCAATTCCGTTTCGGTGCCCAACAACAGATACACCCGCGCCATTTTCTTCGCGCGCAGATGTTGGTCAAGTTCGGTGAGAGTAGCCATAAATTCATTAGAGACTAGGGAATAGAGAATAGGAAGAGTTCACTAGTGAAGCATTTCTATTCTCTATTCTCTAGTCCCTATTCTCTATCTCTTCACAACCACATTCACCAGTCGCTTGGGCACGTACACAATTTTTACGATCTGTTGATCACCAATGAAGTGACGCACTTTTTCCGTGAGGGCTTGTTGTTTCGCGTCGGTCTCGGAAATATCGAGCGGCACGGTGAGCGAATCGCGCAACTTGCCGTTCACCTGCACCACCAACGTCAGCGATGCTTCCGCACAGAGCGACTCGTCGTAGGCGGGCCACGTCGCCTGCGCGATCAAGTCCGACGCACCGAGGCACTGCCACAATTCTTCCGCGAGATGCGGCGCGTACGGCGCGAGCACGCGCAAAAAAGTGTGGACAATCTCGCGCGGGAGCGTGGCGGCATTCACGGCGGCGTTCAGGAAAATCATCATTTGCGAAATCGCCGTGTTGAAATGCAGCTGCTCCGTATCGTGCTGCACCTTTTTCACGGTCTGATGCAACAAACGCCACAACGCCGGTTCGCTCGGGCCTGATGCATCGCAAATCCGCGTCGAGAGTGCCCCGCCGGACTCGCCCACGACAAGTCGCCACACGCGACAGAGAAATCGATACACGCCTTCGACACCATCCATCTGCCACGGTTTGACTTGGTCCAGTGGGCCCATGAATAATTCGTAGAGCCGCATCGCGTCGGCGCCGTATTGATCGATGACCTCGTCGGGACTCACGACATTCTGTCTCGACTTCGACATTTTTTCGATGCGCGTCGTGACCGGTGCACCGGTGGCCCGCACAACATGCTCGGTACCGCGCGTTTCGATGTCACTCGGATGATAATATTTTCCCAGGCTATCGCGATAGCTGTAGGCGAGAATCATGCCTTGATTAAACAATTTCGCGAACGGTTCCTTCGTGTGCACGAGTCCGCAATCGAACAAGACCTTGTGCCAAAAGCGCGCGTAGAGCAGATGCAACACCGCGTGCTCCACGCCGCCCACATACAAATCGACCGGCATCCAATAATTTTCGCTGTCCGCGCTCCACGGCGCGTTCGTATTTCTCGGATCGAGGTAGCGCAAATAATACCAACACGAACCGGCCCACTGCGGCATGGTGTTGGTCTCGCGCATCGCGACGGTGCCATCTGCCAACGTGACACGCGCCCAGGCCGCATCGGCGCGCGCCAGCGGCGGATCGCCGTTCAAGGTCGGACGATATTCATCGATCATTGGTAATTCCACCGGCAACGCATCCACCGGCAGCGGAATGATGCGGCCATCGCTTCCGTGCACGATCGGAAACGGTTCGCCCCAATAGCGCTGCCGCGAAAATAACCAATCGCGCAATCGATACTGCACGCGCAACGCGCCGCATTTTTTTTCCGTGAGCCACGCAATCATTTTTTCTTTTGCCACTTCGACGGAAAGTCCGTCCAGAAAATCCGAATTGATGAGCGTACCATCGCCGGTGAATGCCAGCATCGCTATCGGTGCCGCCGCGCCACTCACGACCTCGACAATCGGCAACTGAAATTGCACCGCGAATTCATGATCGCGTTCGTCGTGCGCGGGCACCGCCATGATCGCACCGGACCCGTAGGTCATGAGTACGTAATCCGCGATCCAGATTGGCAGATTTGTTTTCGTGACCGGATGTACCGCATACGCGCCCGTAAACGCCCCACTTTTTTCTTTCGCCAGATCGGTGCGCGCCAGATCGGTTTTTTGCGCACTCGCCGCGATGTACTCGCGTACGAGTACACGGCATTCCGGCGTGGTGATTTTTTCCACCAGCGGATGTTCCGGGGCCAGTACGCAATACGTCGCGCCAAACAAGGTGTCGGGGCGTGTGGTGAAGACGGTGAATGTTTCGCTGCGATCCGCGATGGCAAAATGAATATCGGCACCGGTGGATTTGCCGATCCAGTTGCGTTGCATCTCTTTCACGCCCTCGGGCCAATCGAGTCCGTCCAAGTCGGTGAGCAATCGCTCCGCGTATTCCGTGATTTTCAGCATCCATTGGCGCATCAGGCGCCGTTCCACGGGATCACCGGTCTCGACATATTTACCGTCTTTCACCTCTTCATTCGCGAGCACCGTGCCCAGCGCCGGGCACCAATTCACCGGCACTTCCGCCATGTAGGCGAGGCCGCGTTCAAAGAGTTTCAAAAAAATCCACTGCGTCCAGCGATAATATTCCGGATCGGTCGTGCTGACCTCGCGTTCCCAATCGTAGGAAAATCCGAGGCGTTGAATCTGGCGGCGAAAATTATCGATGTTGCGCTTCGTGATAATCGCCGGATGCATGTTGTCGCGCAACGCCGCGCGTTCCGCGGGCAGACCAAACGCGTCCCAACCCATCGGGTGCAACACGTTGAACCCTTGCATGCGCTTGAGTCGCGCGAGCACGTCGGTCGCGGTGTAGCCTTCCGGATGACCGACGTGCAATCCCGCGCCGGACGGATACGGAAACATATCGAGAATATAATATTTCGGTCGTGCTGCGAGGAGTGCTGGATCGGACGGTGTGCGAAACACTCCCGCCGCCGCCCACGCCGCCTGCCACTTCGGTTCGATTGCGTGCGGATTGTAATGAGACATGGGCGCTACTTAAAGGGTCAAGGGTCAAGGGTCGTCATCGTCATCGACCCTTCGGCCCATCGATCCATCGACACAATTTCTATCGATACCGCAAAATATCCGTTGTATCGATGATAGCATATATGATAGCATTCATGCAGTCATCACATTTTTAAAATGCCGTGACCCGGGTCTCCCCGCATTAATTTGCAGCGGGATGGAAAAATGGCGAAGCCGTATCAGGTCAAGCAGGTCGTGGCCGCCATCCAAAAACAGGAGGAACTGAGCATATGAAAAACATCATTCACAAATATGCGTACCGTGTCGAATGGTCAGAGGAGGACGACTGCCACATTGCGACCTGTCTGGAATTGCCCACCATCAAGGCGCATGGAAAAAGCATGGAACTGGCAATCCGGTCTATTAAGCAGGCCGTCCACATCGCCATCAAATGGATGAAAAAGGAGAAAGAGGAAATTCCCGAACCGTTTGCGATGCGTCAATTCAAAGGGAATCTCACCCTCAGAACTTCATCCGACGTTCACCGCCAATTGGCCACCCAAGCCGCAGAACAAGGCATTTCAATCAATCAGTACATATTAGCCAAAGTGATGATGTGACGATCACTGCGACACATCGGTACGTCGGCACTTCGGCACGTCGGCACAAATAACCATCCGATACCGCGCAATCGCCCAGGCACCGCGCAGCGCCTCTTGCCAGGACATTTTTGATTTGCCACCGCGTCGCTCGTGAAAAATTGTGGGCACATCGACGACGCGCAGGCCGCGCCGGCGATACACAAATGCGCGGAGTGTTTGCCCGACGTAACCGGCGGCGGCAATCCATTCGGTGGGAAAATCGGCGAGATTGCTCACGCGATACATGCGGAAACCGTTGGTCTGATCGCTGGTGGTACGTCCGAGCAAAACGCGCGCGTAGCAACTCGCCAACCAGTGAATGAGTTTTCGCCGCCACGGCCAACCAATCACCCCGCCGCCCGGAATATTGCGCGAACCCACGACGAGATCGGCGTGCGGCATCGCGGCGAGCAGACGCGGAAGGTCGGCGGGGTCGTGCGAAAAATCGACATCCATCTCGACACAAAAATCGTAACGTTCACTCCGCGCGACCGCAAAGCCACGCACGACGGCACTCCCCCGCCCCGACTTCGCGGGTCGGACTTCCAAACGCACGCGATTCGGAAAACGCTGCGCCACGCCACGCACCAAATCGGCGGTGCCGTCGGGCGACGAATCATCGACAACCATCACGTCGGCCATCATAGGCAGTGCAAGAATCTGCTCGCACAGCGCGACAATATTTTCGGCCTCGTTGTAGGTCGGCAAAATCACCAGCACACGCGCAGCAATTTGTGGTGCGGATGAGATCATGACGCGAGTGATTCCTGCCAGACGGTGAACATGAGCAAAGACCAAACAATTTGGCGATGATTCGCGGTGCCGTCGAGATGTTCGCGCACATAGCGCTCGACGATTTTTGGATCGAGCAGATGATGGCGCGCAATTGCGGCGGGCGACAAATAATCGGTGAGCAGTCCGCGCAGATCGGTGCGCAACCATTCCGCCGTGGGCAGCGCAAAACCCTGTTTCTTTTTCTTCACGACAGAAGGCGGTAACAACGGACGCAACGCGCGTTTCTGAAACCATTTGCCCGAGAGCCCGCGCCATTTCCACGCGGTCGGCAGCGCGCGCGCGAGCGCCAACAATTCCGGTTCGCAATACGGCGCGCGCACCTCGAGCGAGCTCGCCATGCTGGCGCGATCCATCTTGGTCAAGATGTCGTCGGGTAAATAGTAGCGCAAATAATAATGATCGACCGCGTCGTCCCACGTCCCCGTCGCCGCATGCACGTCTTGCAAATCCGCGAACGGCGCGGCCACCTGCACGCCGGTGAGTGCCGCCAATTCTGGCTCCGTGAGCGAGGTCCCGACCCACCGCGCGTGACGCATCGGGATGGTGTCGTGCGTACCTTGCACAAATTTGCGCACCAAATAATCGGGCGTGAGATGCGAGCTGCGCGTGGGCAGTGCTTTCAACAACGCATATTCCCCGGCGCGACGCACCAGGGACGGCACGCGCCGATACATTCGGTGCAGTCGTTCCGCGAGATACGTGGGGTAGCCCCAGAATAATTCGTCGGCGCCATCACCACTGAGCGCAACCGTCACGTGGTCGCGTGCCAATGCCGAGAGCAGAAAACTCGGCAACAGCGAATCGTCGCCGAATGGTTCATCCATGATATCGGCCCAGCGCGGCAACAACGCGACGATGTCGCGACCGCCCACAATCTGCTCGTGATGTTGCGCCCCGTAATATTTTGCCACGTCGGCGGCGGCACTCGATTCGTCGTAACGCGATTCCGTAAATCCGATCGAAAAGGTTTGCAGCGTGCGGTCCGGTTCGAGCTGCTGCGCGAGCGCAAGAATGCTGGTGGAATCGAGTCCGCCCGAGAGCAACACACCGAGCGGGACATCGGATTGCAATCGTTTGCGCACGGAATTTTGCAGCAGCTCATGAAACGCGGCGATCGCATCGCGCCGCGAGGTCCGACCAATCGCGCGCGGCGGCGGCGTCCAATACGGGGCGCAAGTGAGCGTGCCATTTTTCCATTGTGCCAGACTCCCCGCTTCCAGTTTGTGCACGCCCTGCAAAATCGTGTCGGGCGCGGGAATGTAGCCGAACAATAAATACCGCTGCAACGCGCGCGGATCCACGCTGCGCGGCACGGCGGCGATTTCGCGCAGCGCCTTCAGTTCCGAGGCGAAGTACAACGTCTCGTTGGTGGAAAAATAATAGAGCGGTTTTTTTCCGAGCCGATCGCGCGCCAAATAAATTTCGTGCGTGCGACGATCCCAGAGTGCGACCGCAAACATCCCTTCGAGATGTTCGACAAACGCCGCGCCCCATTCTTCGTACGCGTGCGCAATGACTTCGGCGTCGCTGCCGGGCCGAATCGTGTGACCGCGCGCGCGGAGTGTGGTGCGCAGATCGCAAAAATTATAAATCTCGCCGTTGCAGACCACGGCGATGTCGCCAGTTTCGTTGAACACCGGTTGACGACCTTCGGTGGGATTGATGATGGCCAAGCGTTGCATCGCCAGGCCACCACCGGCGGCGACAAAAAAACCGTCGTCGTCGGGGCCGCGATGTTGCAAGCGCTTCGTCATGCGCCGCAAGATCGCTTCATCGATCGGCCGCGAGCGCTCGGTCTGTATAATGCCGGTGATTCCGCACATAAGTGATGACTAGAGACGGCGCACGCGCTCGGCGGCGGGTTCTGCGGCGATGGAGGGTTCGACGGATTCCACGGCGTAGATGCGGCGACGATGAGAACGCAATTCCATGCGCATGAGATATTCGAGCACCAACCCCGCACTAATGAGTTGCACGCCCGCCAACACCGCGGTGCCCGCAGCAACCGCGACCCCCACCGACAGCGCACCGTGCAACACGCCAGCGAGTCCCAATCCAAAACTCACGACCGGCGTGAATAATCCACCGAGCAGACAAAAAAGTCCGAGGCGTCCGATGCCGTACATGGGCGACGAGGCGTAGCGCACCAAATAGCGAATCGTGATGAAATCGCAGAGCACCCGAATGATGCGCGACAATCCGTAATGCGAACGCCCTTCCTGACGCGGCACATTTTGAATCGGCACTTCCGTAATGCGCGCACCTTGCGCGGCCAAGAGCGCCGGGATGAAGCGATGCAATTCGCCCATGAGTTCGAGGTTGCGCACGACCTCGCGGCGGTACGCCTTGAAGGTCGAACCAAAATCGCGCAAGTCCACGCCCGCCAATCGCGCCATGCACCAATTCGCGATCCGCGACAGCAATCGCCGCGACAACCAATGATCCACGCGCTGCGCGCGCCAACCGCTCACAACATCGTAGCCTTGATTGAGTCGCGCCAGCAGCAGCGGAATATCTTCGGGGACGTGTTGCAGATCGCCGTCCATGGTGATCAACACCTCGCCTTGCGCGTGATCGAATCCCGCGGCCAGCGCTGGTGTTTGTCCGTAGTTGCGTTTGAGCCGCACCACCCGCACCTCGGGCGCGCGTTGCACAATCGCGTGCAACAAGCCCGACGTCCCGTCGGTGCTGCCGTCGTCGACAAACACAAATTCGTACGTAACGCCCAACTTTTGCATAGTGGCAGTCAGTCGTGCATACAACGCCTCGATGCTCTGGGCTTCGTTATGCAACGGCACAATCACCGAAACGTGTGGAGTGCTCATGCGTGTCCTTTTTTTGTGACCAATTCCAGCTCCCATTGCCGATTGCGCGAGCGATAGAAACGGCGCCGCGCCCACGGACCATCGTGAATCGGTTCAGCGGGATGCACAATAATCGGGAGCGCGGCCTGGGTGAGTCGGCCCAACGTGTCGTTGGTGATACAACAATGATACGCGGCGGAGGCCACACGATGCGCGCGCAACAACCGCCGCACGCCGTGACTGCGCCACGCCAAAAAACGCTGCTTGATATTGGTGGTGCGCATCGCCGCGCACACCGGCGCGGTCTGGGGCGTCGCGTGGATTGTACGGACCATGGGAATCTGGTATTGCAGCGCCAATCGCGTGACGATGCGGGCCAGCGGGGCGAAACAGAGATGCAAATGTTTTTCGGTGTCGAGCGTGGTCGGCGTGAGTCCCGTCGCCAGAATGCGTTCGATTTGGGCGGCAAACTCGGCGGCGCATTCATCCCACGCAATCCGTCCGCGCAGTGCGCGCCACGCAAATTTTTTCCCATGATCCAAAAATTCACCGTGCCCATTCACGAGCGACGGCACGGCGGTCGGTGACAGCAACGGCGCGCCGCGCAGACAATTCAGATGAATCGACAACGCCAAGTGCGGATTGCGTTGCGCGATGGCGACGGCCTCGTCGAACGCGGGCATGTTCGCCATGAGCGACGCCGACGTCAGTCGACCCGCGCAATGCGCGCGCTCGACCGCCCGGTTCACCTCCGGGCAGAGACCAAAATCATCGGCATGAAATTCCACCGTCATGTATTCCTTCCGGTTGCGCAATCAGTACATAGTCTATATACGTCGGCCCCCTATACGGTACCTTGCATCGACTGCCTATGGTTTTTTCGCAATCAAAATCCCCCGGTCTGCGCCCCTGGCTTTTTGCGCTGCTCTTATTATTGGTCACGATCGCGCTGCGCGCCCCCGCCATTCCATGGCCCGCACTCGAAGAAGACGAGGCCACGCACTTTACCGCCGCCGTGATCATGGCGCAGGGGGGCACACCCTACCTCGACATCGCCGACGGAAAAACGCCGCTCTTCTGGTACATTCTGGGCACCGTCGCCAAAATCGTGGGACCGTGGAATGTTTTAGGCATTCGTGCCGTGACCTGTCTGATGATGTGGGCCACAACATTATTATTGTGGCAACTCGGTCGCATCGTCGCGTCCGACCGCGCCGGTCGCTGGGGCGCGCTCTGCCTGGCACTGTTTAGCACCACCGCTAGTTACAAAATTCTCTCGACCAATTATGAATTATATCACCTGCCCTGGGATCTTCTGGCGTGGGTCGCGCTGGCGTATGCGATCTGGCGGGCGAAACCCGCGTGGGGATTGCTCGCCGGTGCAGCAATCGCCACCGCGTTCTTCATTAAACAAACCGCCGGAATGACACTCGCCACGCAGGGCGCGCTCATCGCGATTGGGTATTGGCGACAACCCCACGAACGTCGCACGTACGCCCTCACCGGTCTTGCGGTGTGCGCCGGATTTTTTGGAACGTGCGCCATGTTTTGGTGGTGGATGGTGCAGGCTGGCATTGCCGCCGAAATGAAATTCTGGAGTTGGGATTACGCCTGGATCCTCACGCATTCCAGCCAAGGCGCGCTCGGGTGGCAACGTTTTCTGGTGCGTACACCGCTCTGGATTGTCGCCACACTACCCGTACATGTCTGGGCAGTTCGTCGCATCTGGCAACAACGCCAAACGCCCGGCGCGCTGGATCGCACCACCCTCTGGCTCTTCACCTGGATTGCGTTCGCCTGGTTTCCGATTTCACTCGGCGGTCGTTACCCGATGCATTATTTTCTCGTAAACCTGCCGCCGCTCTGTCTGCTCGCGGGTCAATGGTTGGCGCCGAAATTTTCCCTGGAAAATTTTTGCAGCGATGGTCCCGCCCGCGCGCGCATGTGGCGACTCACCAGTCTGTTGGGCATTCCGCTCACCATGTGGATCGTGAATTGGAACGTCGCCTTCGCGAATTCACTCGCGAAGCTGCCGCGCGCCGACCACACGAAACTCGCGCGCCGGATCGACGCCGAGACCGCGCCGACCGATCGGATTTTTGTGTGGGGTCACAATCCGGAATTTTATTTGTACGCGCAACGACTCCCCGCCACGCGCCTGCTCATCTGCGATTTTCTGACCGGTCGGCACAGTATTCCATCGACCAGCATGCCGAATTTGCGCGACTACGACGCGATGATCGTCCCGGGCGCGTGGGACATGGTCTTCGCCGATTTCGCCCGACATCCCCCGCAACTCATCATCGATACCAGCCCCGCCGACCTCCACGACTACCGCGTCTTTCCCATGGCCCGCTATCCACGCCTACGCACATACGTCGACGCAAATTATCATCTCGGTTGGACGGAAGATGGTGTGCTGTTTTATGTGAGGAATTGACGTCGTTCACTTCGTCATCGTGGTTCGTAATCGACATCAGCGCCCGCCGCATAACGAGTGGGGACAGTCCCCAACGCATAAGTGGTTGAAATGACGACGGCGGGATTTTTCCTAATCCTAATCCTGATCTTGATCTTAATCGTGATTTGCGTGCGCCCATTTCACGCAATGAGATCGTGATCGATGTACCCGGCGAGGGACGATTACGAATCAGGATTATGATGACGATTACGAGTCACGATTACGAAACTGCCGATTAGGATTACGATCAAGATTACGATGCACGATTATGATGACGGCGAACCCGCCGACGTGGCAAGGCTTGCCGCACCAAGGATTCCCGCCGCGTCACCAAGTTGTGCGCGATGTAACTGCACACCTTGCGCAGTTTCGGCGTAGGTGTATTTCGCCAGGCTGCGCCGGGCCTCGTTGATAAATAATTCCCACGCCGCGCTCACGCCGCCACCGAGCACAAAATGATCGACACCTAAAATATTCGTGAGCGAGGCGATGCCCGCCCCGACATACGCGCCGAATTTTTTCCAGAGCGTGCTCGCAAAAATATCGCCGTCGCGCGCGAGACGATCCAGATCGGCGGGCGTGACCCGTGCGGCCACGCCGCCAAAGTGTTTCAAAAAATAATCGCGCGCGGGATCGTTCGATTCGTCGATGAGTCGATGGATACCAGACGCCGACGCGTACAACTCCCAACACCCGCGCCCGCCGCACGGACACATCGGCCCGCCAAATTGAATCACCAGATGCCCGACCTCGCCCGCAAAACCGCGATCGCCGTGCTGCACCGCGCGATTCAAGACAATGCCACCACCGATACCGGTCCCAAATGTGAGCATCACAAAATTCGTGAGCGCACGCGCCGCCCCATACAACATCTCGCCCTGCGCAATCACGTTGGCGTCGTTGTCGAGTTGCACCGGCGCACCGACGCGCGTTTGCAATAGGTGCGCGAGCGCCACGTTGTGCCACAGTGGAAAATGCGGCGAGCGCACGATCACGCCCGTCTCCGCGTTCACTAATCCCGGCGCGCCCACGCCAATCGCCGACGGCGCCCCCCACAACCCGCGCGCCTGCTCAATCAGCGTCATCATGGCATCAACCACCTGCTCCGGCGCCCGCGCCGCACCAATTTCTGCGCGCAACGTCCCCACCACCGCGCCACCCTGCACCGCGCCCACGCGCAAATTCGTCCCTCCCAAGTCGATGCCGATAACTGGTGCATTTGTCGTCATAAGCGGGTGATACAGGAGTTAGAGACTAGAGACTAGGGAATAGAGACTAGGAAGAGGGCACTCAGTGGAGCACTTCCTATTCTCTAGTCTCTATTCTCTATTCCCTATCTCCCATTTTGCATTAAAGAAGCCGCATGCCCAGCTATCGCATCCAGCACATCGACGACGACGCAGCGCACGGCACGCTCACCGACGACGTTGCGCATCACCTTGTGCGCGTGTTGCATGTGGGCGTTGGCGATGCACTCACCGTGACCGACGGCGCGGGACGGCGCTGGGAGGCGCGCGTCGTGCACACCGCGCGCGATGCCGTACGCGTGCAATTGGGCACGATGCACACGATGGAAAAAAATCCGCTGCAACTCACGCTCGCCGCGGCGCTACTGCCGCATGAGCGATTTCGCCTCGTGATCGAGAAAGCCGTCGAACTCGGCGCCACGCACATTATTCCATTGTCGACAGAACGCGTCGTCGTGCGAGGGGAGTGCGGCGAAAAAATTTCCAAGTGGCAACGCATCGCCGACGGCGCCGCCGAACAATGTGGCACCGCGTGGTGGCCATGTGTCGATGCGCCGCAAACACTCGTCGCGCTCCAGGGGTTGTTTGAAAATTACGATCACGTTTTCATCGCGCATCCGGGCCAATCCCCGCGCCGTCACGATTCGCCACTGACCGGTCGCGGACTGTTGCTGATCGGACCGGAAGGTGGATTCACCGACGCAGAAGTCGCGCACTGCATCGCCGCCGGCGCGATACCACTCGATTTAGGTCCGTTGATTCTGCGCGCGGAAACCGCGGTGGCGGTTGGGTTGTATGCGATAGGAACTAGAGACTAGAGAATAGGGACTAGGAAGATATCACTAGTGGTCTCTTCCTAGTCTCTACAAATATCCCCGTCCCAACGCTGACAGAATCGGCAGCGCGGCCACGCGGCGCGCGGCGCGGCGGGCGGCAATGGTGCAAATGCACAATCCAAATCCGGCAACAACCATCATCGTGACCGCATCGACATGCGTGGGAATACTCGTCAGAAAATAAATTTCCGGATCGATGTGAATGAAATGCAGATGCGGCAACAACCACGCCATCCCGCTTCCCAACAGCAATCCCGCACCAACACCGGTGGCGCCGAGCAGTAGCCCTTGCCAGAAAAATAATTGCTGCAGCGTGCGCGCGGAACAACCGATCGCATGTAAAATGGCGACGCTGCGGTAGCGCCCCACAATGCGCAGCAACATCGTTGTGACAATATTCATCGCCGCGACCAACACGAGCACCGCCATTACGAGACCGAAGAGAATTTTTTCCATGGCGATTGCTTCAAACGTATCGCGATGCAACGCACGCCAATCGCTCACCTGATACTCGGGTCCCAACGCTGCCGACAATTCTTGCGCAATCCACGGCGCCTTTTCGATCGCGTCGAGCTGCAGATCAACGCCCGTCAGCAAATTCGCCACGCCATATATTTTTTGCAACGCCGCGCGCGGGAGCAACACGCTCTGACTATCGAGCTCATACAATCCCGAGGTGAACGTGCCAACGACCTGCGCGGCATGCAGCGGCGTGTCGACACCGTGCTGACGATCGGGCAAAAAAAGTGAGAGCTCGTGCGTACCAAGTTGTTCGGCGAGCGCACTCCCAATCACGATCGGCAGCGGTTGCGTCGGCGTCACGCGCAAATTCTCGGCGAGCGTGCCCGGCTGATGAAGGTTCCACGCGAGTTTCAGCACGCCATCGATTTTATCTGGATCAACGCCGCGCAGAATCACACCGCGAATCGCGCCGTGTCCCACGAGCAATCCTTCGCGCATCACGAACGGACTGCGCGCCGTCACGCCGTGCGTGGCGCACGCGCGCACCTGCAGTTGCCAATCATCACGCCAACGCACCAACGCACGCGGCCACGCAATATTTTGCACAATCCGTCGCGGTGCGAGTGTGTCGAGCAGATCGTGCAGCCAGGACCACGCGCTCGCGCTGCGGGTGAGCGCACTCCAGCGCCACGTGAGTGCCCACCACCAATCCTGCATCCACGCGGCGCGCGCGAGCGTGCCTTCGTTGCACGTTGTCATCGGCTGCGCCTGCACCGCATCGATCGCGTGTTGCACAATGTGCGCATCGATTTTTTCATCTTCGCGCATAATCATGACCGGCGCGTTGAAACGCACCAAGCCATCGCGATACGCACTGCCAAATCCGTCGATGATCGCGAGGGTGACCACCAACGTCGCCACCCCTATCGCCACACCCACCAACGTAAGCCACGCCATCGCGCGCCCCCGTTCGCGCGGCCACAGCAGATGCACAATCAGCCACCATTTATTCATAACGCAATCCCACCGCGGGTGACGTGCTCGTCGCAACGCGCGCCGGATACCACGCCGCGCCGATCGCCATTCCCACACCAACACACACAATCGCGATTGTGCCCCACAGTGTCGGTTCGAGTGGCAAATGATCGAGATAAAAACTTTCGGGCAATCGCACCGGATGCGTGCGCGTCCACCAGGTGAGCGCACTCGCCGCCGCGAGTCCCAGCGCGCTGCCGGTCGCGCCAATCCACGCACCGAGACCAAACACCAAGCGCCGCAGCTGGGCGGGCGATGCACCCATGGCCGACAAAATGGCAAAGTCGCGTTGCCGCGTGGTGACCTGCATGAGCACCACGCCCGTGATTGCCACACCCGCAATCGCCATCGTGAGCGTGAGCAGCAACGTCATCACCGCCTGTTCGATTTGCAACGCCCCAAATAATTTTTGATTTTGTTCGGACCACGTGCGCACCGCGATGGTGTCGCCGAAATATGCGCGCAATTTTTTTGCGACGGCGTCGGTGGCGTTGCGATCGACGAGAAAAATATACCACGCCGCATTCGCTTGCGTGCCCAACACCGCGCGTGCCGCGGGGAGCGCCATAAAGACGAGCGTACTATCTTGCTGATACAATCCGCTGTGAAAAAATCCGGTGACGCGAAACGTGCGGCGCAACGGTCGCAAGGTACCCAACGGATCGAGCAGGCCCAGTGGGGCAATCAGCGCCACACCGTGCACATCGTCGGGATGCACGTCCAGCGCCGACAACACGTCGCTGCCGACGATCATACCAAATTCATCCTGCGCATTTTGCGAAGCCAACGATTTTTCGGCGGCGGTGCCAGGCAGCGTATCGCGCAAGGTCGATGCAAAATAAAAATTGGCGCCGGACAAAAATTCCAACATATCCGGCGAGGATCCGCGAATCTTCACGCCCAGATCGGCGTAGCCTTCGCGACCAATCGGTTGCGCCACGACTTCGCCTTCCACCACCGGAAAAATATGTGCCGCGACGTGTGCGGATGTTTGCCACGCCAACAATGGCGCACCGAGATCGTCGCCATTCGGTGAGCGCACCACCAGATGCGGTGCGAACCCCAACAATTTTTGTTCGAGTTCAAAGCGAAATCCGTGCATCGTGCCCAACACGACCAACATCGCAAACACGCCAATCGCCACACTCACGACCGCCGCCAACGTGAGCGCGCGCGCAAACAATCGACCCTGCGTGGCGAGAAGATAACGGCGGGAAATATACATCATAGGAGGTAGGAAATAGGAGTTAGGAGATAGGAAGAGATCACTAGTGAACGCTTCCTATCTCCTATTCCCTATCTCCTATCTCCTTCATTTCTCAGTAACGGAAACAAAATCACATCGCGAATGGACGGGGCGTCGGTGAGGATCATGACGAGGCGATCGACGCCGATACCGGAACCGGCGGTGGGCGGCATACCATATTCGAGCGCGCGAATATAATCGGCGTCGTAATACATGGCTTCATGATCACCTTTGCTTTTCGCGTCGGCCTGCGCACGAAAGCGCTGCGCCTGATCTTGCGGGTCGTTCAATTCCGAAAAACCGTTCGCGATCTCGCGGCCGCAGATATACAATTCGAATCGATCGGTGAATTCCGGCTCCACACTATTGCGCCGCGCGAGCGGCGACACCTCGACCGGATAGTGCGTAATGAATGTGGGTTGCACGAGCAACGGTTCCACGCGCGCCTCGAAAATTGCCGTGATGTATGCGCCGAGCGAACGATCCGTCGCCTTCACCGTTATGCCGTGCTGTTCCGCAAATTGTGCGGCGGCCTGCGCAGACAGCAACGCCTCGCGCGGCACATCGCCCAATTGCATCATGGCGTCCGTCATGCGCACGCGCGTGAACGAACCACCAAGCGAGAGCGCGGTGCCCTGATACGTCACGTCGGTCGTGCCCAAGACGTCGCGCGCCATCGTGGCGATGCACGATTCGATCATGCGCATATGATCTTCGAACGTCGCGTAGGCCTCGTACCATTCGATCATGGTGAATTCGGGATTGTGTTGGGTCGACGTTCCTTCGTTGCGAAAATTGCGATTCATTTCAAACACGCGTTCGAGACCGCCGACCACCAAGCGTTTCAAATAGAGCTCCGGTGCGACACGCAAAAAGAGATCCATGTCGAGCGTGTTGTGATGCGTGATAAACGGCCGCGCCGTCGCACCGCCCGGAATGACGTGCATCATGGGCGTTTCGACTTCGAGAAAATCATGCGCGAGAAAAAAATTCCGCATTGCGGCGATCAATCGACCGCGACAGATAAATTGCTCGCGCGTGGATTGGTTCGCCATGAGGTCCGCGTAGCGCTGACGATAGCGTGTTTCGACATCGGTGAGACCGTGAAATTTTTCCGGCGGTGGACGCACCGCTTTCGTGGCGATCGTAAAATGTTTGGCCTGCACGGACAGCTCGCCGGTCTTGGTATAAAATAGATGCCCTTCGACATGCACGATGTCGCCCAGATCGGTGAGTTCGTAGACCGCGAAATCCTCGGGCGAGAGGGTTTGTTTCTGACAATAAATCTGGATGCGACCAGTGCGATCCTGCAATTTCAAAAATCCCGCCTTGCCAAACGACCGCGCAAACACCACGCGCCCCGCCACCGACACCGTGGGCGCCGCGGCCGCGAGCGCTTCCGCGGGCAACGCGCCATACTCGGCAAGAATCGGCGCGGCGAGATGGGTGACGACGAATCCGTTCCCAAACGGTTCCCGCCCCAGCGCCCGCAACTGCGCGACCTTCGCCAATCGCTGCGCCAACAATTCCTGTTCAATGTCGCTCATATGGTGCTGCGCGATTAATGGATGCCTGGGGAAAAGTCAATTTTATGTCCTGATTTTATGTCCCGAGGTCCAATGTCCCGATGTCCGATGTCAAAAATATTGACACCATAACGTTATAACGTTATTTTATGGCTTATGGCGGAACTTAAACGGGCAACGATTTATCTCGCGGCGCAATTGCATAAAGCGCTGAAGCTGAAGGCGGTGGCGGCGGAGTGTTCGGTGTCGGAACTGGTGGGTCGCGCGGTGCAACAGAGTCTCTCGGAAGATGCCGAAGATCTGGCGGCGGTGCGCACGCGGCGCGCGCACGCCAGTCGGGATTTTTCCACCTTCGTGCGGGAGCTGCGCAAAGATGGCCTCGTTTAATATCCGCATCGTCCGCCTCGCCGAAAAAGAAATCCGGCTGCTGCCCACAGCGGATCGCGTCCGCATCGTCAAAAAAATTCTCTCGCTCGCCACCAACCCACGCCCCACGGGCAATGAAAAACTGCAATCCGGCGCAACCACGCCGTCGTATCGTCTGCGACAGGGCAATTATCGCGTTGTCTACACGGTCGATGAATCAGTGCACGAAATCGTCATTCTGCGCGTGGGCCACCGGCGGGAAGTGTATCGATAACGATCACCGCAACTTCGCTCCACCGCGCGGCCGATACTTATGATAGAGTATTCCTATGGCCGAGAACGATTCCTCGTCGGAAAAAACCGAAGACGCCACCCCGCGACGGGTGCGGGACGCGCGGGAGAAGGGACAAGTCGCGAAGAGTCGGGATCTGAACACAATCATGATCCTGATCAGCGCCGTCGTGGCCTTTGCGTTTCTCACCACCTACATGAGTACGCAGTTGCAACAAAGTATGACCGACGCGTTTCGGATTGCGAGCGCCAAATCCATCGACAATCGCGTGCTGCTGCAACACATCACAAGTGCGGCAATTGCGATCGCAAAAACGCTCATTCCATTTCTCGCCATCATCGTCTTTGTCGCCGTGACCGTCGGCTTTTTGCAGGTCGGCGCGATTTTCACCTTCGAGACGATCAAGATGGAGGCGAAGCGACTCAACATTGTCGAGAACGTAAAAAATATGTGCAAGGTCACCACGCTGATCGAGCTCATTAAAAATGCGGCGAAGCTCGGCGTGATTTTTTTAATCGCCTATCTGGTCGTCAAACACCGCATCGGCAATATTTTGCGCACCATGTTTGACGGACCAGTCGGCGCCTCGCTGGTGGCGCGCGATGTGCTGGTGGCGTTTCTGATTTGGGTGTTCGTGCTGTTTCTCATCATCGCGGCGATCGATATTTTTGTGCAACGCTGGCAGCACGCGAAACAGTTGCGCATGACGAAAGACGAAGTGAAGCGCGAATACAAACAAGACGAAGGCGATCCGCAGATTAAGTCGCAGCGCCGACAGTTGCATCAAGAGATGGCGATGAGCGACACAAAGAAAGCGGTGTCGGCGTCGGACATGGTCGTCACCAATCCCACGCATCTCGCGGTGGCGATCAAATACAACGACAAAGAGATGATGGCGCCGCAGATTATGGCGAAGGGACAACGCCTCTACGCGCAAATGATTCGCGAACTCGCGGAAGAAGCCGGGATTCCGGTTATGCAAAATGTGCCGCTGGCGTGGGCGCTGATCGAACTCGAAGTCGGCGACGAAGTCCCCGAGTCGCTCTACAAGGCCGTCGCGGAGTTGTTGCTGATTGTGTACAAGATGAAGCAGGAAGGGCATTCGTGAAAAAAACAAAAACGCCCTGAAGGCATTGCTGCCTCAGGGCGGTTCTGTATACCACTCGCAAAACACGACTATTGAGTGGCTGGCTCATCGTTGAGGGTGAGGGCGTATTTCTTCAGAGTATCGACTCAGCAACCGATCGGGGCAGTACCGCTTTCGCGGCCTCAGACTTCCGTGCGGTTGGGAGCCCTCGTTCTGCCCAAGGGGCCTCCGCTGCGAAGTGTTGTTCCGTCGATCCGTCACCCGCAGTGTCTTCATGGGATATGAAGGTGCACTGCACTTCCTCTCGTGAAATTTCCCCGTCTCTATGGTGTTCCGTCGCGCCCCGTATAGCCGCTGCTTCCAGCAGCCTCCCCGTGCAGCCTTTGATCGTGAGCATCTCTTACGAAACACTCACGCAATCAGCTCTGCGGGTCTTCCAAGTGCGCTACGTAGTACCGAACGTTTCTTGCGAAACGCACGGCACTCCCATTCTGACGTTTTGTCCGTTGTAGCCTGTTCCCTTCAGCCCTCGAACTCCCCAGGTTCTAAGCCCCTGCGCCACCTGCCATATCACTATGACGAAGTCGTGCAGTTGAGGGGTCATTCGAAAAACTTCCTGACGGGGGAGCAGCACCCAAGTCGGTCGCCTTCCTCAACGATGAATCAGTAACTCAATCTTGCGTTCTTGCGTTGCCTTAGTTGTCAGAGAGCGGCGGTTTCTTTCGTCCTGCTGATGAACCGCTTAGACCACGCCGCATTGTTCATCGCAACGGGTAGATCGACAACGCGCTGCAAACCCACGCCGGGCGTGTGCATAAAAAAATCACTTTTTATTTCACCCACTGTGGATAATCAAAAAATCGTTCGAAGCAAATTCAATTGCTCTGCACAAATAGCAACTTATCAACAACAGTGAACCTGGCGCAGATTTTCTGTGGATAAAATTACTGAAATGTATACGCGAGCGAGGCTTCGACCGCAGAGGATGCTTCGGAAATAGTGACGACGTCGTGGACGTTCGCGGCGCCGCCGGGGATGGTGAAACTGATCTGGCCTGCGGAATTGCTGGTGGGGCTGGCGGTGGCGCTGTACCCGTCGGTGCCGTGGACTTGGTAAGTCACCGTGCAACCGCTCACCGCGGGGACGAGTGTGGCCGTGACACTCACGGTTTGTCCCGCACTTGGCGCGACTGGCGTGTTGGCGGCGGTGATACTCAAGACACCGCCGCAACTACTCGCGGTGGTCGTGCTGCTCGTGGTGGTCGATTGCGTATTCGCACTGGTCACGTCGCTCGTGCTGCTATCGGTGACGCTGGTGAGTGGGACCAACGTGACGTTCACCGTGACACTTTGTCCTGCCGTCACGGTGACTCCAGCAATGGACACCGGCGCGTAGCCATCGACAAACACCTGCAACGTACCGGTGCCCGGCGCGGCCACGACAGTCATGGGCGAACCGGTCACGCCCGATGTGGACGACACGGAGCAATATTCGGTCGCGCCGATCGATTTGCGTGTGGAGACACCTTTACTGCTCGTGCCGCTGCCGCTCGTGCAATAATCGTAAATCGCGCCCGCCGCCTTGCTCCCAATAATGCCGCCGCCGATACTCGACGCAATAATAATAATCGCCGCCGCCGGCGCGCTGATCGTGACGGTCGCGCCGCCAATAAAATAAATCCCCGCGATACCAACATAGGTGAGCACGCCCTTCACCGCCGCCGCGCCCACCACGCCCCCCGCCGCCTTCACCACCGTAATCTTGAATCCCTCTTGCGCGCCCTCGGCCTGCAGCGCCACCGCACACGCGTTGTAGTCCGACAATTTCTGCGCCTTCACGACAATGTCGGTGATCGAATTATAATCGGCGAGGATCAGATCGCATTCGGCCTTTTTCGCCAGCAGCTTATCGTTCAGATTCGACAACGTCTGACCCGACGTTGTACCGATCGTGCCCGGCGCCTTGCTCGTGGGGAATTTGGAAAGATTGGTGGTGACCGGGACATCGAAGGTGGTGCTCGCCTCGGATTGTAGCGTCTGAATGTGCGTGTTGTAATTGTTGAACGCCGTCACGAACGCCGCCGCTTTTGTGTCGGTCGTGGTGGGATTCGCGGTCGCGATATCGAGCAATAAAAAATCGCTGTAGGCATCGCTGAGCGTTTTGCCCACCGCAGAAGAATTGAGTCCTTCGCTGGCGTACGCCGTCACGGTCTGCGAATAGGTGAGCGACGAACCACCGCCGCTACCGCAACCGGTGAGCAGGCCAATCAGAAAGGTCGCCAGAATGCGTTGCCATGGCATGATGCGAGGCGTTCTACATCCCTGATTGCGAGGACACAACTTTTTTTGCGAACGACCGATACACCGACATATGATTCCACGTCCACCAGCCACGCCCGCACAACGCGTTGTGAAGTGCCTCCGCACGATTCGCAACATTGCCGGGCGTTCGTTTCACATCACCCCGTTTTGCGCCGCTATTGATGCATATCATGAAGAGATCAAGGCCGCCGGGATTCCCGCGCACGGCATTACGGAATTGATGCGACTCGTCAGATCACTTCCAGAGACACATCATAGCGACACCAGTATCGGCGAGGGCGTGCTCGGTTTGTTGAGCGCATGGAGACTGTACCCGCAAAATGAATCCGTCGACGATTTCGCCGCTTGTTTTCATTCGGCGGCGGAATTGTTGGGGCGACGGTATGCGTGTTTGCAAATACCTGCACACCTGTTGACGGCTCCAGCCGTCGCCGCACAAACCGCCGGTTGGGTGTTTTTCGATGTCGATGCCGCACGCCCCACACCGCAAGTCCCCGGCTTTGACATGCACCGCCCGTGGCACAGTGGTCGCGGCGGGAGCGGTCATGTGTGGTTGGCGCGCGATCGCATCACTAACTGCGCCACAGCGATCAAAATATTTCGCGGCGAAAAACCGCAGGGAGATATGCCGTACAGTGGGTTATTCAATGAACTCCGTTTCCAAACCGATTATCGACTGCACCGCTGTGTACGCCCGATTCAGGCCGGATTAACACACGATGAACGCGGAGCGGAACCGTTCATTGCCCTTGAATGGTTGGATGGCGGTAACGTGCAGTCGGCACGCCAGCTGCGCCTGCACGGACGCAATCCCGATGCCGTCGCACGCGACATGATCGCGGCCGTTGCCGAATTACATCGCTGCAAAATTTTACACCGCGACATCAAACCAGGGAATTTTTTGCTGCCGCGCCCGGGATTGGCACCGGAGCATGCGCGCATTATTGATTGCGGGATCGCCACTCGTTTTCGCGACATGAATGATGTGCCTCCGCACCCCGGCACGCGCGAATACGCTCCGCCCGAAACCGCGTTTGGTGCCGGCACCGAGGATCCAACGCGCGATGTCTATTCGTTGGGCTGCGTACTCTACGAATTCTACACCGAATCAGCACCGTACCGTACACCGTGGGAACATCATCGCGCCTTTTTGCGGAATGCAACGGCCAGCAAACCCAATCGACGCATCGCACTCGCCGATTGGCAATCCGCCACGCCAAAATTTCCGCTGCCCGCACACGTCGCCCCGATGATTCACGGTGCGATTCCACTACTTGCCAACCAACGCTACCCCGACGCCGACGTCATGCTCGATGCATTTGATCGCCAAGTCGGCCACGATCTGCCGCGCACATTGACCAGCGACACACCGCGTGCAGCCGCGTTCAGGGAATGGGAGGAACGTCTCGCCGATCTGGAAGCATTCGGCGCACACGATCCCGAGGCACCGACAGAATTTTCTCGCAACGGTCGCCACTGGATCATCCCGCCCCAGAGCAATCACACGGCGTGGCTGCACGCGATGGAAGAACTGCGCCAGACGATTTGCGAAGAATAATTAGGCCGCGACAGCTGGCTGATTTTTTTGCGCGCGACGATCCTGTTTATTGATGTTGTATGCAACCAGGAGAGGAATGAGTGGAGCAAGAAATCCGACGTAGTCGACGTAATACATATAGCGCAGCAGCTCCACACCGCGAGACGGATCATCGAACATCCCCAAGGCTGCCGCACCGATACTCGCCGCATTCGCCGCTAAAAAAAGCGCGCCGCTCGCCACAATCAACACGCTCGCAGTCTGCGAGCCGCGCGTTTTTTCCCCAATGGAGAGCGCCGACCACACACCAAGGTGACTCACCATCAAGGCCGTCGTAAAGTGAACCACTAATTGGCCGATATTATGCACATCCAGCCGCGATGCCTCGTGCACCACCGCGTGCACATGATCACTATGCACGCCGTCACCGACCGGCACGAACGCAGCCGCACTGGCCGGCCAGGCAAATGTACCAAGCGTTGCCACGCCAATCAGGCCGAGCCCAATTTTTGCCAGCTGCGCCTCGGAAAGCGGCCCGACCAGACACGGCACGGCATGCACCACCGGGCGCGGTCGCAAGTGCGCGGGCTGCGCGCTCCGACCCCCACGCTGCGGCAATGGCACACCAAAATTCCGCGGCGCCTCCACCCGACTTCTCGGCATCGATCGCCCGCTGCCATAGACTCCGCCTCGATTTCCCATCGCGCCTCCCGTGTGCCCCCACAGACCGCCCTCTTGCATCAAACACAAACTCATTGCCAGAAAAAAATTCCACAACCACATCGCCGCATAACTTTGGGGACGTTTCTCAACCTTATCCGCCGACGCCACAAAACAACAATTCAAAACAACAATCCAACGCTGCCCAAATGTGTAGCGAAACGCTACATGTCCGTCCATTTTTCGGACACTCGCGTCACAACATGCACGTCATCGCGCATTGTGACACCACTCAGCGTTGATATTTTTTGGCGCACGCCTTGCAAGATCACCACGCGATGCGCGGACCACGTCAGCTTGCCACCGACGGAATTTACCACCTGATTGCCCGCAGCAATAATGGGGTGGCCGCGTGTCACGGCGATGGCGATTATCTCGAATTACTCTCGCGATTGTTGCGCTATTCTCGACCAGCCCAACTGCAAATTTATCACTACGCATTGATGCAGACCCATTTTCATTTGTTGGCCTATGTACCGGATACGCGTGTGTTGGCGCCGTTTTTCAAATCCACGCTGATTTCCTATTGGCATTATTACAGCCGGCAATACGGCTATCGCGGGCATTTGTGGAATAGTCGATTTCGCAGCATCGCAATCGATTCCGATGCGCACTTGCTGCAATGTAGTCGGTACATCGAAGTGAATCCCGTCCACGCGGGCGTCGTCACCCATCCGCACCAATATCGTTGGACCAGCTATCGCTGTTACGCCGACCACTGGCGCGATCCGCTGGTGCAACTCAATCCGCTTTTCGCGAACTATTCGCCAACGGAGTATCGGCGGTTTGTCGAAGGTGGCATCGACCACGAGTATCAACGCCTCAAAAAATCGGCTCACTGTGACTGAGAGAAGCACCAATATTTTTTTCGTTTTGTCTCTGCGGCTGATAACTTTGAGAAACGTCCCCAAAGTTATGCGATGTGATCGGCTACGACCTGCTGAATGGCGCCTTCGCGAATGAGTTGCGCCATGTGTGCAATGTCGGGTGCGAGGTAGCGGTCGCCGGCGAGGGGTGCAACGTGCGTGCGGATGTAATCGTAGGCGGCTTGGGCACCGCGGCCGGCGCGTAATTTGGTGGGATGTAAGTCGAGTGCTTGGGCGGCGCAGAGTAATTCGATCGCCACCACCTGCAGCACATTCTGCGCGGCCTGCCAGGCCTTGCGGGCGGCCCACATGCCCATGCTCACGTGATCTTCCTGCCCGGCCCACGTCGGAATCGTATCGACACACGCGGGATGCGCGAGTGTTTTATTTTCGGAGACGAGACTGGCCGCGGTGGTGTGCGCGACCATCATGCCGGAATGCAGACCCGGATTGTCGGTGAGCCCCATCACAGGCAACTCGCCTGCTTTTGGATTGATGAGTTGTTCGATGCGCCGCTCGCTGATCGACGCCACGGTGGTCAGCGCGATCGTCAGGTAATCCATCGCGAGTGCGAGCGGCGCGCCATGAAAATTTCCGCCGGAGAGAATCGCATCGTCGTCGGCAAACACAATGGGGTTGTCGGTGACGCTGTTGAGTTCACAGGTGATCGTATTCGTCACGCTCTGCAGTGCCTCGCGGGCGGCGCCATGCACCGACGGCACGCAGCGCAACGCATACGGATCTTGCACGCGCTGACACGACGCGTGCGACGCGTTGATTTCGCTCTCGGCGAGTAACGTGCGCAAGGTTTGCGCGGTGGCCACCGCCCCCGGATGCGGGCGGACTGCGTGTAGGCGGGCGTCGAACGGTACGGCAGAACCCGACAATCCTTCAATCGTGAGGGCGCTCGCAATATCGGCGTGCGCCAGAATTTTTTCCGCGAGTTCGACCGTTGCAATCGCCACCGCCAACATCGCTTGCGTGCCGTTCAATAATCCCAACCCTTCTTTCGCCGCGAGTTGCACCACGGGGAGTCGAAATTGTTTGATCGCATCGGCGGCAGAAAATATTTTTTCATCGTGGCGCACCATACCTTGCCCGAGCAGTGCGAGTGCGCAATGCGCGAGCGGTGCCAGATCGCCACTCGCGCCGACCGATCCCTGACACGGTACGCACGGCAGGACATCGGCGGCAAGCCACGCCGCCAGCGCATTGGCAAGTTCGGGGCGCACGCCGGAATAGCCCAGCGTGAGCGTTTGTAATTTCAACACGAGCATGAGGCGCACGATCGGATCAGGCAACAGTTCGCCCACACCGACGGCGTGACTGAGCACAATGTTGCGTTGCAACTCGACCAAATTGTCTGGAGAAATTTTGGTGCGCGCAAAAATGCCAAAACCGGTATTGATGCCGTAGACCGGTTCTGGACGCTGTAAACGCCGTTCTACAACCAAGCGCGCCGCCGTCATTTTTTTCCGCGCCGTTTCCGTAATGGCAACTTGCACCGGTCCACGCAAGGCAACCCGCACATCCGCCAGCGCGAGTGGTTCCCCAGAAAATGTGATAAGCGTCATGCCGCGTGACTAGCGGGATGTTGTTCGAGTAGCAAGAGTACCGTTCACCGATTGTGACATCGGGACATAGGGACATAGGGACATAGGACATTATTTCTCCGCATACGACGCGCGCACATAGAGCGGCACGAGCGCATCGACCGGATCGCCTTGACCGGCGCGCAGGCGCGGGAGGGCAAGTTGCGCGACGCTGCGTGCGGTCGGCGTGATGGATTGCGAAAGCGCATGGCACCGCGCGCCCAACGTTGTCGCGATGATCGATTGATACGCCGCAAACCCGGGACCGACACACACACACGTCGCCGACATGGGGAGGACTTGACCAAGTTGGTCAGGTGCGATGACTTGCGGCGCCACCATTTCGTCCACGGTATTCCGTGAGACACGAGACGCGAGACGCGAGACGCCACCACCATACGCCGCTACATACACTTCGTTGCGACGCGCATCGAGCAGCGGCACGACGAATGCGTCCGCGGGAATGGCAAGATCCGCGGCGGCCGCTTCGGCCAACGCTTCCAGCGTCGGCACACCAACCAGTGGAATATTTCGGCCAAGCGCAATGCCCTTCGCCACCGCGAGTCCCACCCGCAAACCCGTGAAAGTACCGGGTCCCAGCGCTACCGCCACGCCGCGCAGATCCGCCGCGGTCACGCCAGCTTCTGCGCACAACGCCGCAATGATCGGCATGAGACCCGCACCGTGCCCCTCGTGCGTGGCCTCGTCGCGCGTCCACCACTGTTGATCGCCATCGGTCAACGCGACCGACGCCATCGCTGTCGAAACTTCCAGTGCCAGATACATGTGTGGGCGTGTAGTCAATCGGACCGCGCGGCTCAATGTTAAAAGTAGGAGATAGGAGATAGGGAATAGGAGTTAGGAAGAGACCTCTAGTGAATTCTTCCTAACTCCTATTCCCTATCTCCTAATTCCTATCTCCTGATTGCTGCTGATCCGAAGAATCATCATCGTGCGGTTGTTGATCGCCGTGGCGTTGCTGGCCGTCATCGCTGGTGTCGGCCGATTCATCGCTCGCGTGCGGTTCCTGGGCGTGGTCTGCAGATTGTTCCAACCAATGTTGCCACGTCGCAAACCACCGTGCGGTGCCATTGTCATGCACCGCCGTGCCCGTACGCACCGCGGCACACGACACGGCAAAAAAACCAGCGGGCCGTCCCACAAACACGGTCGCCGCATGATCACTGCCCGCCAACGTTTCGCCCGACAGCGCCCGCCCGCCATGCGATTCCAATTCCGGACGCGGCCGCGTCAGTGTCGCCTGAGGCATACTCACTGCCTGCGGCGCTCGTGGCAGACGCCCCGCGGACAACCCATGCGCTCCCAGAGTCTCGCGCAACGCAGCGGCTGACACCGTCGTCGCGGTTCGCGCGCTCGCCGCCACTGGCGTCCCCACAACGTGCGGCGCACCGAAGGGCGCCCCCAGGAAGGACTGCACCATTGCGGATGGAATACCCGGCTGATAAAAAGAGGGCGTCGTTGGAAAAAACCAGGGCCACTGCGTACGCGTATCATTTTTTTCGCCGATGCCGCTCGATCGCACCTCAATGGCGCAATGATGCGACAACACATCATCATCACAAGACAGGGCACCATTCGTCTGAAGCGTCGTCACAGACCGCACGTCACTCGTTGACGCATGCGGGGTATGGGTCGACGCAACCACGTTCGCCAACACCGGCGCCTCGCAAACCAGCGCCGCCACGAGCGGTCCCGGCACCACAGTGCACCCGGCCTCATCACCACCGATCGCTTGCCACGCGCTTGCCAACTGCGCTTGCACCACGTGCGCCGATTCCAGGGCCGCCGCGCGCAGTGCATTGCGTTCCGACTCTTCCGCCGCCGCATACACCACCTGCGCCGCATCGTGTAGCACGTGTCCAACGTGGTCCGCCGTTGCGACAAAAATATGCACCACATGCCGCACACCTTCGACAATCTCCTGACCAATCTCTTCAACCGCGCACGCAAATGGACCCACCAGACCTTTCATCGTCACGACCGGTTGCGGCGCCGCGGGTGGGGCGGGAGTCGTCCGATATTGCGAATCAGTTGGGGGCACCTTGGCCACCGTCACGGGCGCCGATGCCAACTCGTTGGTCGTCGCACGACGACGTCGCACGGAGGGCTGCACAGGCGCGGCCATTTTTGCCGAGGCGGGCCGCGTCGTCCCCTGCACCACGTCTGGCACCGCTGGCTGAGTTGTGATTTTTGGTCGCCCCATACATTCGCACGGACGCACGTCGCCCGAGACTCCTGATTAGAGTATCGGTTGGGCGGAGGGCTCGAGTTGCGCAGCGCCCAATAACGTTGGGGACAGTCCCCAGAGGTTAACGATATGAAATATCAGGGGATGAGTTTTTGATCGGCAGCGGCGGCCTTGCGTTCGGCGCGGTGCTGACCCGATTCGTAGCGGGCGGCCACCGCTTGAAGATATATGCGATAGTGCAAGAGTGGTCCTTGCGATCGATGATCGAGTTTGTGATTGAGCGCGTAAAAGTGGGGTGAAAGGTAATAATCATCATGTTCCGCATGCAGACTGGCGAGCGCCTGTTGCCAGGCCAGCGCGGCGTGGTGGAAAGTTTGGATCGCCAGCGCCACCTCGCCGCCCGCGCGCAACAGATCGGCGCGATTTTCTATGCAGGCCGCACGGAGACCTTCGCACGCATGTGACGCCGGGGCAGCCCCTGCATCGACCGCCGAAAACTGTTCGTGAGGGGATAGATCACTAGCGCGGGCCCACTGCGTCACGGCGGACGTGAACAATTGCAACGCGACGTCGAGCGCCCCGAAATGGCGCGCCAGATAACCGGCCGACATGAGCAGATGGGCTGATTCGTTGGGTTTCGCGCGATTCGCGAGAAGGGCCACGCGCCGCGCCGACGCCAAGGCAATACCCAAAAAATTGTGGGCGGACTGATCACGCCCGAGCAATTCGCTGTGCAGGGCTGCACGAATCGCACTGCCGAATAGCAGCGATTCATCGCTGATCTGCTGGTCGTTCGTCATGCCCGCCCACGCCCCACTCGCCTGCCGCCAGCGCAACAGACCGCACAACGGCGCGCAGACCGCAAAACTCACCGCAGCGACCGCCACACGAAATGGCCTCTGAATGGCCGAAAACCACCAGTTAGCACCTGTTTTCGCAACCGCCGCCCCGTGCGGGGCTTCGCACAATCGCCCGGGCGCCGCCGCCGCACCGCGCAGCGCGTGTTGATACGTGGGAGAAAGACCGGTAAATGAAAGTGCCATCTATTACTATTATCGGCGGATTGCGGGAAAAGTTGCTTGGCACCAAGTGAACGCGGCGTATGCGGTGGCGGTCAGGCCGCAGGCCAGGCCCAGTGCGGCGTAATAGGAAAAGCCTTTGCGCAAAAACCATGGCAGGATGATGAAAAAGAGCGTGGACGGAATAATCATCCACAAAATCCCGGTGGCCAGCGTGGCGACTTGTTGCACATCGCCGGTATCGTGGTAGAGCAGTGTCAGCGCAATGATCGAGGAGACGGGCAGCGAAATCAGCAGCGCTCCCACCTGCGGCAGGCGCTGACTGAGCTGGGCGGCGGTTACCAAAATCACCGCCACCAATAAAGTCCGCAGCAAAAAAATCGTCATGCGCGTGCCGTAACAAATATTCTCTCTTGAAGCAACTTTTCGCCTGCGCGTGCCGATACCTAGAGTAATCTATGACCGAACCGATTGCACAACGTGCGCCGCGTGGACCCGACTCGCCAGGGCCAGGACGTGTTCCGCCCGTTGACGATCGCGTCGCCCCACCACACAAAAAATCGCCCCCCAAACATGCGCACGCATCGCATTATCAGCACGGTACGCATCACGCCACATCGTCACATCAACCGCCACACCGCACCGCACGGCGTTTTGCAAAGAACGCCCCAACCCACGATGGCGTCGCCCATCGCGTGATCAGCGACGATCGCGAAGACACCTCGCTCATCGTGGCGCGACTCGACATGGCATTGCGCGCTGCGGCGAAAGACGGCCGCCCCATCGTCATCGTTTTTGGTGACGACGCCGAAGTCGCCAGTCGCGCACTCGTCGCGAGATTGCAAGCGCAGGGCAACAGCGTCGTGTACGTCGAAGGCGGACATTTGGGTGAGCGACTGCAATTCTCGAAACAATTTGGTAGCGACCTCACGCCGGAATCGCCGCTCACGATTGTGGTGCCGCCCGGCACGCAGGCGCATGTCGGTGCGATCGTTGACTCGGCGATTGGTCCACTGCCGACACTGCGTTTGGTGGCGAAGGGAAAACAATCCGCACAACTCGCAAAATCGCGACTACTGATCGGTACCGGCACCGCCACCCAACAGGCATTGCAAACGGAAGTCGCACGCCTCGGCTTTGACCACGCACCAATGCTGGCGCAGACGGCGACACACAATTTACACAGCGACACCGCATTGCCCAGCACCAGCCATCCGATGCCACCGGTGCAGCTAGGCAACAACGCCCTGCTCGCACCAGACGGCGTGGCGCTCGAGGCCGCGCTGCAAGGAAATGTCGAGCGACTCATCATCAGCGCACCGGCCAACGAATGCAGTCAGGCCGCGGCGGAAAAAATGGTGCAGCGGTATCGCAACGCGGGCATGACCACGCCGATCATCGTGGTGCCGCGGGTCGCTTCCAACATGGCCGCGACACAACGATTGCTCGGCGGTGCTGCAACTACGACCACCGGTTGGTCCGCCACGCTCGTGCACTCCAACGTCACCAACAATGTCACCACGCACGCGGTCGCCCACGTGCAAACCATCGACGGTCCTGCACCGCCCGTCGTCGCAAAAAAATCGATCAGCACCTGGCACGCCATCGTGAATTTCAACAAGGCACTCCGCGCAGCCGCGCACACCGGGCGTCCGATCGTGGTCGTGTTTGGCGATCCAACGACCTACGTGAGTCGCGTCTGGGCGAACACGCTCGAGCGCGATGGTTCGCAGGTGGTATTCGTGACCGACGGTCGGCTGGAAAAACATTTGCGGCATATGAAACAGTTTGCCGGCGGCCACACGCTCACCGCGCCCATGACCTGCGTGCTCCCGTCGGGCACGCGCGCCTACTGGCACAACCACGGCCTGCATTTCACCGCACCGCGCAAGGTCGCGCACGTGGCGCGCGACTCGTTGCTCGTCGCTGGCATCTCCGAGGCGAAGCGGCAATTCGTTCATGACGAAATCAAACGCGTGGACAAATCACGCCCTGCACCACCGATCGACACGAAGATCACCACGCCGTTTCCCGAATCGATGTTACCGCTGGGCAACAACGCGCTCGCGGTGCAAACCAGCGAAGATTTGGAACTCGCCATGCGCGGAAAAGACGCGGCGATGATTATTACCGTGCCCAATGCCGAATTCGATCTCGCGACCATCGAACTCCTCGTGGCGCAGCATCGCACCAACAACAACCTTCCGATCATTGTGGTGCGACGCAACACACGCACCACCGCAACATTGCATCAACTCTTCGGCGCCGACCTGCAACTCACCGACTACCGCGGCACCCGCGTCACGGCTTTTGTGCCAGGTCCCGTGTGACACAAACACAACCTTTACACCCCAACGCCGGTCTGCTAGCCGGACCGCAGTTCATCGAAGTGCATTTGCCATCAACAACCGGCGACCGATAACCGGCGACCGACGACCGAGGTCTTCATGTCAGGACACTCAAAATGGGCGACGATCAAACGCAAAAAAGGCGCGACCGACGCAAAACGCGGCAAATCGTTTTCAAAAATCATTAAAGAGATTTCCGTGGCGGCGCGCGCGGGCGGCGGCGATCCGGGCGGCAATCCGCGCTTGCGCACGGTGATTGAAAAGGCCAAGGCCGTGAATATGCCGCTCGACAATATCACGCGCGCGATCAAACGCGGCACCGGCGAACTCGAAGGGATCGTGATTGAAGAAACCACGTTTGAAGGCTACGGACCGGGCGGTGCGGCGGTGTTTCTGGAAGTCGTCACCGACAATCGCAATCGCACCGTGGCCGATGTGCGCCACACGTTTGTGAAGCATGGCGGAAATTTGGGCGAAAACAATTGCGTCGCCTGGATGTTTAAACGCCAAGGCGTGATCTCGTTCGACAAAACCGGACTGACAGAAGATCGCCTGATGGAACTCGCCCTCGAAGCGGGCGCCAACGATATGCGCGACGCGGGCGATGCCTTCGATGTGTTAACCGAACCGGGCGCGCTGCACAGTGTGCAAGACGCGCTGACCAAAGCTGGACTCAAACCGACCGCGGCGGAATTGCGCATGGAACCGCAAAATACGATCAAGCTCGAAGGCAGCGACGCCGAACGCATGTTGAAACTCATGGAGGCGCTGGAAGATCACGACGACATCCAAAACGTCTACGCGAATTTCGACATCGATGAAAAAGTGTTGGAACAGTTTGCATGAAACATCGGCACATCGGCACATCGGCACACCAGCACATTATTTTAGGCATCGATCCCGGTAGTCACACCACGGGCTACGGAATTATTTCGGCTGAAGGTTCGCGTCTGTTGCACATCGACAACGGACTCATCGTCCCGCCCGCCCGCGCCAGCATGGCGGAACGGCTGGTGTGTATTCATCACGCACTCGTAGAATGTATTGCGCGCTATTGCCCCACCGTCGTGGCGATCGAAGAAATATTTTTTGCGAAGAATGCAAAGAGTGCGCTGGTACTGGGTCAGGCCCGCGGCGTGGCAATTCTCGCGGCTGCGCAAGCAGCGCTGCCGGTGCATGAATACGCGACGCGGCAGGTGAAGCAATGTGTGGTTGGGAACGGCAACGCAACGAAAACGCAAATTCAATTCATGACCCGTCAACTCCTGAAACTCCCCGAAATCGCCGCCGAAGACGCCGCCGATGCACTGGCCGTCGCACTCACACATGTGCAAATGCGACGGATGCTTTGAAACACTCAACTTTTTTTCTTCCACAAGTAGGCACTCTGACCGCCAGGTCGCCGCCCGCCTACCTTGTGTGTTCCCGTGGCACCCAATGTGCGCCCCGCATTCGGATTCATTCTCTTTCCACCGGTGGGCAATTGCGCGTGCAATTTTTCCACGGTTCGAAGCCTTCCCACATAATCAGCGAGCGAAGTCGTTAATGCATGTTCTTCGATTTCCAACGCCACAACTTTCGCAGAAAATCGCGCAAAGGCCGCCGCATTGTCGTTCACTGCATCCGGATGATCACGAGATATTTCGTCGAGGAGCGCGCGATATTTTGCTACTCTCTGGCGAAAATCCGCAAAGGTTGCCCCGGGAATGCGGATTTTTTCTAACGCGAACATGACTTGCATCACCCGCGCAATCGGTCGCAAATCGCCGTTACGCACAAAAATAATCCATTGTGTCAACACATAACGCGCACGTTCTTTGGATAATTTTCCCACATTTTTTCGCAGACTCTCGAACGATGTCTCCGCGCGCTCACGCAACGCCCGCTCGGACGCCGGAAATGATTTGATCCACGATTGTACGGCCGCAAGACTGGCGGTAATGTCTTCGGTCATGGCGGGCGCGTCGGGCAATTGCCGTTGCCCCACACTCGCCGCAGCACCACTCGCACCAAGCGTTGGCGCGTCGGCATCATTATGCGTTGTGCATTGCATACCGAGCCCACGACGCGGCAATGACGCACCGCATACGAATGGCGCCGCACCAGTCGATACTGCCGGAACAAACACATCCGCTCGTACTCCAGGCGCGCCTGCACCCCTTGTCATTCGGGCATTGGCTGGCTGCACACTCCGAGGAACAATTGCACGAATGACCCGAATGGTGGTAAACATGATTGCCTCCTATCCGAAACATCGGCAGATCGCAGAAAAAGTTGCGTCGGGCAAAATAAATCTCTGCGCTTTTTGCGTACTTTTGCGGCCAATGTGGTTGAAGAATGCACCGCGCAATCCGCGTCGCATAGCGAGTGGGGACGTTGCATGAGTAGTTAAGTTGTTGGAATTACTTGCGACGAAAAAAATCACACGGCCACTCACTCACCCCGCCACGGCCAAAATCGCCAGAATCGCGCCGATTACGTAGAGACGATGCATAGCTGCTCCTCGGTTGAATTGCCCCTCTGGAGTATTTTCGGCGGATGGGTGGGGCGGAGTTGCGTGCGGATGATGTGTACTTCGCATAAGTTTGAGAAACGTCCCCAAAGTTATGCGCTGCTCGTTATTGTCGCGGATTGTACGGATGTTCGCGCGCCCACTGCTCGGCAAGCGCGCGGGTGGCGTCGTTGGGGGTCGGGGGCGGAACGATTTGGATGAGGGCGTAGAAATCGCCACGCGTGCCCGGCTTGCCAACGATCGGCGCGCCTTTCCCTTTCAGGCGAAATTTTTGGCCCGAGGCGGTGTGCGGCGGGATCGTCAGTTTCGTGGTGCCGTCGGGGGTTTGGAGTTCGATTTTTCCGCCGAGGATCGATTCGTAAAACGTGATCGGCAGATTGGTGAGGAGATCGTTGCCTTCGCGCCAGTAGCGATCGCTCGCGCGAATGCGCACCTCAATGAACAAATCGCCAGCCGGTCCACCCTGCGGACTCGCGCCGCCTTTGCCCGCCACGCGCAGTTGTTGGCCTGCCGTCACGCCCGGCGGAATTTTTACGGAAATTTTTTCAGACGAGTGATCGCGTTGCAGCGCAAATTCGGCGGTCGTGCCACGCAACGCTTCCAGAAAATCGATATCGACCGCACCGCGCAAATCCTGTCCCTTCGCGGCCGCGCGCGGTGGCGGCTGTGGGCCAGCGCCGCGCCGTTTACCGCGACCACCTACGCCACCCATGCCGAAGAGTTCCGAAAAAATATCGCCGAGCCCATCGAATTGCCCATCGCCGCCCGCGGATTGCCCAGCACCCCAATGAAATCCGCCACCGCCGGGACTATTCCAGGGTCCCTGCCCCGCCCCGCCACCTTCCGCGAAGGCGTGCCCGAGCAGATCGTATTGTTGGCGTTTCTTCGGATCGGACAGGACATCGTAGGCCGCACTAATTTCCTTGAAGCGATCCTCGGCGGATTTGTCGTCCTTGTTTACATCGGGATGAAATTTTTTGGCGAGCGATCGATACGCCTTCTTGATCTCGTCGGGCTGGGCCCCGCGCGCAACGCCTAATACTTGGTAGTAATCTCTAGACATAGTTGATTGTCCCGATGTCCCATGTCCGTAGTCCGATGTCCAAGATACAATTCAACGTCTTGACATAGGGACATTGGACCTCGGACATTGGACAAAAGTCAGTACAACGCCACGGAATAGGGACTCATGTCTTTGGGGTGGTTGTGCATGAGTTTGTCGATGTCGTAGAGAAATTCGCGGCGCGTGTAGGCGGAGTTTTCGAATTTGCCGGTGTCCATGCGAATCGCATCGCACGGGCAGGCCTCGACGCACAATCCGCAAAAGACGCAGCGCAATTCGTTGATGGTAAAAATCCGCGGACGTTTCTCGACCTTGTTGTCGCCGACATCTTCCGCGATAATCTCGATGCAATCGGCGGGACACGCCGTGGCACACAGCATACAGGCGGTGCAGCGGGTGGTGTTGTCGGGGCGCCACATGAGTCGATGTTCGGCGCGATAGCCTTGCGGCAGCACCGGTTGTTGATCGGGATACTCGATCGTCATGCGATCTTTCTCGCCCATCTTCACGATGTTGCGCACGAGATGCACGCCGGTAATCCACAACCCGCGCAGAATTTCCGGCAGATACAATTTTTCCCACACCGAAAGTTTCGCCCCGCGATCGATGGTATAGACGTTGACTGTCATTGTTTGTCCCTATGTCCTTACGTCCCTGTGTCCCTACGACAAAAACATCAAACCCGTCCCACTCCATTAAAAGACATAAGGCCGTACGGACGTAGGGACATAAGAACAAAAAAATCAGTGTCGATGCGGCAGTGTGGTGGGGGCGTCGAAAAAGAGTTGGCGAATGGGACGACGCATGATGGGCAGTTCGCCGGGATCCATCCAGAACTGCACTGTGGGCTCGCCAAACTGCCAATTCAACACGACCTCTTCGCCATCCCACCAACTGTGAAAATTCACCACACCGAGTGCGGCGTCCAGAATTTCCACGCCCGCCCCCAATAATTCGTCCATGAGCGCGTCGTGTTCGCGGCACAACGAATAGTAGCGCTCGCGCATTGCCTCGAGCGGCAGCGTTTCATGATCCGTCTGGCGCGGCAGCACAATGCCTTCGGCATCGATAGTGGCGCCCGCGCGACGCAGCGTGGCCTGCAATTGCCGCATGGCGTGCAACACCAGCGCGATTTGCCGAAAATAATACTCCAGCGTCGGGATCATCGCGTTCGCTTCTTCTAATGAATAATAACTGTGTCGTTTCATATGTTGTGAACTACGTCGCCGGGGACCAGTCGCCGGTCGCCAGTAAAATCGTGCGCATTCATTTGTCACTGCAGTAACCGGCGACCGGCGACTGGCGACCGGCGACGCTGTTTACCCGCGCGTGAGTAATCACCTGCTGTGCCTGATAGCGCCCTTTGCGGTCGGCATAGGAGACGGCGCACGCCGCTGCGCCCTGCAAAAATAATAATTGGCCGATGCCTTCGTTCGCGTAGATGCGCACCGGACGACCGGCGCTGTTCACAATCGCAATCGTGGCGAAGCCTTCCCATTCGGGTTCGAATGGTGTGACATACACCGTGACACCGCAGCGCGCGTAGGTGGATTTTCCGGTGGCGATGGTTAAGACATCGCGCGGGATCCGAAAATATTCGACGGTGCGTCCCAACACGTAACCGCCCGCGGGAAGGTCGTAGTGCGGGGCGCGAATCGTGGTGAATTGTTCGGTCGTCATGGCCTTGGGATCGATGAGGTCGGTGCCCGCCAACCCGCGCGGAACCTGGAATTCATCGGTGATGCGAAAATCGTAACCGTACGACGACACCCCGTACGAAATGCCGCCGCTCGACTGTCCGTCGGCGAACGGTTCGATCATGCGCTGCGTCTGCGCCATTTCGCGAATCCATGAATCCGGTTGAATGCCCATGCCGGTCTTTGTAGAGGAAGGCGTGACCCAAACGCAAACAAAAACCGACGATGCGCCGCGCAGTCGTTGGTGGTTTCGCCTCGTGTTCGTCGCGGGGTTGTGCTGGATGTATCAACTCTACAGTTGGTTCGCGCTGCCGTCGGTCGCGCAATT
>OBEQ011246634.1_pt1 | contig 37626 bp, 37 predicted proteins | sample 1670901 | NCBI WGS metagenome assembly OBEQ01 (sample SAMEA104232315, study PRJEB22302) | groundwater metagenome | biome: forest; feature: aquifer; material: groundwater | place: USA | collected 2011-08-07 | depth 5.4 m | reverse complement strand
GCTGATCTTGCAAATCACTCGATCCGCGAGGCCACGTGGCCAACAGGGATGGCACGGACCGTCCGCCAGCCAGTTTTAACGCGCAACCGTGCAATCGTTGATGATTCAACATCTCAACACTCCTTTTGTAGGAAAGCGAAATTGCCTCCCCGCCAGGGAAAAGGAGGCAATTTCGCTTTCCTACGAAGAGGAGCAAAAAGTGAATCATCATCGATTGCACTGCTATCAACGGTTACTTTGTGTGGCACGGACCGTGCCATCCCTGTTGGCAACTATTCCCGCGGGATATTCTGATTTGCAAGATCAGCTGAAGCGCGCGCTCACGAGTGCAATTCTCAACTTGGCGGAAGGCAATGGACGCCGCTCGTGGAAAGAGAAAAATAGATTCTTCGACATTTCCATCGCATCGATTGATGAAGTGGATGCTGCCTGTGATTTGCTCGTGGCGTTTCAGCTCGTGTCCGTCATCGTCATCGAACCGGTTCAGCGCGATCTACGAATCGCTGCCGCGATGATCATGAAATTACGTCGCCTCTGAAACGAGGTGCCATTCGTAATCGTGTACGTGATCGAGATCTGAATCGATTACGATCACGATGAAGATTAGGATTAGGATTGGGATTACGAGACCGCCGATCCAGGAGACACGTCCGATTTTCAGTCACGAAAACATTGACACATCGCCCGCCACTCGCTACGTAGCCCGCACTCAACAAGCACTGCCGGGGTGACGATGGAAGCGCTCGTGGAAATATTGCCGTATCAGGCCTTGTGGACGGATTCCGCCACAGGCCTTTTTTCTGTTGCTGAAGCGTCGTACGTGCCGGAGGAAATTGCCATGGCATCAGTGGAACCGCGTCACCTCATGTCCGAAGCCGACATGGATGTCTGCATTCGCGACATCGCCCACCAAATTCATCGCGCCGTGGGCGACCGCGACGACATTATTCTCATGGGCATTCGCACGCGCGGCGTGCCGCTGGCGCACTGGATTGCGCGCGCCTACAAAGACGAAACCTCGCGCACGCTGCCGGTCGGTTCACTCGACATTAATTTGTATCGCGACGATCTCTCGGAAGTCGATCAACAACCGGTGGTGAAGCAGACCGAATTGCCCACGCCGATTCAGGGCAAAGGCATTATTCTGGTCGACGATGTGCTCTACACCGGTCGCACGATTCGCGCCGCGCTTGATGCGCTGGTCGATTTTGGTCGGCCGAGTTTTGTGCAGCTCGCGGTCTTCATCGATCGCGGTTTTCGTGAACTGCCGATTCAGGCCGACTACGTGGGCAAAAACGTGAAAACCGCGGCACACGAAAATGTGAAGGTCATGTTGAAAGAGACCGACGGTTCCAACCAGGTGTTGGTCAAGACGCAACAGTAGTTGTGTCCGTACGTCCTTGCGTCCTTATGTCCCATGCCGGACGAAGCATCGAATGGACGTATGACGCCGGACGTAAGGACGTAAGGACATAAGAACAAAAAATGGCCTTTGAACATCGCCACATCCTCGGCATCGACCACTTAGCGCTGCGTGATATTGAATTGATTCTCTCGACCGCCCGGGCCCTGAAAGATATTTCGTTTCGCGCCATCAAAAAAGTTCCCACGCTGCGCGGCAAGACCATCATCAACTGTTTTTTCGAGGCGAGCACGCGCACGCGCACCTCGTTTGAAATCGCGGGCAAGCGGTTGTCGGCCGATACCGTGAATTTTTCCGGCAGCGGTTCGGCGATGTCGAAGGGCGAATCGGTCCTCGACACGATTCGCAATCTGCACGCGATGCAACCCGATATTGTGATTGTGCGCCACGCCAGTAGCGGCATGCCGCAACGACTCGCCGCGCATCTACCGCATTGCAGTGTCATTAATGCGGGCGACGGGATGCACGAACATCCGACGCAAGCGTTGCTCGATGTCATGACCATTCAAGACGCGAAGGGAAAAGTGAAAGGGCTGACGGTTGTATTGCTCGGCGATATTGCACACTCGCGGGTGGCGCGTTCCGATATTTTGCTCTTGCGGAAAATGGGCGCCAAAGTGGTGCTGGCGGGGCCTACAACCCTGATTCCACCTTTTGCCGAATCGCTCGGCGTGACGGTCGCGTCGAGCGTGGATGCCGCGATCAAAATCGCCGACGTGATTATTTGCCTGCGCGTGCAGCAGGAACGCCTGAGCAATTTTTTATTTCCCAACGTCCGCGAATACGCGCGCTACTTTGGTTTGTCGCGCGCGCGTTTGCAATCGGCAAAATCCGAAGTCGTGATTATGCATCCGGGCCCGGTGAATCGCGGGGTCGAAATCGCGCCCGACGTCGCCGATGGTCCGGGTTCGCTCATACTGGACCAAGTCGAAAACGGCGTCGCGATTCGTATGGCGTGTATGTATTTGGTGAGTGGTGTGAAGGACGAAACTGGTGGGGCCGCGCATGCGTGATTGTTTCATCATCAACGGTACGGTCATCGATCCGGCGCGCGACGTGCGTGGGAAAATGAATTGCATTGTGCGCGATGGAAAAATTGCGGAGTGGACGCAAGCGCGCGCGCCGATCGCTGGGGTAGTAACCATCGATGCGCGCGGGGCGATCGTCTGCCCGGGACTCATCGATTTGCACGTGCATCTGCGCGATCCCGGCGAGGAATACAAAGAGGATATTGTGAGCGGTGCGGCGGCAGCGGCAGCTGGCGGATTTACGAGTGTGGTGTGCATGGCGAACACGACACCCACGAACGATTGCGCAAGCGTCACGCGCTACATTGTGGATCGCGCCCGGCAGGCCCGCGGGGCGCGTGTGTATCCGGTCGGTGCAATTTCTCGGGGGCTCGCGGGAAAAGAGTTGGCCGACATTGGCGACATGGCCAGCGAAGGCGCGGTGGCGATTTCCGACGACGGAAAAACCGTGGCGAATGCGCAACTCATGCGGCGCGCCATGCAATACGCCAACGATTTTGGTCTGCCCGTGCTCACGCATTGTGAAGATCCCGATTTGTGCAAAGATACGGTCATGAACGAAAGTGCCGTTTCCACGCAGTTGGGACTGCGCGGACGGCCCAATGCCTCCGAGAGTATTATCGTGCATCGCGACATCGCACTCGCAGAACTCACGAACACGCGGTTGCACATTCAACACGTCAGCACCGGCGCGGCGGTGGAGCAGGTGCGATTGGCGAAGGCCACAAAATTGCGTGTCACCACCGAAGTCACGCCGCATCATCTATTTTTGGCCGATCGCTGTTTGTGTTCGTTCGATCCCGTCTACAAAATGAATCCACCTTTGCGCAGCGACGACGACATTGCGGCCCTGCGCCGCGGATTGCGCGACGGCACCATCGATTGCATTGCCACCGATCACGCGCCGCACGCGTGCACCGACAAAGACGAAATGCCGATCGAAACCGCGTCGTGTGGCGTGATTGGGATTGAATGTGCGCTCGCCATTAGTTTGAAACTCGTCACTGAACGTGTCGTGTCACTGGCGCGACTCATTGCACTATTCACCAGCGAACCCGCACGAATACTGAATCTGCCGCGCGGTCGCTTGGGCGTCGGCGACGAGGCCGACATCACGATCTTCGATCCCAAACATGCCGTCACGATTCGCGCCGCCGATTTTCTCTCGAAGAGTCGCAATTGTCCGTTTGAAGGCTGGCACTGTCACGGCAAAGTGTTGTGGACGATTGTCGGTGGGGAAGTGGTGTGGAGTCGCGCGTAGGACAACAGGGGAACTCAATGCACGCAGCCTGGTTAGTCCTGTCGAGTGGCCACATCTTTGAAGGGCGCTCGATTGGCGCCGACGGGGAAACGGTTGGCGAAATCGTGTTTCATACCGGATTGTCGGGCTATCAGGAAATCATCACCGATCCCTCGTATTCCGGCCAAATTGTGACTTTTACGTGCCCGCACATTGGTAACGTCGGCGTGAATCCCGACGACATGGAATCGACGCGACCGTTTGTGCAGGGGCTCATCATGCGCGATTATTGTCCGGCGCCGAGCAACTGGCGCGCGACGCAACCGCTGCATCGGTATTGCAAACAACACCACATCATCGCCCTCGATGGAATCGACACGCGCAGTGTCACGCGATTGCTGCGCGAGCACGGTGCGCTGCAGGCCGTCATTTCTACCACAGCGCGCGATCCCCAGAAACTCGTCGCTCGTGCGCGTGAGTTGCCCTCCATGCTCGGGCAAGAATTGGTGAGCGGCGTGACGTGTGCGGCGGCGTATGTGTGGAGCGACGGGCTTTCAACAACGAGGGACGAGGGACGACCGTTCGCTACGCTCACTAGGACGAAGGACGCAACGGCTACGCACAAACCACACATTGTCGTGTACGACTTCGGTGCGAAACACAACATCATGCGCTGTCTGGTCGAGGCGGGTGCGACGGTCGAAGTCGTGCCAGCCACGACGTCGGCGCGCGAGGTGCTCGCCCGCAAACCAGCAGGAGTGCTGCTCTCGAACGGACCCGGCGATCCGGCCGCGGTGGACTATGCGATTGCGAATATTCGCAAACTCATCGGGAAGGTGCCACTCTTCGGGATTTGTCTCGGACATCAATTGTTGGCGCTGGCGCTCGGCGCGCGCACCTACAAATTGCCGTTTGGTCATCACGGTGCGAATCAACCGGTGCGCAACGAACAGACCGGTCGCGTCGAGATCACCTCGCAGAATCACGGCTTCGCCGTCGATGCAACCACGCTGCCCGCGTCCGCAAAAATTACGCACATCAATTTGAACGATCACACGCTCGAAGGATTTTGTGTGAAAAACGACGCACTCATGGCGATTCAATACCATCCCGAATCGAGCCCCGGTCCGCATGATAGCGGATATTTGTTTGGAGAGTTTTTGAAAAACTGTCACGAGTAGAAAAAATGCCCAAACGCACGGACATACGCACGATCTTAATCATCGGTTCCGGTCCCATCGTCATCGGGCAGGGTTGCGAGTTCGATTACTCGGGAACGCAGGCCTGTCGGGCGTTGCGCGAGGAGGGCTATCGCGTTGTGTTGGTCAATTCCAATCCCGCCACGATCATGACCGATCCCGAATTTGCCGATCGCACCTACGTCGAACCGCTCACGATTGAATGCGTCACCGCGATCATTGCGAAAGAACGCCCCGACGTGTTGCTGCCCACACTCGGCGGACAAACCGCGCTGAATCTGACGATGGGATTGCACGAGCAGGGCGTGCTCGCGAAATATCATGTGGGACTGATTGGCGCGAGTATCCAGGCGATCAAGACCGCGGAAGATCGCCAATGTTTCAAAGACACGATGACGCAATTGGGATTGCAAGTCCCCGAGAGCGCCACGGTCACCACGCTCGAGGACGCGATTGCATTGCTGCCGCGTATCGGATTGCCCGCAATTATTCGTCCGGCGTTTACGCTCGGTGGTGCTGGCGGCGGCATTGCGCGCACGCGCGCGGAGTTCGACGCGCTGGTGGCGTGGGGATTACAGCAGAGTCCGGTGCAACAAATTTTGGTCGAGGCGTCGGTGCTCGGGTGGAAAGAATTCGAACTCGAGGTCATGCGCGATCGCAACGACAACGTGGTGATTATTTGCTCGATCGAAAATTTTGACCCGATGGGTGTGCACACCGGCGACAGCATTACCGTCGCACCGGCGCAAACCCTGACCGACAAAGAATATCAGCGCATGCGCAACGCGGCCGCGCAAATCATTCGTGCCGTCGGTGTGGAAACGGGCGGGGCAAATATTCAGTTCGCGGTGAGTCCGGTCGACGGCACGTTGTGCATCGTCGAAATGAATCCGCGTGTGTCACGTTCGAGTGCGCTCGCGTCGAAGGCCACCGGATACCCGATTGCGAAAATCGCTGCCAAACTGGCGATTGGATACACGTTAGACGAATTGCCCAACGACATCACGCAGGAAACCAAGGCGTCGTTCGAACCGACCATCGATTATGTGGTCACCAAAATTCCGCGGTTCAATTTTGAAAAATTTCCGCAGAGCACGCGCCAACTCACCACGCAGATGAAATCGATTGGCGAGGTCATGGCGATCGGGCGCACGTTTCCGGAATCGCTGGGCAAGGCGATTCGTTCGCTGGAAATCGGCGCGGTCGGTTTGTCGGAACTGTCCACGCCCGGCGACAAAACGGAATGGGTCGAGCGTTTGCGCACGTTGCTCGAAGATCCCACGCCCGAGCGACTCTGGTGGATCGCCGAAGGATTTCGGCGCGGCGTCGACATCGAAGAAATTTTTCGCGCGACGCAAGTCGATCCCTGGTTTCTCGCGCAGATCCAACGCGTGATTGCGATGGAGCAACGACTGCGCGCGGGCGGATTGCAAACCGATGTGTTGGTGCAGGCGAAGTGTTGCGGATTTTCCGACGCGCGGATCGCGGAAATTTGTGGCGAGAGTGAAGAAAAAATTTGCGCCACGCGCAAGGCCGCCGGAATTTTTCCGCAGTACGGAATGGTCGATACCTGTGCGGCCGAATTTGCGGCGCAGACACCGTATTTATATTCCACCTACGATGGCGCCGCCCGCGAACCTTTGTTTGGCGTGCTTCCGCCGGAGGCCGCGCCGAGTACGCGCCGCAAGGTCGTGATTCTCGGTTCCGGTCCGAATCGGATCGGACAGGGCATCGAGTTTGATTATTGTTGCGTGCAGGCGGTGTTGGCGTTGCGCGAGGCGGGCGTGGAAGCGATCATGATTAATTGTAATCCGGAAACCGTCAGCACCGATTACGATATTGCCGACCGTTTGTATTTTGAACCGCTCACCTTCGAAGATGTCACCGCGATTTTGGATCGCGAACAACCCGAAGGGGTGATTATTCAATTCGGTGGCCAAACGCCGCTGAAACTCGCGAAGCCATTGGCGGCCGCGGGGTATCGTATTTTGGGCACGTCGCCGGATGCAATCGATCGCGCCGAAGATCGCGGACGGTTTCGCGAACTCATCGAAAAATTATCGCTTACGCAACCGCCGTCTGGCATCGCCAGTAGTTGCGATGAAGCGCGCACAATTGCCGAGTCGCTCGGGTATCCCGTGCTCGTGCGACCATCGTATGTCCTGGGTGGGCGGGCGATGAAGATTATTGCCGACGATGAAAATCTGGAACGCTATTTACGTGAGACCAACTTGGCCACAGCCGAACAGCCCGTGTTGATCGATCGATTTTTGAACGACGCCATTGAAGTCGATGTCGATTGTTTGAGCGACGGGCGCGATGTTGCGGTCGTGGGCATCATGCAACACGTCGAAGAAGCGGGCGTGCATTCCGGCGACAGTTCCTGTTGTCTGCCACCGTACTCGCTGACGAGTACATTGATCGCGCGCATCGAATCGCAAGCCCAGGCGCTGGCGCGTGAGTTGGGTGTCGTCGGTCTCATGAATGTTCAGTTCGCGGTGCAAGGTGACACGCTCTATACTCTGGAAGTCAATCCGCGCGCCTCGCGCACCGTGCCGTTCGTGGCCAAGGCGCGTGGATTCTCGGTCAGCCGTCTCGCCACGCGACTCATGTTGGGAGAGCGGCTGGCGAATATTTTACCGTCGCTACCAATGCCACCACATTTTTCGGTCAAGACGCCGGTGTTTCCGTTCGTGAAATTTCCCGGCGCCGATACGTTGCTCGGACCGGAAATGCGTTCCACCGGCGAAGTCATGGGCATCGACACCACATTCGGTGGCGCCTTCTTGCGCGCGCAACAAGCGGCGGGCAATGCGTTGCCCAGCACGGGGACGGTGTTCGTGAGCGTGCGCGATGCCGACAAACCTGCGCTGCTGCCGATTGCGCGGGGATTGTGTGACGCCGGATTCGCACTGGTTGCCACGTGCGGTACGGCGAAATTTCTCACGCAACAGGGATTGTCGGTGCAGGTGGTAAAAAAAGTCGCGGACGGACATCCCAACGCCGTCGATGCGTTGCGGGCCGCGCAATATCAGCTGGTGATCAACACGACGGAAAATAGTGCGGCCGTTATTTCCGATTCCTTTTCGCTGCGCCGCACCACGCTCGAATGCGGTGTTCCCTATTTCACCACACTCGCCGCCGCCGCCGCCGCGGTCGAAGCGATTACCCTCGTACGTCGCGGTCCGCTCACGGTGCGGTCATTGCAAGAATGGCAGAGTGAACAGTGAGTGAAAAGGCGAGGGACGAGGGACGACCGCGCCCTCACGGTTGCTGGGACGAGGGACGAAACAGCAACGGCATTCACTGCAGTTTCGTCCCTCGTCCCTCGCTGTCAACTCACCGCTCTCCCCAAGGCGTCCGAAATGGACTGTCGAAGGGTGATTCGCGGCCCGTCGAGGGCGCATGCGGGTCGGCGGGGCGTGGGGGGAGCCACGGAATGCGCACGCGATCCCATGGTGACGGATTGGTCGCAGCGTCGTCATCACCGGCTGGCAAGAGCTGTTTCGGCACTGGCCATTCGGGCGGTGGGAGCGCTTCTTGCCAGAGGCGTTGCGGTAACCACGGTGCGCTGTAGAGCACGGGTGTTGAATCGGTGGCGGGCGGGACGAAGGCCGTCACAGTCGTTGGCGGCGCTTCCACGCGATCCTGCGCGGGCGGTTCGAAAATTTTCTGCCAATCGAATGTAACCTGCGGAAGTGGGCTCGCCTGCATTGGGCCTCCTTGGTTGTGCGCTGCGTGCCTTTTGCAATGCCGAGGATTGGCGGCGAAGTCAATTTTTTATGAGAGGGGCAACTTTTTCGGCGGGCGGCCGATGATGACAGTATGAGTGGAATACGCACCAGAATCAAGCGGCCCGCGGTACATTTTGGTCTCGCGGAATCCGGGCGCGCGCTGAGGGTGGAGCGTGGGCGCGCCATTGATCGGCCGGCGCTGCAGAATGCCAGCCTTTCTGCGGGGCGCTGCCGCAGTCGTTTGACACAGGCCGTGGCGACTTCGCACGGCGATCTGTCGCTCGGTCTGCGCGAGCTCGCGGTGAATTCGATGACATCGGTTTTTTTGGGTGATGAACAATGTCTGCAAACGAACGCCCAACCACTGCTCAGAAAAATTTTGCGCAACACACTCGATCATCTGCGCACGGTTACGCGCCAACCGCCGTATCACGTGTATGTCGTGAAGGATCAGCTCGATCGGTTTGGTCTGGGCGCGTGGCGATTGTTTCCGCGCGAGCAAAGACGGCTGGATGTGACCGTGGCCGAATATTTACGGGAGGCATTGGCCCCGTACCCGCGGTTGCAGATGCACGTTGGCTGGCCCGCATCGCCGGTGCGCGGTGCGCTCGTGTTGCTCACCGATCAATCGCTGGCGCAGATCGCGCGGTGGATGCCGGAAGTGGAAACGGCGTGGCCACTCGGGCCAGGGCTACTGCCGTCGCCATTTGCTGGTGAACAATCTCTGAATGAATTGCCGACTGAAGATCAGTTGCCGACCGAGTTATTTGCACGCGGTCTCTGTTTGCCAATGGATCTTGCCACGCTGTTAAACACGCACCAGTTGCCCGTGGGAAATTGTGGTCGCAGTGCGTTGTGCGTCGTGCATCCGTACTTTACCGCGCATTTGATGAAGCGCGATGGTTTGAATGTAATCATGGGTGGGCAATATCTCGCACAGAGAATTGCCCACACCGCATTGCACGAAATTGGTCACGCCGTCGGATTGTCGCATCATCGCAAAAAAACGCCGGCACTTATGAATGATCAAGGCCGGCGCGAAATGATGAACGCGGCGGAACAGGAATATTTCCACGTAATGTTTGGGTGATGGAACGTGTGATCAGTCAACCGACGACCGAAGACTGACGACCGACGACCGCTTCACCATCGTCCCGTCATGCCGACACCGCCGCCGTTAGGGGTGGCGATGGGCGCGAGTTGCCATTGCGGGCGCAGGCGATTCGAGACGAGCTCGCGTTCCATTTCGACCCGATGCGGCCCGCGCACGGCGGTGATGATGTACGATACCGCCCAGATTCCAAATCCCTCGATCATCAAACCGGTCGCGATCCCTTTGCCCAGGCCGTTCAAGCCACCACACAACCCCGCGAGTTGTCCCGCCGCCGAACAATCCTCGCCTTTGAGTTGGATGTAACCAACCGCGCCCCACGTTCCAAACGCCAGTCCTGTGGCTTGTACCAACGCGTTCAGCGTGCCCACAATCGGCCGGTGCCCCAAAAACCAGACCGGTGCATTGATGGGGAGCAGCGACAACGTGCGCACGGTGGCGCGCGACATCGGTTTGAGTGGCGGCCGTTCTTTTTCTGCGCGAATCGAAGTGCCGGCGTTCATCGACCAGAGCGGACCAGCGGGGATGAGTATCATAATAAGCAACAGTGCGAGTATGCGACGCATAGCGCCTCCTTTGGTTGCGATGCGCGTCGCATGAAAAAGGTGCCAGGCATTTGAAAAAGGTGCCAGGCATTATGAAAAAGGTGCCAGGCATTATGAAAATCCGCGTGCGCTGCAGGTTATGCGGCGAAATGTGCGCGCATCGACGGTGCCAGGTGTCCGGAAACGCTACACCGATGTACGATTTCCGGACACCTGGCACCTTTTCGAGTGGGATTTTTTGCGCGGCTGCGCTACAACGTCCTCGTCACCATCACAACCCTAAGGAGAACCTATGCCCAATCAACTGTCCACCATGAGTGCGCAGGAAATTTCGCAGGAGAACGCGCGGTTCATGTCGAGCGTGTATATGTGGATGACCTGCGGCATTGCCTGCACGGGCCTGGTCGCCACGTATGTCGGCACGAATCTGGAGTTGGTGCGTGCGATCGTGTCGAATCGACCCCTCTACTATCTGCTAATTTTCTCGCAGCTCGGTGCTGTGTTCTATCTCTCGCTCGCGATCCAAAAAATGCGTGCCATGACTGCAACACTCGTCTATTTGGGTTACGCCGTCCTCACCGGCCTCACGCTTTCGGTGATTTTCCTTCTCTACACCCGCGAAAGCATCGCGCACGTCTTCGGCATCACCGCCTTTTCGTTCGCGGGACTCTCCGCGTTTGGTTTCGTCACCAAAAAAGATTTGGGCCCGGTCGGATCGTTTTGCATGATGGGACTGTTTGGCATGGTCGGGTTCGCCGTCATGTCGATGCTGTTCCCGTCACTCATGACCAGCAACGCCAGCCGCGTGTATGGCGTCGTCGGCGTGATTGTCTTCGCCGGTCTCACCGCCTACGACACGCAACGCATCAAACAACTCAACATCATCGGCAACGAAGGCACCGAAGAAGATCACAAAGAGGCCATTTTTGGCGCGCTCACGCTCTATCTCGATTTCATCAACCTCTTCTTGTCGCTGCTGCGTCTGTCCGGCCGACGGAAATAGGCGAATTTTTCTCGCCTGAAAAATCTTGTCATCGCCAAACCCCTCCACTATACGACGACGCACATTTCACGACACAGCAGCCTTTGGAGGGCACATGCAGCGAAAAATACTGATGGGCGGTTTGGTCGCGTTGTTGGCGTGTGGCATTGCCGGTATTGTGCATGCCGACGCAGGTGCGCCGAAGATTGGGTATGTCGATTTGCAAAAGGCGCTGAATGACGTTGATGAAGGACGCCAAGCCAAGTCGCAACTCGAAAAAGAGGTCTCGGCCAAACAAAGCGAACTCGAGGCCGCGCAAAAATCGCTCGAGGCGATGAAACAGCAACTCGAAAAAGACCAAAAAATTCTCACACCCGAGGCGATGCAGAAAAAAGAGGAAGAGTATCGCAATAAGTTTCTTGAGCTCACGCAGAAAATGAATTCGTACAAAATGGACATGACGCAAAAAGAGGCGCAGTCCACGGGCAGCATTCTGAACGCGTTGCGCCAGGTGGTGCATACGATCGGCGGGGCGGAAAATTATTCGCTCATTCTGGAAACCTCGCAAGACGTCGTGCTCTTTTCGCCGAACAACGCCGATCTGACCGAGCGCGTGATCAAGGCCTACAACCAATTACCGAAATCGCAAAAACGGATCTCCAGCAAATAATCATGGCGATCGATCAACAATTGCTCGAAGTGCTCGCCTGCATTCAATGTCACAAAACATTGGTGGTGGTGGAAGGTGGGCGCGGGTTGTTGTGCGAAAATTGCCAACTCAAATTTCCGGTACGCGATGACGTCCCGGTGTTGCTCTTCGAGGAAGCCATCGACATGAAAGGTGGCACCGCGATCAAGGGGCGCGATGGCTCCAGCGATGATGCGCCCTTTGCAGTACGCGAGACGCGAGACGCGCACCGCGAGACGTCCGTACCGCCCCGCGCCGCCGCGAAATTTCGCGTGACCGCTGGTCCAAAAAAAGGAATGCAGTTCGCACTCGATCGCGGCACGTGCAAGGCGATGGGGCGCGCGGTCAGCGATCCACATAAAACCAACTCGTTTCATGTCGATGTGGCGCTCGCGCTCGACGAAAACACGCGCCGACTCATTCAACAATATGTTGCCAAACAATTTCGTCGGAAAGAAGCCACCGCGCCCGGCACCGATTTCGGATTTCGTCGCACCAGCGATATCGTACTCGAAGACGTTGCCGTGTCGCGCTTGCACGCGATGATTTTTTTCGACGACATCGGCGTGGGCGTGCTCGATCTGGTCAGCAAGAATGGTACGTTTGTGAATGGCGACGAAGTCGAAAGTCGTCTGCTCCGCGCCGGCGATGTGATAGAACTCGGCGAATCGAAGATTGTGCTTGAGGGATAGGAGATAGGAGATAGGGAATAGGAGATAGGAATGAGAGATCAAGCAAGACGGTTCTTCGTGATCTCTACCTCCTATCTCCTAACTCCTATCTCCTAATAAAAAACTATGAGATCAATGACTGGTTACGGGGCGGCCGAGGGCAAAGTGGGGAGCGGCGCGGTGTTTGTCGAGGTGCGCTGCGTGAATCATCGCTACTGCGATGTTACGCTGAAAATTCCGCCAAAACTGCATGTGCTCGATCAAAAATTTCGCCAGGTGATCGGGCGCCATATCGTGCGCGGCAAGGTGGAATTATTTTTGAAGGAACGTCACGAACTGGAACCCACGCCGCGCGTGGTGTTGAACGTGCCGCTCGCCAAGGCGTACGAACGCACGCTGCGCACCTTCGAAAAACAATTTGGCGGCGCGCGCCACGAATTACTCTCGATTGTGCCGTTCACCGAATTGGTGCGCATTGAAGAACAGAGCGTGCGCTACGAAAAATTGTGGCCGCAGGTGCAACGCATTTGTCGACAGGCGTTGGCCGCACTCGACCAGATGCGTCGCGAAGAGGGCGCGCATCTGCACAAAGACCAACAACAACGGCTGCAAAAAATCGAAAGTTTCCGCACGAAAATTGCCGAACGCGCGCGCGACAATCACGCCGCGGTGCGCACGCGCTTTCAGTCCACCAAAAATTCCGGTGGCGCCGAAATGGGACGCAGTCAACATGAAGCAATGAGTGCCGCGATGGAACGCATCGACATTGCCGAAGAGCTCACGCGGTTGCAGAGTCACCTGATTCAGTATCGGCGTTTTATGGCGCGCAAAGGGGCGGTAGGGCGGCAACTCGATTTTTTGATTCAAGAGATGAATCGCGAGATTAATACGATCGGTTCCAAATCGGGCGACGCGCGGATTTCTCAGTTGGTTGTGGAAGCAAAAAGCGAATTGGAAAAAGTGCGCGAGCAGGCGCAGAATATCGAGTGACGTGTGGCAACGACTCCTGGGCATCTGTTTGTCATTTCGGCGCCGTCCGGTACGGGCAAGACGACGGTTGTGCACGAACTCCAACGTCGTCTGCCGCAATTGGCCGACTCGGTGTCGTGTACCACGCGCGCGCCGCGCCCCAACGAACGCGACGGCGTCGATTATCATTTTATTTCGCATCAGCAATTTCAGGAAATGATCGCCGCGCAGGCGTTTGTGGAATGGGCGCCGGTCTACGATAATTTTTACGGGACGCCGAAAAAACCGCTGGAAACCTGGCGCGCCGCGGGGCGCGATGTGATTCTGGATCTCGACATTCAAGGCGCCGCCGCGGTGAAACAGTACGATCCATCAGCCACGCTGATTTTTTTGGCGCCGCCGTCGCTGGAAATTTTGGCCGCGCGTTTGCGCGGGCGGGGCACCGAAGATCCGGCGACGCTCGAACGTCGCTTGCAACGTGCCGCCGAAGAAATGGCGGCGCGCGATCGCTACGATCACGTGATCGTGAACGACGATATCCAAACGACCTGCGATGCGCTGCTGCGTATTCTGCAGCCACGTGTGTGAATCAATGATTGCACTGCAAGACATTTTAAATCAGGTCGCGACGTATTTGCCGGAAGCCGATCTGTCGCCGATCACCAAGGCGTACGAATTTGCCGCACAATCGCATCATGGGCAAACGCGACGGTCCGGCGAGCCGTATCTCATGCATCCCATGGAAGTCGCGTGGATCATCACGCAGATGAAACTCGATGTGCCCAGCATCGTGACCGGAATTTTGCACGACACGGTCGAAGATACCGTGGCCACCCTCGAGCAAGTCGAAGAATTGTTTGGCGCCGAAGTCCGCGCGTTGGTCGATGGCGTCACGAAACTCGGCAAGATTCGTTTTCGTACCAGCGAAGAAAAACAGGCCGAAAATTTTCGCAAGATGATCATGGCGATGGCGCAGGATATTCGCGTGATTCTCATCAAACTCGCCGATCGCACGCACAACATGCGCACCTTGTCGTTTTTGTCCGAGGCAAAGCGCGTGGAAATTGCGTCGGAAACGATGGACATCTACGCGCCGATCGCGAATCGTTTGGGGATTCAATCGATGAAAATCGATCTCGAAGATTTGGCGTTTCGCTATCTCAAACCCGATGTCTATCGCATGATCGAAGAACGCGTTGGGCAACGGCGCGTGCCGCGCGAACAATTCATGACGGAGGTGCGCGACCTCGTCACCAAGGAACTCACGGCGCAAGGCATTCACAGCGAATTTCACGGTCGCCTGAAACATCTCTACAGTATTCATCGCAAGATGGAGTCTCAAAATATTCCCTTCGATGAAGTGCACGACCTCATCGCCTTTCGCATTATCGTCGACGAATTAAGCGCATGTTACGAAGCGCTCGGTGTGCTGCATTCGCTCTGGAAACCGGTCCCAGGCCGCTTTAAAGACTATATTGCGATGCCCAAACAAAATGATTACCGCTCGCTGCACACCACCGTGGTGGGCCCGAACGGCGAGCGGTGCGAGTTCCAAATTCGCACGCGCGAGATGCACGAAATCGCCGAACAAGGCATTGCCGCGCATTGGCGGTACAAAGAAAAAGGGCGCACGATCGAACGCACCGACGAGGAAAAATTCAAATGGGTGCGCCAGCTGTTGCAGTGGCAGCAAGAACTCGACGAGCCCGCGGAATTTCTTGACACGATCAAACTCGATTTATTCGCCGACGATATTTATGTGTTCACGCCGCACGGCGAGTTGCGCGAATTGCCGCGCGGGTCAACCCCCGTCGATTTTGCGTACAGCGTGCACACCGATGTTGGTCATTGTTGCGTGGGCGCGCGTGTGAACGGCCGCATTGTGCCATTGCGCAACGCCTTACGCAGTGGCGACACCGTCGAAGTCATCACAGGGAAACAGCATCGCCCCAATAAAGATTGGTTGCAGTTCGTGCACACGTCGCGGGCCAAGGCGAAGATTCGCCAGTTTCTGCGGCAGGAAGAACATGAACAGGCCGAGGCGATCGGTCGCGAGTTGTTGGAAAAAGCCGCGGCGCGCCACGGGCTCTCGCTGCCGAAATTGCTCAAAAGTCAGGAGATGGTGCGGTATCTGGATTCGCTGTCGGTCCGGGAGGTCGCCGCAGTTTTTGTCATGATCGGTTACGGAAAATTACTGCCGGAAGAGGCGCTCAAGCACGTTGTACCAGCGGATCAATTGCAGGCTGTGGAAGAGGCGACGGCGCCGACAAAGCCGCCGTCGGCGTTGTCGAAAATTGTCGGCAAGCTCACCGGGCGGACCCGCAGTCCTGTGAAAATCAGCGGCATCAGCGATATGCTGGTGACGTTTGGTAAATGTTGCAATCCGGTGCCAGGTGATTCGATTGTCGGATTCGTGACGCGCGGGCGTGGGGTCAGCGTGCATACGACCAGTTGCTCGCGCATTCTCGCGAGTGATCCCGATCGCACGGTTCCAGTCGATTGGGATATTGGTTCCGGTGTGACGCGCATCGCCAAAATTCGCGTGGTCTGCGTGGATCGTCCCGGCCTGCTCACCAACCTCACTGAGGCCATTACTGCGCGCGGTGTGAACATCGCCGAGGCCTCGATTCGCACCATGGACGACGCCAAGGCCGTAAATGTGTTTTCCGTCGAGATTAGCGATATCACACAACTGCGCCAGGTGATTCTCGGACTCGAAAAGGTGAAGGGTGTGATCGCGGTGGAGCGGCTGAAGGGGTAGAGTAAAAAGGTGCCAGGTAAAAAGGTGCCAGGCACTTTTTGCCCGAACGGGTGGATACGCATCAACTAATGTGCTCAAAAATGTCGTCCGACGCCAGCGCAGACAGAAATCATCCGCACGCTGGCGCGTTTTTTATGAGTGTCCGAGCAAAATCGAGTGTGTTGCGTGACAAGGTCCGTTGCAGAAGACGACAACGGTGCTGCGCGCGGTTTTGTGGCGCACGTTTGCGAAGCTCAACGACGCGTTGAATGAAAATGGTGCGAATATTTTTGCCGCATGCAAGCCATGAAGTCTGGACTACCAAAAAACGAGCGGCGTAGTCCTTGACGAACGACTGCTGATTGTGCATCGCTCATCGGTGCGTTCATGATTTCAACAAACGCTGTTTGTCTCTCTTGAGGCGTGCTTCCAAGCGCCAGGTAAAAATCATCGGCCACGACGACGAAGGGAATGAGTTTTCCCTTGGCATAAAATGCGAAAGAACTGAGCCGTGGGTCATCGCTTGCACGCCGACAGAGGCCAGCGCGCACGCCGTTTTGGTAAATGTAGCGCACACACGCGAATTCGTACGCGTCGCTTTCGATGATGGTCGCATGAAAACGCTGCTCCCACAGATGCCCCTTCACGCCGTCTTGGCGATTAATGAGTAGCGCCAATTGGAAATTAATAAATTGCATCGCGGCGCTGATATTGCCCAGTGGGGTGAACATCTTTAAATGATAATGATTCTCCATGAGTTTGAAATGCTGAATGTGAACGCTGAACCGCTTCATGGCTTCCAGCAACACGTAGATAAAAATTTCGTAGGTGCGTGGGCACAGGCGAAACTGTCGCCCGTTCGTGCGTGTTGTAATGTGATACGGATTCTCGTTTTGTTGTATGCGCCATGGTCTCATCGACAAATCCTATAAGCAATCACGATGCCAACCCCCGAAACGTAAACAAATCAACGAAACAATCCCAAATTGCACCGAACCTCGGCAAGTAAAGTGTCCAAATGTCGGACATGTCCGTAGTGTTTTTGGACACCTGGCACCGCCATCTGCGAAGCGTGGCGAAGAAACGTTGACGCCGGCAGCGTCGTGCGATTACGTCACACAGGGGAGGCATTATGGTCGGCACACGAAAAAGACTGGGCGCGAATGCGGAAGCGCTGGTGGCGGATTTTTTGCGTGCGAGTGGCTATCGCATTGTCGCCATGAATTACCGCACGCGCGTGGGGGAAATCGATGTGTTGGCGCGTATCGGCAACGAACTTCATATCGTTGAAGTCAAAGCGGGCCGTGCGGGCGGTATCGACCCGCTTGAACAAGTGACCATACGGAAACAACGCAAAATTGCGCAGCTCGGCAGATACCTCATGACTCGCAACGAGTTTGCGGATCTATCGATTCATTTTTCCGTCGCAGGCGTTACGTATTCGCCCAGCGATGTTGCGATCGAATGGATTCCCGACGCCTTCGGAATTGATTCGTAATCCAAATTATCAAAGAGATTTCCGGTGCTTCGCATGGTGCCAGGCACTCATGGGCGCGGCGTATCTCTACACGTCCAAAAAAGTGCCAGGCATATAGCGAATTTGTTTTTTTCAGCATCCTGCCTGTTGACAAGATTTCCAATTGAGTTTATAGCGCGCGGACTTATCTCGCCATCATGCATGGCAAATCCAAAGATAAGTAGAAAATACAGAAAGAGGCACGAGTATGGGAGCAGTCGCAATGCAGGCCGCAGCGGAAGGGCAGTCCGACTTTGCGTTGTTATTGGAGCAAAGTTTTCAGACGGCGTCTGTCAAAGAAGGGGAAATCGTTCAGGGGACCGTCGTCGGGATCAGCAAGGATTTTGTGATCATCGATATCGGATTTAAATCCGAGGGACAGGTGCCGCTGTCGGAATTTTTAAACGCCAAAGGAGAAATGTTGTTCAAGGCGGGCGATAAAGTCGACGTCTTTGTCGACGCCGTCGAGGACGACTCCGGTCTCGTGGTGTTGTCGCGCGAACGCGCCGAAATGGTGCGCACGTGGGATCATCTGGTGGCCGCGAGCGAAAGTAACGAAACCATCGAAGGTGTGGTGGTTGGGAAAGTCAAAGGCGGTTTGTCGGTCGACATCGGTGTGAAGGCGTTTCTGCCGGGTTCGCAAGTCGATATCCGTCCGGGTAAGAGCCTCGACGCCTACGTCGGTCAAACCTATCGATTCAAAATCATCAAGCTGAACAAGAAGCGCGGCAATGTAGTGGTCTCGCGCAAGATCGTGCTCGAAGAGGAACGCGAAAAAATGAAGAGTTCCACGTTGTCGACGTTGCAAGAAGGGCAAATCCTCACGGGTATCATCAAGAACCTCACGGATTATGGTGCGTTCGTCGACTTGGGCGGCATCGACGGGTTGTTGCACATCACCGACATGGGGTGGGGCCGCATCAATCATCCGTCGGAAATATTTAAAGTGGGGGATGAGATCCGCGTGAAGGTATTAAAGTACGACGGCAAAACCGAACGGGTTTCCTTGGGCTTCAAACAATTGCAGCAAGATCCGTGGGCGGGAGTCGATGAGCGGTACGTCGTCGGCGCGCGTGTGCAAGGTCGCGTCGTGAACATCACCGATTATGGGGCGTTCATTGAACTCGAACCGGGTGTTGAAGGTCTGGTACACGTTTCCGAAATGAGCTGGGCCAAAAAAGCGAAGCACCCTTCAAAAATTGTCAACGTCAGTCAGACGGTCGATGCGGTGGTGTTGGACATCGATCCAGACAACAAACGCATCGCTCTGGGGTTGAAGCAGCTCATGGACAATCCATGGGATACGCTCATGCAGAAATTTTCGCTCGGCAATCGCGTGACCGGCACCATCAAAAACATTGCCGATTTTGGTCTCTTCGTCGATGTCGGCAGCGAAGTCGATGCGCTTGCGCACATCTCCGATCTGTGTTGGGTGCAGACGTTTGAAAGTCCCGTCGAGGTTTACAAGAAGGGCGACCAAATCGAAGGCGTGGTCCTACAGATCGATCCCGAAAATGAACGATTTGCGATTGGGTTGAAGCAACTCATGGACGATCCGTGGGAGATTATCGAACGCCAATATCCGATGGGCGCTGCGGCCAGCGGGAAGGTCGTGCAACTCACGAAGATGGGTGCGGTCGTCGAGATTGAACAGGGCGTGCAGGGCGTGATTGCGCGGCGCGATCTGGTCGATGAACCGGCGATTGGTGCGGCCTTCGAGGCGCTCCTGGTGAGCCATTCCGATCCTCGGGAGCGGCGTTTCTTTCTTCGTCAGTCGTGACGCAGGATTTTCCTGCACGTGAGTAGCTATGCGGCAACGTTCCTGTCTCTGGGGGATCGGACTGGTAGTCGTGGTGATCGCCGGACTGAGTGTGCTCTCAGCGCTGGTCCGCCTCGCGACGCCGCCCGGCGGGATCGCTGCGATGTGGCGCGGCTACGTGGCAGTGCTGCCACTCGATGGCGCCATCGTGCTCGCCGACGAATTCATCAAAAAAGTGGAAACATTGCGGACCGACGCGCACGTCAAGGCGGTCGTTTTGCGGGTGAATTCGCCCGGTGGTTCGGTGGGCGCCTCGCAAGAGATGTATCTGGCCTTGCGACGGTTGCGCGAAAAAAAACCGCTGGTCGCTTCGTTTGGCAATATTGCAGCTTCGGGCGGTTATTACGCGGGCATCGCGGCCAAGCCAATCTTTGCCTTGCCCAGCACACTCACGGCGAGCATTGGTGTGCGCATGTCCCATCTCGATGCGAGCGATCTGTTACATCTGCTGGGACTCAAACCCGACATTCTGAAAAGTGGGGCGTTCAAAGATATTGGTGCGTTGCATCGCCCCATGCGCGATGACGAACGGGCGCTCCTCAATCAATTGCTTGCCACAATGCACGCGCAATTCAAGGCGGCGGTGGTCGAGGCGCGCGGTGCAGATCCGGCACTCATCGAGCGCATCGCCGACGGTCGCGTTATGACGGGCGCCGATGCAAAAGCCAACGGTCTCATCGACGAGATTGGCGATCTGCACGACGCGATCAACGCGGCGGGCCGCTTGAGCGGACTGGGCGAGGATCCGCCGGTGCGCGAGGTCAAAAAATCTGCGCCCTGGTGGCTCGAATTATTTCGCAGCCAGGCCGCGACACTCATTCATAGTTGGCAGACCGAAACGATGGCCGACGTCCCGATGGCACAATGGGAAAGGACACCGGCGCAGTAAACCTCTGAAGGAGGATGCATGAATAAAAGTGATCTAATCGATGTGGTGACGGAAAAAATGCCGAATCTGGCCGCGAAGGATGTGGAGATTATTGTGAACACGATCTTCGACGGAATGACCGGGGCGTTGGCCGACGGCGGTCGCATCGAAATTCGCGGCTTCGGCAGTTTCGAGGTGCGCGTGCGACAACCCCGTGCCGGGCGCAATCCAAAAACCGGCCAAAAAGTGCAGGTGGGGGTGCGAAAAGTCCCGTTCTTCAAAGTCGGCAAGGAATTGCGCGAAAGGATCAAGTAACGTGGACACGCTGTGGGCGCCGTGGCGTATGGAATACATTCAGTCCGCGGCTGCGAGTGGGTGCGTGTTTTGTCCGATGCAAGATCGCGGGAAGGATCGCGAACGACTGATTCTGTGGCGTGGGACGCACACGTTCTGCGTGATGAATCGTTACCCCTACAATCCTGGTCATCTGTTGGTGCTGCCGTATCAACACACCGACGATCTCCTGGCGCTCGACGGACTGGCGCGCGATGAGCTCATGTGGCTGTTGGCGCAATCGATCGCGGTTGTGCAGAAAACCTTGCTGCCCGAGGGCGTCAATTGTGGTATGAACCTGGGCAAGATGGCGGGTGCTGGCGTCTTGGGTCACGCCCACTTTCACATCTTGCCGCGTTGGAATGGCGACACGAATTTTCTTCCACTACTCGGCGCCACCAAATCGATGCCGGAATATTTAGACGATACCTATCAGACGTTGGCGGGCGGATTTGCCGCACTATCGAAGGGGGCGTAACATGCGACGAATGCTCTTTGCATTACTGCTGGCCGCATTTTTCTTTGTCTTGGTCGCCTTCATTCTCGCCAATCGCGACGATCAGACCTTGGGTTACGAGATGGTTTTTAAATTCAACGTCCTTGGATTGTATCCGAGTTTCACCAAACCAATTCCCGTCGGATTTGTGCTCATGATGGCGTTTTGCCTCGGTATGGTCGCCACTCCTTTTCTGGAGGCGCTGCCGAGTCTCTACAAAACGCTGGAACTGCGCGCCAAAAACAAACGCATCCGCCAGCTGGAACGCGAACTCACCCTGGTGCGGGAAATGATGGTGGGCGAGAGGGAAAAAGAGACTCCCGCGCCGCTGACTGCGTCGTCGCCCAGCGGCAGCCCGTTCGTTGAATCCTGAGCAGCGTACCTTTTACAAATACCACTCGGTCACGCGGGGGAAGGTTTCGTTTTCGCTGAACGAATCCTCGGCGCTGTTTTCGAAGACGTCCTCGCGTTTGAGCAAGGCCTCAATGAAACGCTGAATGTCGGCGATGTTGCGATACGGTTTGTAGAGGACGTGAAAGCAAGGGTCGGTCAACTCAAAATTTTTCAGATTACATTCGTACGCCGTGGTGAGCACGATCTGCGTGGTGGGTTGGGCGGCGCGGACGGACTTCGCGATATCGAACCCGCTGCGGTCATGCATGACGATGTCACTAATGACGAGATCCACCGTGTTCGTGGTAATCAGATGATGCACAATGAGCGGATCGTTGGTCAGGCAGTAATGACATTCGGTCGTGCCGCGAAAAATTTTCTCCCACACGCGCAGATAGACCGGATCGTCATCAACAATAATCACCCGTGGTTTGTGAACGTCCGTGCTTCCCATGTTTTCCCCCCGCATGATTGGGTAATTACAAAGTCTGTGCCACAAAATTGGCGGCGCCGGCGGTGCGGTAAGGTTGCGATATCATGGAAGAGCTGGACGGCGTGGCGCGGTGCCAGGCACTTTTTGCGGGTGTTTGCGGACAGGTCTGCGGTGGAATTCAACACGCTATTACAGGGGCTCACGTCGCCCCCTCCGTCGGCAAAGCCGCCGGAGCCTCCCCCTCACGCTCGCGGTGCTCGCTGAGTAAATTCCCACAATGCCTGGCACCGTTGAATTCAACACGCTATTACAGGGGCTCACGTCGCCCCCTCCGTCGGCAAAGCCGCCGGAGCCTGCCCCTCACGCTCGCGGTGCTCGCTGAGTAAATTCCCACAATGCCTGGCACCGTTGCAACGCAGCGGTGATCATGCGCTGCGATGGCATCGTGCCGGTCCAGAGTTGGAAACTATACGCCGCTTGCCAGACCAGCAGGGGCAGTCCATCGCTCGTGCGACACCCCTGCGCCTGTGCGGTATCGAGCCAGCGATTGGATCCAGGTCCGTAGCGCAAATCCATGATGAGCGGCGTCGTGCGACAGTTTTTTGGAAAGTGCAAAGCCCCGACGCGGGGGGCCGCGCTCGTTTGCAACACCAGATCGCTGTTTGCCATCACGTCGGCAAGCGCTGGTGCTGTGAGCGGGGCGGTCCGACACGCGGCGTGCGGGAAATGGGCGCTGAGTTCGCGGACCAATTTCAGGGCGTGGCGAGGGGTGCGATTGCAACACACCAGATGCCTGGCACCGGATTGCAACAGCGCAAAGGCCGCGGCCCGCGCGGCGCCGCCGGCGCCCACGATGAGTATTCGCGCACGGCGTGCCTCCCATGACCAGACATTTCGCAATGCCGCGATCAGACCGACGCCGTCGGTGTTGTATCCCACCAGTCGTTGGCCGCGCCGCACGATGGTATTGACCGCGCCGCAGTCTTTCGCGGCGCGATCAAGCCGATCGAGATATGGCCTGACGCCGATTTTGTGGGGCGCGGTGACGTTCAGTCCCTGTACGTCGAGTGCGTGCATGAGTTGCGGCAGATGGGGGAGTTGTCGGCTGGTCAGTGGAAGCGCCAGATACACTCCAGGCGCACGACAGCGCTGAAAAAAAAAGTCGTGAATGAGCGGCGAGAGCGAATGCTGTACCGGGTCGCCGATCAGTCCGTAGAGCGGTGGCGTTTCATAGTCCATGATAGTGGCGCGCCGCCGCGACATCGCGCGCGATTTGGGACTGCAGTTCTTCCGTGGAGATAAAAGCCTGGTCCGCGCGGAGACCCTGATGAAAAAATATTTCCAATCGGGAGGGCGTTGCGGGGAGTGGCACGAGCAGATGTGTTTCAATCACGGGTGTGACGCCACCGAAAGTCGGTTTGCGGCCCAGATAGGACACCGACGGGAGCAATGCGGTGTCCTCGTCGAAGCGCGCGCTCGTAATATAAATTCCCTCGGGCGGCAACAGTTCGCCGTGTTGTTCCATGTTGAGTGTGGGAAATCCGAGTTGGCGTCCGACGCCCTCGCCGCTCACGACGTGTCCTTCCAACGCAAACGGTCGGCCGAGCGCGGTGTGCGCGGCGACCAACTCACCGCGCGCAATGCAATCGCGAATCAGCGACGAGCTCACCAACGTCTCGCCTACAAAAATCGGTTCGACAATCGTGACCGCGCAACCGGCACGCTCACCCCACGCGGTGAGTGTGGCGGTGCGACCGGCGCGATGGCGACCAAAGGTGAAATCGTAACCCACAATAATTTCGCGGGGTACAAAGCGAGTCGCCAGCATCTCATCGCAAAATTCCGGCGCGGTGATGCGGGCGAATTCCGAAGTGAACGGTTCAAGAATTGTCGCGGTGAGTTGCCAGGCGGCCAGGGCGCGCAACCGCTGCGCGGTCGTCTGAATCAGGCGCAACGGGCGTTCCGGGGCGAGGAGTTTGGCGGGATGCGGATCGAAGGTCATCGCCACTGCGGGGACGTTCAGAGAGAGAGCGCGCGCAGTGACTTGGGCCAGAATGATTTGATGCCCGCGATGCACGCCATCGAAGTTGCCAATGGTCAACACGCCGCCGCGCAACGCATCGGGAAGTTGGCGGGCGCCGGAAATAATCTGCATTTATTTAAATCCCGCCTGAATGGTTTTCCAGGCTGTGGTGTCGTTGCGATACATGGTGAAGGCACGCCGCCCCATCAAATCAAAATTGTCGCGTGCGGCGATCGTGATTAAATTGTTTCCCGGTTTGAGCGGCAGGTTTGCGACAATGTCGAGCGTTTGGAGTGGCGAAGGATTCGAACGATAGAACACCTTGCGTTCGCCGACAAACACCATGACGTCGTGCACCTGGCCGTCGTCGGTGATGGTGCCCTTGATCGTTTCGTTCGCAGCCGACGTAACGCCGATCCAGTGGTCGGTGGCGACATGGACGGTTGGGGCCTGGTACCACGCGCCAGGTTCTGGCGTCGTGCGACCGGTGCCAATCGTGACGTCGAGTTTTGCGGACAAACTTTCCAACAATTTTGCGTCGACGACCGACAGTTCAATTTTAAAATTTCCGGCGTCGAATCCCCCGTCGATATGAAATTTCAAGGTGGCGGTTTTGGTTTGTCCCGGCGCTAATTCGCCCAGGGTCACGCGGCCGACCTCGAGATACGGGCCTTTGTCGACGTTGCTGATGGCGACGATGGCTTGCAACGCCGCGCCGTCGCCGACATTTTTGACCTGCACGGTGAGCGGAATGGATTTGCCGCGCGGGAGCGGGGCGCTGTCTTTCACGGTGGTGCCGCGCGGGGCGCCGAGCTGATAATTGAACGCAAATTGCGGATGCGGTAGGCCGCGCACCGGAATGAGCGCGGAAAATTTCTCGCGGGTTTTTTTGCTGTCGTCACTCAATTCAATAGTCACCGGCATGTGCTCGGTGAGCACCTGTTTGTCGGCCTTGAGCGGAATCGACGCGCTGCGTTCCTCGCCCGGATTCAGTTTTCCAAACACAAATTCCTTGTTGGCCATGAGGGCGACTTCGCTTGTGGTCTGTCCGATCAGCCGATAAATGGTCGTTTTGCCCAGATTGCGCACGGTCAGCACCATATCGTATTCCTCGCCGGGAATGAGCGTGTCGACGACTTGTTTGCCTTTACGCAGTCTGTAATTCACCTGCAATTGCTGCGCAGGTGCAGCGACGGCACCGCTCGCCGACCAATCGACTCCGACGCCCGCCAGCGCCTTCGACACGCGCGCGTCTTCTTCCTGCCCGACGGTTTGCACAAGGCCGCTCAGCCCGGGCCATTCGTCTTCTTCCGTGGGGGTGAGGTTCGCCAGCACGCGCCGGGAAAATTGCACAAAGAAATCGTCGTCGAGTTTGAGCTCGGTGGAATATTCTTTGCTACTTTTTTCCTCGTCGTCGGGATCGATCTCTTCACTTTTTTGCAGGAACGGGACATGAAACGCCGATTCCGATTGTGTGAGGGCGCGTTTCTTTAAATGCTTTTCCAGATCACTCTCGCTGTAAAATTTGTCGGGCAAGAGGTTCATGTGTTTGAGGTCGATCGTGGTGGACATGAGGGCGACGTCGGGTGTGATGCCGATTTCCTGGATCGAATTTTCGCCAGCGGTTAAATATTCGGCGATCGTGAGTTTCAGTGCGCTGCCATCGCGCAGATCATAAATCGTTTGCACGGACCCTTTGCCAAACGAGCGCGCCCCAACCACGAGCGCGCGGTGATTGGCCTGCAGCGCGCCCGACACAATTTCCGACGCCGACGCGGAGCCTTCGTTAATCAGCAAGACGAGCGGATAGGGCGGCTCGGTGTCGGCCTCGGTGGCGGTGCTGCGATCCAGAAATAATCCGCGCGCGCCCACGGTGGACACAATGACGCCGTCGGCGAGAAAGGTGTCGGACATTTCGACCGCCTCTTGCAGGAGGCCGCCCGGATTGTTGCGCAGATCGAGAATGAGGCCGTCGAGCGTGCCACCCGCCTGCGTGTGCAGCGCGGCGAGTTGTTTGTGAAAATCTTCCATCGTGTTTTCCTGAAAACTTTTCACCTTCAGATAGCCAATCTGTTTGCCATTTTCCGTGAGCAATTTGGATTGCACACTATCGATGCGAATGATCGCGCGTTTGAGCGTGACGGTGAAGGTGGGGCGTCCGGCGCGTTCGACATTCAGCGCAATGCTGGTGCCGACTTTGCCGCGCAGTCGTTCGACGGCCTCGGTGAGCGACATGTTAATGGTCGAGTCTTCGCCGATCTGCATGATTTTGTCTTGCGCCTTCAAACCCGCGCGGGCCGCCGGTGTGCCGTCGATTGGGGCGATGACGCTGAGCGTGCCGTCGCGCGTGCCAATGACAATGCCAATCCCCCCGAAGTCGCCTTTGGTGCCAATGCGAAACTCGCGATATTCCTTCGGGCGAAATAAATTCGAGTGGGGATCGATGGTGCGCAGCAACCCTTCGATGGCCAGATATTCCATCTCGGCGGCCTTGATCTCGCCATGATAATTGACATCGATGAACGCGAAAATTTCTTTGAGCGGATCCCAGATATCGGTGAGACCGTGGACTTCCGGAATCGCAAAACGGCGTGAGGCCAAATCAACGGTGAGCGTGACACTGCCGTCATTCCACGCACTGACAATTTCGGGAACGCCGCGTTGAATTTCGTCGAGGGCACCTTTGAGCATTTTGCCCGGCTCGATCATTTCCGGGGCGACGTAATGTTGGGAAATGAGTTTGAGGACGCGGGGCAGCAGCCGGCCTTCGGTGAGTTGATATCCGTCCGCCGCTCGCACGCCCGCGCCGAGTGGCACCCCAAGCAGAATCCAGACCGTGAATAAGAATAGACAACGACGCACACCGCGCGAGATGATTGGCATAATTCTGCGCAATATAAATGAAGGCGTCGCGCGGCGCGAGAAGAATGTGGAGTATTTCTGTCGGACATTTATTTTGACACACCGCACCGGCTTCGTTATGCACAGCGCGTGCTGCGGATTTTTCTCAAATCGAAGTTGCACCTGGCGTGCGTGACCGACGCCAACGTCGCGTATGAAGGCAGCGTGGCGATCGATCAGTCGTTGCTCGAACAGGCCGACATTGCCCCGTACGAACAGGTGCACATTTGGGATGTCACCAACGGTCAGCGCCTGGTAACCTATGCCATTACTGCGCCGCCTGGGAGTGGGGCGATTTGTATTAATGGGGCCGGTGCGCATCACATGCACGCCGGGGATCGCGTGATCATCGCGAGTTTTGCCACGCTGTCGCCCGACGAGGCGAAGCGGCATCAACCGCGCCAGTTTCTCCTCGATGCATCGAATCAGATTGTGCGACCGTTACCGTAATGTGGGCAAGGAGGCGCGATGACGACAGCGATTATTCCAGTCGACACCATTCCCGACCAGGGCCAGCATATCGACGCCACGGCCTCGCACGATGGCTGGTTGCGCGACGCGATGCAGCATGCCTTGCACGAACAATTTTTGCCGGACGACGACGCGCATCTCACGCTGTTTTTGTCGCGCACCGACATGAATGTCAGTCTGGTCGGTGGTATTTATTTGCGCATGCACGCGACCTGTGATCGCTGTCTGGAAGAATTTCCGCTCGATCAGCAAATCCCGATTCATATGGTCATGGCGCCCGCCGGCAGTTTTGCAGCACCGAATGCCACCGCCGACGATGATGACGAGGACGCCGAGGGCGGTAGCGATGATTATCATTTCGGGCTCTACGAAAATCGCGCACTCGATCTCGATCGTATTCTCACCGAGCAGATTGTGCTGGCGCAACCGATGCAATCGCTGTGCACGCCCACGTGCAAAGGTCTGTGCCCCACCTGCGGTCAGGATCTCAACGACAATCCCTGCGCCTGCCCGCCCGTGAAGGCCAAAGGCCCGCTGGCCGCACTGGAGAAAATACGGGCAAGATCGTAAGTGGATTGTGCAATGAACATCGGCACTCCGGCACGTCGGCTCATCGGCACAATAATATTGACATCCCCCGCCCGGAAACCTATACGCGCGCGGACTTACTTCATGCAGAAAGGGTAGTTTATGGCCGTACCAAAGCGAAAAGTTGGCAAAGCAAAGACGCGCTCCCGCAAGGCGAACTGGTTGCGTATTCCGGCGCCAGGTTTGTGCAAATGCTCCAATTGCCAGGAAACCATGCGTCCGCACCGTGTCTGTCCACATTGTGGTCACTATAAAAATCGCAGCGTCATCAAAGGGGATTAACGCGTGGCCATGCACGGCGGCATCGAAGCCAAGATTCGTGAGATCATCGCCGAGCAATTGGGGATTGGAGAAGACGACATTCTGCCGTCGTCCACGTTCGTTGAAGATTTAGGCGCCGATTCGCTCGATGTCTGCGAAGTCGTCATGGCCATCGAAGAAGAATTCGAACTCGATATCTCCGAATCCGAGACCGAAAATTTTGCCACCATGCAAGACGTCGTCCTGTTCGTCAAAACGCGCACGGTGGTTTAATATCTTATGTTGATCGCCATTGGGGCCGACCACGCGGGATTCGAACTCAAAGAACAACTCCTCGATTGTTTGCGCGCCGACGGTCACGACGTGACCGATGTGGGAACGCATTCCACCGATTCGGTCGATTATCCAGAGTTTGCCAAGGCGGTGGCGATGCGCGTGGCAAGTGGTTCTGCCGAGCGCGGGGTGTTGGTCTGCGGCAGCGGCATGGGCATGTGCATCGCCGCGAATCGGATCGCGGGTGTGCGGGCCGCAGTCGTGCGCGACGCAACCGACGCGCAACTCTCGCGCGAACACAACGACGCCAATGTGATCTGTTTCGGTGGCCGCATCACGCCCGCCGCCACCGCGATTGAATTGCTACGCACCTGGCTCGCCACACCCTTTGCGGGCGGGCGACATGTGCGGCGTGTGGCGATGATGGATCAAGCTGATGCTGGAAGCTAGAGGTGAGTGCAGAGGCTGGAGGCGAGAAGCTGGAGGCCGGAAACTGCAAGAGAACGATCACTCCATATGATTCCAGCTTCTCGCCTCCAGCCTCCAGTCTCAAACAGAAACGAGATCCATACATGAACCATCAACCGCTCTCCCAATTCGATCCCGACATCGCGCGCGCCATTGGCAATGAAACGCAGCGACTGGAAACGTCGCTCGAACTGATTCCGTCGGAAAATTATGTGAGCCCGGCGGTGCTGACTGCACTTGGTTCGATCATGACGATCAAATACGCGGAAGGCTATCCGGGCAAGCGCTACTACGGCGGGTGCGAATTCGTCGATGTGGCGGAAGAGCTGGCACGCACCCGCGCCAAGGCGTTGTTCGGCGCCGATCACGTGAATGTTCAACCGCACTCCGGTTCGCAGGCCAATATGGCCGTGTATCTGGCGGCGATCAAACCGGGCGATACCGTGCTCGGCATGAGTTTGTCGCACGGCGGACATCTCACGCACGGCGCTACCGTGAATTTCAGCGGATCGCTGTACAAAAGCGTGCAGTACGGCGTGAATCCGGAGACGGAATTATTGGATTACGATCAGATCGCCGATGTGGCGCGCGAACATCAACCCGCCCTGATTATTGCTGGCGGTTCCGCCTACGCGCGTGACATCGACTTCGCGGCGTTTCGCCAGATTGCCGATCAGGTCGGTGCCAAACTCATGGCCGACGTGGCGCACCCGGCGGGATTGGTCGTGAGTGGATTGCACAGTCACCCGATGCCGCACGCGCATTTTGTGACGACGACCACGCACAAAACCTTGCGCGGTCCGCGCGGCGGCATGACGATGTGCCAGGAAGAGTTCGCGAAGGCGATCGACAAGGTGATTTTCCCCGGCATCCAAGGTGGCCCGCTCATGCACGTGATTGCGGCGAAGGCCGTCGCGTTCAAAGAGGCGTTGGATCCGTCGTACAAAATATATTGCGCACAAATTATTACCAACGCCCGTGCGCTCGCCAAACAACTGCAGTCGCGCGGTTATCGCATCGTGACGGGCGGCACCGACACGCATCTCTTTTTAATCGACTTGTCCGAGCGCGCCTTTTCCGGCAAAGACGCCGAGGCCGCGTTGGGCGTGGCCGGGATCACCGTGAACAAAAATACCATCCCGCGTGAAACGCGCTCACCGTTTGTCACGAGTGGCATTCGCGTCGGCACGCCGTGTCTCACCAGTCGCGGCATGAATGTGCCGGAAATGCAGATCATCGCCGACTGGATCGCCGATGTGTTGGATGATGTGACGAACGTCACTAAGCACCGTGCCGTACGCGAGTCCGTGCGGGAGTTGTGCGCACAGTTTCCGGTGTATGCTGGGTCGTGAGTGCGGAGTCATGAGTTGAGAGTAGTTGACTCGAGTGCACTACTCACGACCCTCAACTCACGACTCACGACTCACGACCCTCAACTCACGACTCACGACTCACGACTCATTATGAAATGTCCCTTCTGCAGCAACATTGAATCAAAAGTCATCGACTCGCGACTGTCGCGCGAGGGCGATTTAACGCGGCGGCGGCGGGAGTGCGAGCGGTGTGCGAAGCGCTTCACCACGTACGAACGTTACGAAGAGACGCTGCCGCTCATCGTGAAAAAAGATAACCGCCGCGAACCGTTCGATCGCCAGAAATTATTTCAGGGCATCGCGCGCGCCTGCGAAAAACGCCCGATCAGCGTGGAGCAGATGAATGCGGTCGTCGACAAACTGGTGGCGTGGGCGCAAGACAGCGGCCTGCCAGAAATCGCCAGTACGGAAATCGGCGAACAGGTCATGAACGCACTGCACGACCTGGACGGCGTCGCGTATGTCCGTTTCGCGTCGGTGTATCGTTCCTTCAAAGACGTGAATGAATTTATGACCGAACTCAAAGACCTACTCGCGGCGCGGAAATAAATCGTCGCGCGTCTAGCAAAGCGCGAACTGCTATTTGTCGGTGGATGTGGATTTCGTGCTCGCTGTTGCCGGTGTGGTGGTTGCGGTGCTCTCGGATTTTTTCTCGGGACTCGTCGTGTTGCTCTCGCTGCTGCTCGCAGACGATTCCGGTTTCGATTCGGATTTCGATTCAGACGATGTCGCTGACGACTTGTCGCTCGGTTTCGTCGACGAATATAAATCTTTGTACCAGCCGCCGCCTTCCAGTCGAAAGCTGGTGCGCGATACCGGGCGATACATTTTCCCGCCACACGCGGCGCATTTCGTGAGTGGCGCATCGCTCATTTTTTGAATCTCTTCGGTCTTCGCCCCGCACGCCTTACAAATATATTCATAGATCGGCATAGTCGCTCCTCGCTCGGCTGCGCGTGATATGAGGTGTCGGGGCGGATTGTCAATTGATTAGGAGATAGGAGATAGAACTCTTCCTATCTCCTATTCCCTATCTCCTAATTCCTCACTCCAAGTCCTTGATCTCTCGCGCCGTGTGCTCTACACACCGACAAATGCCGCAACGTCCATCATCAAACAATCCGCGCGACCTGCAGTTCATGCACCGCGCCCTCGAACTCGCGGCACTCGCCGACGGGCAGACGCATCCGAATCCGATGGTTGGTGCGGTCGTGGTGCGCCGCGGAAAGATTGTGGGCGAAGGATATCACCGGTTCGCGGGCACGCCGCACGCGGAAATCCATGCGCTGCGCGCGGCGGGGGCGAAGGCGCGCGGGGCCACACTGTTTGTCACACTCGAACCGTGTTGTCATGTGGGACGCACCCCACCGTGCACCGCGGCGATCATTGCGGCTGGTGTGGCGCGCGTCGTGTACGCGATGCGCGATCCGAATCCGGTGGTGGCGGGGCGCGGACTGCGCGCGCTGCGTAGCGCGGGCGTCATCGTCGATGGGCCATGTTGCGAGCGCGATTCGCGCTTACTCAATCGCGCGTATGGTCATTGGCGCGCGACGGGGCGACCGTGGGTGATGGCGAAAGTTGCGCTGAGTCTGGATGGAAAAATCGCCGACGCGCACGGGGCGTCGCAGTGGATCACGAATGCGCAGGCCCGCGCCTACACGCATGGTTGGCGCGCGCGCGTCGATGCCATGCTGGTCGGTCGCGGCACGCTGGTCGCCGACGATCCCCAACTCACGGTGCGTTTACCCAAATATCGCGGACCGCAACCGCAACCGATTCTCTGGATCGGTGGCGACGCGGTTCCGTGGCGTTCCAAAATCTTGCGCGACACCCAGCGCAGCGCGCTGTGTGTGTTCGCAGCAAAGCGTCCGCGCGATGCCGCACGATTGGCGACGCGCGGGCATCGTGTGATCGTCGCCCGTACGCCGCAGCAATTGCTGCGCACATTGGGTCAACTCGGCATTGCTTCAGTCATGATTGAAGGCGGCGGCTTTACACTCGGCGCTTTTTTGCGCGCGCGCGCCATCGATTATTTGATTGTCGCGCAGGCCCCACTTTTGCTAGGCCACGCCGGACGTGATCTGGCGGTCAATGCAGTCTGGCCATTGCGCAACGCCCCAAAAATTCTCGTCGAAAAAAATCTGCGCCTCGGCGATAATGTGATCTGGGAAGGATGCATGGAGTTTTAATTTATGTTCAGCGGCATCATTGAAGGGACCGGGATTGTGAAATCGCTGACGAAGCGCAACGACGCGGCGCAGCTGGAAATCCAGGCGCAGTATGCGTTGGGCGAGACGCAGATCGGCGACAGCATCGCGGTGAATGGGTGTTGTCTCACCATCACGTCGCGGCTCGGCAATACGGTGTGGGCGGACTTAAGCGAAGAAACCTTGCGCGTGACGACACTCGGGCAATTGCAACCAGACGACTGGGTGAATCTGGAACAGGCGTTGCGTTACGGCGGTCGCGTCGGCGGACATTTAGTGCAAGGACATGTCGATGGGGTCGGCACCGTGCGTGCGATTGTGGCGCATGAAGGCTCGCACGAAATCACGATCGAAGTGCCGCTGCCGCTCACGCGCTATCTCATCAAACGCGGTTCGCTTGCCGTCGATGGCGTGAGTCTCACCGCCGCAGAATGTCGCGGCACCGAAATTACAATTTTTGTCATTCCGCACACCGAGCTCAAAACCACGTTTCAACGCATTCAGGTGGGCGATTGCGTGAATCTCGAAATGGACATGATGGGCAAATATATCGAACAACTCGCGCAACTCCCCGCCGAATCGTATCACGGCAATTCCTGGCTCCGCCGCGCCTTCCGCAAGCGGCATGGGTTCACTTAAGTTTGTGCCGAGGTGCCGATGTGCCGGAGTGCCGACGTTAAGGGTTCCACTAGTGTCGGGTGTTTCGTCGGCACATCGGCACCTCGGCACTTCGGCACAGTCGTTACATCACGTCGGCACGTCGGCACAATGTAAACACATCGGCACAATTCTTTACTTTCCCGCTCACATGCCATATTCCCGCGGTCCATGACGACATCGCAAACGCATGAGGTGCCAGCCATCGCGCGGCCGTTGTGTGTGGATCTCGACGGGACGCTCGTGCGCACCGACACGTTGTGGGAATCGTTGTTGCTCCTCATGCGGCGCAAACCGTGGTTGATATTGCATTTGCCGGTGTGGGCGTTGCAAGGGCGCACGATATTCAAATCAAAAATCGCTGCGGTTGTGATTCCCGATCCGGCGGCGTTGCCGTATCACGCCACGTTTCTCGCGCATTTGCGCTCGGCGCATGCGAGCGGACGTGTCCTGGTGTTGGCGACGGCGGCGCACGAACGCATTGCCGCGGCCGTGGCGGCGCATCTCGGAATTTTTTCGGCGGTGCATGCGAGCGATGCCGACATCAATCTGAAGGGCGAACAAAAAGCCGCGCTGCTCACGGAAATTTATGGTGCCGGTGCGTTCGATTACGCGGGCAATGCCGCGAGCGATCTGCCGGTGTGGCGCGCATCGTATCGCGCCGTCATTGTGGAAGCGCCGCGCCCGATCGCCACGCTGGCGCGCAACGCGAGTGTCGAATACGAAGAATTTTTTACACCGCCGCGTCCCGGAACGATCTTACGCAAATCATTACGACTGCATCAGTGGATCAAAAACATCCTGATTTTTCTGCCGCTCATCCTGGCGCATCGTGCGGGCGATTGGTGGCTGCTGGCCCGCGCTGCGACGGCGTGTGCGGCGTTTTGTGCGGCGGCCTCCGGTGTGTATCTGTTGAATGATTTATTCGATCTCGCGGCCGATCGTCGGCACCCGGACAAGCGCCATCGCCCGCTGGCGGCCGGTGCGATGCCGTTGCCGCTCGGTGTGGCCATGGTGCCGCTCTTATTTCTCTTTGCCTTCGCCATCGCGCTGCATCTGCCGGGACCATTTTTTTTCATCGTGCTCGGGTACGTGGCGCTGTCGTTGTGCTACGCGTGGTGTATTAAACAATGGGTCCTGCTCGACGTGATCGTGCTCGCCGGTTTGTACTGTGTGCGCATTTTTGCGGGAGCCGCCGCCGTGGATGTTCCCGTCTCCGCCTGGCTCATCGCCTTTTCCGGTTCGTTCTTTTTGAGTCTCGCGCTCGTGAAGCGCGCGTCGGAACTGGTGTTGCATCAATCACTCGCCCACGACATTGCGGGTCGCGGATATCGCGCGGCGGATTTGCCACTCGTGAACACGTTGGGCATCGTGAGCGGATATATCGCGGTGTTGATTTTTACGCTCTACATCAACAGCCCGGAGATTCGCGGCCTGTATGCGTATCCGCAGTTGTTATGGTTGGTGTGTCCGACCTTGCTGTATTGGATCAGCCGCGTCTGGATGATCACGCAGCGCGGCGACATGCATTCCGACCCCATCGTATTCGCCGTGAAGGATTCCGCGAGTCGCGTCGTAGCGCTCATCATCCTGATCATCTGGCTCTGCGCGCGCGGCGAAGTGCTGCGATTTTTTTTATGAACGATTGCAATTCATGGGGTCGCACGACCCACGCCGCACACACGACCGTGTCGTTGACGTGGGCCGATGCGATGGCGCCAGCGCTCGCACACGCTGTCGCGCCCGTGTTGCCGTTCGGATTGGGGCGCAGTTACGGCGATAGTTGTCTGAACGCCGATGGCACATTGTTGCTGACGGAATCGCTCGATCATCTGCTCGCGTTCGATCCGCACACCGGTGTGTTGCGCTGTGAAGCGGGGGCAAGTTTTGCAGCGCTGCTCGATTTTTGCGTGCCGCACGGATGGTTTCTGCCGGTCACGCCGGGCACGCAGTTCGTTACCGTTGGTGGCGCGATCGCGAACGACGTGCATGGAAAAAATCATCATCGTGCGGGAACGTTTGGTTGTCATGTGCGCGCGTTCGAATTGTTGCGCAGCGATGGCACGTGCATCCAGTGTTCGCCCACGGAATCGCCCGAATGGTTTTGCGCCACGATCGGCGGACTCGGACTCACGGGCGTCATCACGTGGGCCGAGATCCAACTCAAACCGATCGTGTCGCCGCACATCGATGTCGAAACGATTCGGTTCAATCATCTGAATGAATTCTTCGCGCTCGCCGAGACGGCGGATCGTGATTTCGAATACACGGTCGCCTGGGTCGATTCGTTGGCGCGGGGGGCACAATTGGGACGCGGTCATTTTATGCGGGGGAATCACGCGACGACGCCCGCGTTGGGAAAAATTTCGACACACCCCCCACAGCGCGGACTGCGTGTGCCATTCAATGCGCCGGATTTTTTGCTGAACCGCTGGAGTATTCGCGCGTTCAACAGCGCCTATTTTCATCGGCAGCGGGTGCGCGTCCAAAAAAAATCGGTGCACTACGCGCCATTTTTTTATCCACTCGATGTCGTGCAGGATTGGAATCGGTTGTATGGTCGACGCGGATTTTTTCAGTATCAATGTGTCGTGCCGCTGCACGCCACCGCTGCACTCACCGAAATTTTTGAACGCGTGGCGCAGTCGGGTCAGGGATCGTTTCTCTCCGTGCTGAAAAAATTCGGCGACATCGCCTCGCCGGGTTTGTTGTCGTTTCCACAACCGGGCTACACACTCGCCATGGATTTTGGTAATGGCGGCGACGCAACGCGCGCGCTCTTGCGCACGCTCGATGCCGTGGTGCTGCAGGCGGGCGGTCGGCTCTATCCCGCGAAAGACGCGACCATGAGTGCTGCCATGTTTCAAGCGGGCTATCCGCAGTGGCGGGAATTTGCGCGCTTCGTGGATCCGAAATTTTCCTCGAGCTTTTGGAGAAGGGTGACCACATGACCAACATTCATACGGTGCGGACGATTGTGATTTTTGGCGCCACGTCGGCGATTGCGCAAGACGTCGCAAAACTCTACGCCTTGGAGCGCGCCGAATTTTTTCTCGTCGCACGCCACAGCGAACGACTCGCCATCGTGGCGAAAGATCTCGAAGTGCGCGGCGCCGCGCGTGTGGAAACCTGCACCGCCGACCTGGGTGATCTGGCGACGCACGACGCAATTATCGAAAAAATTGCGCACGTCTTTCCGCGCCTTGATTTGGTGTTCGTCGCGCACGGCCACATGGGCGACGCCAAAGCGGGCGAGGCCGATGCGAGTGTCGCCGAAGAAATTCTGCGCGTGAATCTTATTTCGGTGGTGTCGTTGCTCACACCACTCGCGAATCGGCTCGAACATCAGCGCCAGGGTACAATTGCCGTGATCGGTTCGGTGGCGGGGGATCGTGGTCGGCAGAGTAATTATCTGTACGGCGCCGCAAAATCCGGACTCGCCGCGTATTTGCAAGGATTGCGCAATCGCCTCTTTGCGTGCGGTGTGCACGTGCTCACGATCAAACCCGGTTACGTCGATACGCCACTGGTCGCGCATATCCCAAAAAATGCGCTCTTCGCCACGCCCGAACGCGTCGCCCGCGACATCAAACACGCCATCGAAAAACGCCGCGACATTTTGTACACCCCCTGGTTCTGGCGATTCATCATGCTCATCGTGAAAACCGTGCCCGAGTGCGTGTTTAAGCGGCTGAAGGTGTGAGCGTGTCGCGGGTCGTGGGTCTAGGGACTGTTTGCAAAATACCAACACCGATTCAGATGAGGACCTCGATCTGGAACTGGAACTGGATTTGGAAACATCGGATCAGGATTCCCGCCAATAGACTTCGCGCAGTTTGCGGAGTTGCGCCTCGGCGAAGCGGAGCTCGGATTGAATCGGCTGAATGATCGACGGCGGATTCAGTCGAAATGCTTGCACGACATCGAAGGCGGCATCGACTTCAGCAAGTGATCCGAGCGCAATGCTGAAAAAATGCCGTCGTTCTTTGGGCGACGCTCTGCCATTCCCTTCGACGATTATAGGGGCTCGCGTCGCCCCCTCCACCGGCAAAGCCGGATGGAGCCTCCCCCTCAGCGCCGCACGTGCGGCTATGTGTCAGTCAAGTATTGCAAAGTCACCAATCTGGCTCTGCCAGTTGGTGACGCGGGGAACGGGGCCATCGGAGCGGCGCAGCCGCGCACGGGGCCCCGCTGCAATCGATCAATTGCAACGCGC
>OBEQ011092113.1_pt1 | contig 37648 bp, 35 predicted proteins | sample 1670901 | NCBI WGS metagenome assembly OBEQ01 (sample SAMEA104232315, study PRJEB22302) | groundwater metagenome | biome: forest; feature: aquifer; material: groundwater | place: USA | collected 2011-08-07 | depth 5.4 m | reverse complement strand
TCAACAACACGCTCGCCGCCGCCGAGCCGGGGGCGCCGGCCCTGAGCTCGGTCGACCCCTTCGGGCTCAACGGCTTCGAGGACGCCGTGGTCAACGGCCAGAACCAGCGCGTGTTCCATTGGCGCGGCACCGGCAACCCGGCCACCCAGCAAGCCGGGCTGGTGCTCGACGCCACCGGCCTGGTGCAATACGACAACTATTCGGTCGAGCTGACTTTCGAGTTCCTGACGCAGTCGCAGTTCGGCGGCGGATGGCGGCGCATCGTCGACACGCAGAACCGGAAGTCGGACAACGGCTTCTATGTCGAACCCGGCAACCGGCTGCAGGTCTACCCCGTGGTCACCGGGTCGACGCTGTTCACGACGCCCGGGTTCCACAACGTGATCCTGAGCAATTTCGTCAACGGCAACCAGCGCGAAGTCAAGGCCTACCTCGACGGTGTTCTCGAGCTCACCTCCGACACCGACCAGCTGAACCTGGACAACGCCAACAACCCGGGCCACCTGTTGAACTTCTTCCTGGACAACATCGCCGGGCCGGCGCAGAACGAATACGCCGACGGCAGGATCGCGTTCCTGCGCATCTTCGACGGCATCGTCGTCGCACCCAACATCCCCGAGCCTCAGACCTATGTACTGCTGCTGGTCGGCTTGGCGCTGATGGAGGGCCTTCGTCGCCGGCGTGGCGGTGCGGCAGTCCGCTAGGGACGCGCCGCGTTCGGAAAGAACAGCTGCTCGCCGCCGATTCGATAGGCGGCGATGCTGGCCTGGCCCTGCGGCGAGACCAGCCAGTCGGCAAACGTTTGAGCCAGTTCCGTCTTGACGTGCGGATGGCGCACCGGGTTCACGACCATGACGCCGTACTGGTTGAACATCCGCACATCGCCCTGGACCAGCACCTCGAGATCGGCGCGGTTGCGAAACGCGAGCCAGGTGCCGCGGTCGGTCAGCGCGTAGGCACCCGTCGCGGCGGCCATGTTGAGCGCCGGGCCCATGCCGCAGCCGCATTCGCGATACGCCGCGCCCAGCGTCGCCGGCGCCGCAATGCCGGCCGCCTGCCAGTAGCGCAGCTCGGCCGCGTGGGTGCCGCTCTTGTCGCCGCGCGAGATGAAGGCGGCGTGGCTCGCGGCCAGCTTGCGCAACGCTTCGACCACGTCTTTGCCCCGGGCGCCGGCAGGGTCGGCACGCGGCCCGGCGACGACGAAGTCGTTGTACATGACGGCGGCGCGCCTGAGGCCGAAACCTTCGGCGACGAACTTCTCCTCGGCCGGCTGGTCGTGCACGAACACCGCGTCGGCGTCGCCGCGGCGCCCGATGTCGAGTGCCTGGCCGGTGCCCACCGCGACCACCTTGACGTCGATGCCGCTTGCCTTCTTGAACTCGGGCAGCAGGTGGGCGAACAGGCCCGATTGTTCGGTCGATGTCGTCGATGCGACGACGATGCTCTTGTCCTGCGCGACGGCGCCGAAAGCGCTGGCGAGCGACAGCGTCAGGACCCAGGCCTTCAGACCCACGGAAGCTCTCCTTTCAGAAACAGTGCCGCCTCTTCGGGCAAGGGCCCGTTGAAGAAGGCATCGGTCGCGACGTCGGCGAGCACACGGCCATGCTCCAGGTACCAGACCCGGCTCGCCAGGCGCTTGACCTGGCCGAGATTGTGCGAGCTCATCAGCAGCGTGATGCCCTGCTCGGCAAACTGCGCGATCAGCGTCTCGACTTCGCGCTTGGCGGTCGGGTCGAGGCTGGCGGTCGGTTCGTCGAGCAGCAGCACGTCGGGCCTGAGCGCCCAGGCGCGCGCCAGCGCGGCACGCTGCTGCTGGCCGGCCGACAGCACCTGCGCCGGCCGCCCGGCCTCGGGGCCCAGGCCGACCCGTTGCAGCGCCTGCAAGGCGCGCTCGCGGCGCTCGGCGCGCGGCACGCCTTGCAGCGTCAGCCCGAGCTCGACATTGGCCTGCGCCGACAGCCGCAGCATGAAGGGCCGCTGGAACACCATCGCGATTCGCGGCGCCGGGTTCGCGACCTCGCGCTGCCCTTCGCTCAGGTCCACCAGCCCATGCAGCGCACGCAACAGCGTGCTCTTGCCCGAGCCGTTGGCGCCGACCAGTGCGATGCGCTCGCCGCGCATGACGCTCAGGTTCAGCTCGCGCAGCGCCTGCTTGGCGCCGAAGCAAACCCCGGCGGCGCGCAGCGCAACAAGCGGCGCCGTCACGTGACGGCGCCCAGCGTTTCGCCGGCGCGCGAACGCCAATCGCGCAGCAGCGCGATCAGCAGGTTCAGCAGCAACACGACGCCGAGCAGCACCAGGCCGAGCGCCAGCGCCAGCGGCAGGTCACCCTTGCTGGTCTCGAGCGCGATCGCGGTCGTCATCACGCGTGTTACGCCGTCGATGTTGCCGCCGACGATCATCACCGCGCCGACTTCCGACACTGCACGGCCGAACGCCACCAGCGCCAGCGTCAGCAACACCATGCGCTCGTCCCACGCGACGATCAGCGCGCAGGCCAGGCGCCCGGCGCCGAGCGAGCGAAGCTGCTCGCCATGGTCGTGCAGCGCGTCGGCCAGGGTCTGGTGCACGAGCGCCGCGACGATCGGCGTGACGAGGATGGACTGCGCGATCACCATCGCCGCCGGCGTGAACAGAATGCCCAGCGAGCCGAGCGGCCCGGCGCGCGACAGCAGCAGGTAGACGATCAGCCCGACCACGACCGACGGCAGCGCGAGCAACGTGTTCAGCACGACCAGCAGCAAACGCTTGCCGCGAAACGCCCCCACCGCCAGCGCCGCGCCGAGCAGCAGGCCGACGAGACTCGCGATCAGGCAGGCGAGCGCGCTGACGGCGAGCGACAGGCCGACGATGGCGAACAGCTTGGGGTCGGCGCCGGCGACCAGATGGGCCGCACTGGCGATGCTTTCGAGGAACGGGTTCATGCGTGACGTGATTCTCTCCGGAGTCACCAGCCCGTCATCGCGCAAGCCGTCACAGAAGCCGTCACCCCTGGCAAGCCGTTCACACCGCAAGCCGTCACCCCGGCGAACGCCGGGGTCCATTGCCTGCGAAGCGCGCGCGCCGTCACGAGTGGATCCCGGCGTTCGCCGGGATGACACTTTCCACGAGATGACGGGCCGCACGATGCCGACTCGGGTCACGCCGCGCAGCTTCTGAACCCGCTGAACAAGTCATCCCGCTGTGGCAATTCATAGCGCCGGTACTTGGCATGGCGCAGCCGCCCCGGAGTCGCGAACGACGCGCCGCGCAGCACCTTGTGAGTCCCGAAGGCATGCTCCGAACGGTCCGCCGGCGGGTCGGCGCTGAAGCCGGGATAGGGGCGAAACGTCGCCGCGGTCCATTCCCACACATCGCCCCAGCGAAAGCCGCGTGTCGCCCCGGCCAGCGCTGCGCCTTCCCACTCCACCTCGGTCGGCAGGCGGCGCCCGGCCCAGCGGCACCAGGCGTCGGCCTCGTACCAGCTCACATGCATCGCCGGCTGGAGCAGCGGCACCCGCATCAATCTCCCGAAGCGCTGCTGCAGCACGCCCTGGCGCATCTGGTCGACATGGCGCGGCACACGCCGGCCTTCGCGCTGCAGCCAGGTCCAGCCCTCGGCCGACCACCAGTTGGAATCGTCGTAGCCGCCGTCCTCGACGAACTCGGCGTATTGCGCCCAGCTGACCGGCTGCGCGTCGAGCTCGAACTCGGGCACCCGCACCTCGTGCGCCCACTTCTCGTTGTCGAACACGAAGCCGCCGCGCTGCGCCCCTTGCATGACGACACTGGCCGGAAAGACCAGCGGCGGGCGTGCCGGCGCCGTCACGATGTCGGGCAGCAGGCCCTTCGCGCTCGCCAGGCTCAAGCCGAGTGTCTGCGCCATCTGGGCCCAGGTCTCGGCGTGCTGGTCTTCGTGGAACAGCGCGAGGCGAAAGAAGTGCAGCGCGGCGTCGCTCGTATCGCTGTCGTTGATGCCGGCCAGCAGGTCGAGCGTGATGTCGATCGTTTCGCCGAGGTACTGCTTGGTCGGCTGCAGCTCGGGCAGCGCCATCTGCCAGCGGCTGGCCCAGCTCGCCTGCGTCGGGTCGTACCAGGCATCGGCCTCGGGCAGCACCGACGCGAGGCGCGGCAGCACAGCGTCGCAGGCCGGCCCGCGCTGGCGCTGCACGTTGCGCGCGATCCAGTATTCCTGGAACCAGCCCAGGTGGCCGAGCAGCCACAGCGGCGGCTCGAGCCCGGGCGCTTGCGGCACGCTGAAGCGGCTGGCCGCCAGCGTCTCTTCGTACAGCGCGATCCAGCGCAGGCTCAGGTTGCGCGAGTCGATCAGCGCCAGCGACAGCGCGTCGCGACCGGCGCTTCGCATGCGCGACGAGTTCAGGTCGGCCTCATGCATGGCGGGCCAACACTTGTTTCGCAAGCGTCTGCGCGAACAGGTGCACGTCGCCGGGCCAGCGCGCCGACACGTAGTTGCCATCTTGCACGACGAAGGCACAGCGGGTGTCGTCGGACCGATCGCGGAACAGCCCGCTGGCCTGCCGGAAGTGGCGCGGCGAATCGCGCGGCACGTCCTTGAAGTCGAGCGGCGATGCGAGCGCGCGTTTGACCTCGGCCTCGACGCTGCGATGGCCCTCGGGCTCGCCGCGCTGCTCGAGGTAGGTGCGGTAGTAGGCCGGGTCCCAGACGCGGCCCGCGAAGCGCATCAGCGACCAGGCCGAGCGCTCGAGCGCCCAGGTCAGCGCGGTGGTCTTGCGCCCATGCAGCACCGAGCGGCCGCTCGCCGGCGAGACGCTGCGCGCGGCCAGCACCACACCATGGCAGATCGCGCCGACCGGCTTGCCGGCATCGAAGAACTGCGCGACCAGGCGCTGCAGCGTCGTGCTTTCGAGGTAGGCGCGCATGCCGGCCGCGCGGTGCCCACCGGGCAGCAGCAAGGCGTCGAAATCGCCGGCATCGAGCTCGGCGTGTTTCAGCGGTTGGCGGAAGGCCTCGCTGCTCTTCATCTGCGTGTAGGCCGCACGCCCGACCGCGTCGGCGCGCAAGGCCAGGCCGATCAGCTTCAGGCGCTTCAAGCCGGGGATGAAGCCCCACAGGTCCAGCCCCTCGCCGCTCAGCATCAGCGGGTCGGCTTCACCCGGCTGGCCGTCGGGCGTGCCGAACACCACCTGCAGGCCGGCCTGGCTCAGCACCTGCCACGAGACTGCCACTTCGGTCGGATCGAAATCGCGGCTTGGAATGACGATCAGCAGCCGCGCGTTCATTCGGCGCTCTCGGCACAGGGGCTCAGCGCCAAGACCTCGCCGGCGTGTCCGACCAGCGCGGCGAGCGGCTTGCATTCGCCGTTGCGGCACAGCGAGTAGCCCGCGGCGTGGCCTGAGTTCGCGAGCAGCACGCGCGGCTGCGGCGGCAAGGCCGGCTCGAAGCGCCAGCCACGGCCGAATCGCTGCGCCGCGTCCGGCAGGTCGACGCCGGCACCGAGGCCTTCGGTGCGGACTTGGGTGAGGCGCATTCCTTCGGGTGTCGCAAGCCAGTCTTCTTCGATCGCGAAATGCTCGACGCTGTGCTGCCACGCGAGCGTCAGCGGCCCCGGCACGCGCAGCAGCAGCGTCGACGAGATGGCGAGCGCGATGCAGATGTCCATCGCGCTCAATGAAGCAGGCCGACTTCGCGGAAGTAGCGCTCCGCCCCCGGATGCAGTGCGATCGGGCGGCTGACCAGCGCACGTTCACGCGCGATGTCGCGGGCCGCGACATGCGAGGCGCGCAGCTCGGGCAATGCCACGTACAACTCCTTGATCACCGAGTACACCAGCGCCTCGGGCACGTCGCTGTGGGTGACCAGGAAGTTGATCAACGCGGCAGTCGGAACTTCCTGCGCCTGCCCGACGTAGGTGCCGGCCGGAATCGTGACCGGCGCGAACACGCCGCCCGACTTGCCGACCAGGTCGGCGCCGATCGGCACGATGTCCACCGGCGTGGCCGCGGCGAGCTCGCTGACCGCCTTCACGCCGAGGCCGGCCGAGACGATCACCGCGTCGAGCTGGCCGTCGCGCATCAGCGCCACCGCGTCGTTGTAGGCAAGGTAGTCGACCCGGCGCAGGTCGGCATAGCTCATGCCGGCGGCGCCGAGCAGCGTGCGCGCGTTGAGCTCGTTGCCGCTGCGCGATGCGCCGACCGAGACACGCTTGCCCTTCAGGTCATGCACCGACCTGACCTTCGCGCTCTTCAGCGCGACCAGATGCAGGTAGTTCGGGAACAGCGCGGCCACCATGCGCAGGCGGTCGCGCGAGCTTGGAAAGCCGGCCTCGACATTGCCCTTGACCGCGTCCGACATCACGTCGCCCTGGCCGAACGCAAAGCTGCCGCGGCGCTGCTGCAGCAGGTTGAAGTTCTCGACCGACGCCTGGGTCGCCTGCACGTTGACCTTGATGCCGGGAATCGTGCGCTCCCAGATCCTCGCGAGCGCGATGCCCATCGGGTAGTACACGCCGCCGGTGTTGCCGGTCAGCATCACGAGCTCGGTGTCGGCCCGCGCCGGCGCGGCCGGGCCCATCAGTAGTAGCGCGCTGATGAAGAACGTCCGCATCAGGTACCCTGGGGCAAGCAGTGACAAGAATGACACAGTCGTGCTGAGTCGTGTTTCGATCAACCTCAAGGTGCTGGTGGCACCGCTGGCGGTCATGCTGTTGTTCATCGGCGTGTCGGTCGGTGCGATCTCGTTGTTGCGCAGCCAGGGGCAGGCGTTTCGCGACGTGGTCGGCGGTGCCTTCGACGCGGCCACCACCACCAGCCGGCTGGCGCTGACGATCGCCGGAGTCCATTCCGACATCATCCGCCACGTCAACCTGCTTGGCACTCAGCAAAACACCGAGTCGCTGAAGGAGCTGCAGCAGACGCTGCCGGCGCGGCTGGACCGTGCCGAGGCGATGCTGCAAAGCGTCGAAGCCAACGCGCCGTCGGTCGACGCCGACCTGCTGCACGACGTGGCCGACTTCCTGTCGATCTACCGCGTCGTTGCGACCCGCGTCGCGAAGATGGACACGCTCAACCCCACCCTCGTCAGCAGCCTGATGGCGCACTACAGCCAACTCGACACCTACCTGAACCGGTTGGCCGAGCTGACCATCCGCGCCGCCAAGGACAGGCAGCAGCGCACCGAGGTCTTCGTCGACCGTTCGGTGCAATTGCTGCTCGCGGTGGTGGTGGCGACCTTCGCGATCGGGCTGGCCGCCACCTGGTGGATCGGGCGTGCGATCTCCAAGCCGCTGACCGAGATGACCGACGTGATGTCGCGCCTGGCGCGCGGCGAGTTCGACATCACTGTTCCAGCCATGAAGCGCAAGGACGAGGTCGGCGAGATGGCGCAGGCGGTCGAGGTGTTCCGCCAGGCCAGCATGCAGTTGCACCAGCGCGAGCACGAGCTCGCGCAAACGGTCCAAAACCTGGCCGTGATGCGCGACCACGCGGCCGACGCGAGCCGTGCCAAGAGCGCCTTCCTGGCCAACATGAGCCACGAGCTGCGCACCCCGCTGAACGGCATCCTGGGTTATGCGCAGATCCTGCAGTGGGAGCAGAACCTGACACGCAAGCACCAGAACGGCCTCGTGACGATCGAGAAGAGCGGCCAGCACCTGCTGGCCCTGATCGACGACATCCTCGACCTGTCGAAGATCGAGGCCGGCAAGCTCGAGCTGCACCCGGCGCCGCTCGCGCTTAGCGCCTTCCTGCAGGGCATCGTCGACATCGGCCGCATGCGCGCCGAGCAGAAAGAACTGCGCTTCAACTTCGAAGCCGGCGCGCTGCCGGCGTGTGTGCTGGCCGACGAGAAGCAGCTGCGCCAGGTGCTGCTGAACCTGTGCGGCAACGCCGTCAAGTTCACCGACAGCGGCGAGGTGAACCTGCGCGTCGTCCCGCTGGATGGTCCTGCGGAAACGGCGCGGCTGCGCTTCGAGGTCAGTGACAGCGGCCTTGGCATCAGCGCCGATGAGTTGAAGACGCTGTTCCAGCCTTTCCACCAGGTCGGCGACCTGCGGCGCCGACGCGGCGGCACCGGGCTGGGCCTGGCGATCAGCCGGCAACTGGTGCGGCTGATGGGCGGCGACATCGAAGTCGAGAGCACGTCGGGCCGGGGCAGCCGCTTCTGGTTCGAGCTCAGCCTGCCGCAGGTGGCGGTGCCCGAGGCCGCGGCGCCCGAGCGGGTGGCGACCGGCTACGACGGGGTTCGCAAGAAAGTGCTGGTGGTCGACGACGTGGCCGAGAACCGGATGCTGATCGTCGACATGCTGCGCCCGCTCGGTTTCCTGACCTTCGAAGCGAGCAACGGCCAGGAAGGGCTGCAGCGGGCCCAGGAGCTGATGCCCGACCTGATCCTGATGGACAACGTGATGCCGCAGATGAGCGGCCTCGAGTCGACGCGCCGGCTGCGCGAGCTGCCGGCGTTCAAGGACGTTCCGGTGCTCGCGGTCTCGGCCAGCGCGACCCAGGACGACCGCGCCAACGCGGTCGCGGCGGGCGCCACCGACTTCGTCAGCAAGCCGTTTCGCGCGACCCAGTTGCTGGCGCTGCTGGAGCGGCATTTGAAGATGCGGTTCAACACGCGGGCGTGAATGGGTCGTCATACCGGCGATGAGTCGTTATCCCGGCGAACGCCGGTATCCACTCGTCGAGCATGTTCGAACAGTGGATCCCGGCCCTTCGACAAGCTCAGGACAGGCTCGAGCTACGCCCGCGCCGGGCTGACAAGTTCGTGCCCCGGATAATCCCCCCATGCACCTGCTGATCCCTTTCGCCTCGGCCTTGTCCGAGGCCAGCACCCACACGCTGCGCGACCTGGCCTTGCCGCAGTTGCAGGCGCTGCTGCCGCGCCTGACCGCAGGCCCGCGCTGCGGCAGCGACGAATACAGCCTGACACCACCGCATGAACGCGCGTTTGCCGACGCCATCGGCTGGACCGGCGCCGACGGCGCGCTGCCGTTCGCGACGCGCCAGGCCGCCGCCGACGGCCTGGTCGTCGGCGACGCGGCCTGGGGCCTCTTGACCCCGGTGCACTGGCATGTCGGACGCGACCACATCACGCTCGCCGACCCAGCCGAGCTGAAGCTCGCCGACGCCGAATCGCGCGAGCTGCTGGGCGCCGCGCGCCACCTGTTCGAAAGCGAGGGCTTCGCGCTGGTCTACGGTGCGCCGTCGCGCTGGTATGCGTCACACGCGTCGTTCGACGCCCTGCCCTGCACGTCGCTGGACCGCGTGATCGGCCGCAACGTCGACCTGTGGCTGCCGACCCATCCGCAGGCGCGCTTGATTCGGCGCCTGCAGAACGAAGTCCAGATGCTGTTCTACAACCTGCCGCTCAACGATGTGCGCGAGGCGCGCGGCGAGCTGCCGGTGAACTCGTTCTGGCTCAGTGGCTGCGGGCGCGCCCAGCCGCTCGCGCGGGTCGCGCCGCCGAGCGTCGACTCCAGCCTGCGCGCGCCGCTGCTGGCCGAAGACTGGGCCGGCTGGGCCGATGCCTGGCGCGCCCTCGACGCCGGCCCGATCGCCGACTTGCTGGCGCGTTCGCGGCGCGGCGAGAACGTGACGCTGAGCCTCTGCGGCGAGCGCCATGCGCAGCGCTACGACGTCGCGCCGCAGCCGTTCTGGCAACGCATCACGCAGGGCTTTCGCAGCAGCCCGGCGCACTCGATCCTGGAAGCCTTGTGACCCTCCCGACCATCACCTTGCGCGATGTTCCACCGCGCATCACCTGGGCCCTCGAGCAGGCCGGTGTGCCGCCGCTGTTGGCGCGCCTGTTCGCGGCGCGCGGCGTGCGCAGCCACGACGAGCTCGACGACGCGCTCGCCCGCCTGCTCGCGCCCAGCGAGCTGCTCGGCGCACAGGCCGCCGCGAAGCTGCTGGCCGACACGATAACGGCCGGCCAGCGCATCTGCGTCGTCGCCGACTACGACTGCGACGGCGCGACCGCCTGCGCGCTCGCACTGCGCGGCCTCGCGCTGCTGGGCGCCGCACCGGGCAGCCTGTGTTACGTCGTGCCGGATCGCGCGATCCACGGTTATGGCCTGACGCCGGCGATCGTCGACCTGGCGCTGGCCAAGAAGCCCGAGCTGCTGCTGACGGTGGACAACGGCATCGCGAGCATCGCCGGCGTGGCGCATGCACGTGCCCAAGGCCTCGCGGTGCTGGTGACCGACCACCACCTGCCGGCCCTGGTCGGCGACACCATCGTGCTGCCCGACGCGAACGTCATCGTCAACCCGAACCAGCCCGGCTGCACCTTCGCGAGCAAGAACCTGGCGGGTGTCGGCGTGATGTTCTACGTGCTGCTCGCGCTGCGCAGCGAGCTGCGCGAACGCGGCAAGTTCACGCCGCAGGAACAGCCGCGCCTGGATGCGCTGCTCGACCTGGTCGCGCTCGGCACCGTCGCCGACGTGGTCCGGCTCGACGCCAACAACCGGCGCCTGGTCGCGCAAGGTTTGCGCCGCGTGCGTGCCGGCAAGATGCAGCCCGGCATCGCCGCGCTGTTCAACGCCGCCGGGCGCGACGCGCGACGCGCCAGCGGCTTCGACTTCGGCTTTGCGCTGGGACCGCGCATCAACGCCGCTGGCCGGCTGTCGGACATGACGCTCGGCATCGAGTGCCTGCTGACCGACGACGTCGCACGCGCCGCCGAGCTGGCCGGCCTGCTCGACAAGATCAACCGCGAACGGCGCGAGGTCGAGGCCGGCATGCGCGAACAGGCCGAGGCGCTGCTCGAGATGCTGATGCCCGAAGGCGAGCCGCCCTCCGCACTCGCGATCTTCGACCCCGACTTCCACGAAGGCGTGGTCGGCATCGTCGCGTCGCGCCTGAAAGACCGGGTGCACCGCCCGACCTTCGTCTTCGCGCTCGGGCAGGACGGCCTGCTCAAGGGCTCGGGCCGCTCGATCCCGGGCTTCCACTTGCGCGACGCGCTCGACCTCGTCAGCAAGCGTCACCCGTCGGTACTGAAGAAGTTCGGCGGCCACGCGATGGCGGCCGGCTGCACGCTGGCCGAAGAAGACTTCGACACCTTCGACCGCGCGCTGCAGCAGGTGGCGCACGAATGGCTGGACAGCACGACGCTCGCGCGCAAGTTGCTGAGCGACGGCCCGCTCGGGGTCGAATACTTCAACCCCGAAACCGTGCGGGCGCTCGACGCGCAGGTCTGGGGCCAGGCCTTCGAGCCGCCGCTGTTCAGCGATGTGGTCGAGATCGTGTCGCAGCGGCTGGTCGGCGAGCGCCACCTGAAGCTGACGCTGAAACACGCCGGCGCACTGCGCGACGCGATCTGGTTCGGCCACAGCGAGCCGCTGCCGGAGCGGGTGACGCTGGCGTATCGCTTGAGCCTGGATGAATACAACGGGCGACAACGGGTGCAGATGGTGGTCGAAGCGGCGGGGTGGCCAGCCCCCGCCACCCGGGCGAAAGCCGGGACCCCTTTGGTGAGGTCCTCCCCCGCCGGTGGATCCCGACTTTCGTCGGGATGACGTCGTTGTGACGGCCCATCCCGCCATCCGTGCAGTTCATCGCAACGCGGTTGGCGAAGGTTGATCGACTGCGGATACTCGCGCCATGCAACTGCACATCACCGGTCTGTCCAAGACCTATCCGAACGGGGTCCAGGCGCTCGACGACGTCACGCTGTCGATTCCCACCGGCATGTTCGGCCTGCTCGGCCCGAACGGTGCCGGCAAGTCGACCCTGATGCGAACCCTGGCCACCCTGCAGGACGCCGATTCGGGCTCGGCGCAGCTGACCGACGTGCCCGGCAACATCAACGTGTTGCGCGACAAGGATGCGGTGCGCCGCGTGCTGGGCTACCTGCCGCAGGACTTCGGCGTCTACCCCGAGGTCAGCGCCGAAGACATGCTCGACCACCTGGCGCGCCTGAAGGGTCTGAGCCAACGCGGCGAACGGCGCGAGGTCGTCGCCGGGTTGCTGCGCCAGACCAATCTTTACGATGTTCGCAAGAAGGCACTGGGCGGATTCTCCGGCGGCATGCGGCAGCGCTTCGGGATCGCGCAGGCACTGCTGGGCGCGCCCAAGCTGATCATCGTCGACGAACCCACCGCGGGGCTCGACCCCGAAGAGCGTTCGCGCTTTCACAACCTGCTGGCCGAGATTGGCGAAGAGGTGATCGTGCTGCTGTCGACCCACATCGTGTCCGACGTGAGCGACCTGTGCCCCCTGCTCGCGATCATGAACAAGGGCCGCGTGTTGCTGTCAGGCACGCCGCAAGGGCTGGTCGATCTGCTGAAGGGGCGCATCTGGGTCACTTCGGTGGCGCGCGACGCGGTCGATGCGCTGCGCGGCCGGCATGCGGTGATCTCGACCCGGCTCTACACCGGCAAGACGCAGATCCATGTGTTCGCCGATGCATCGCCCGGTCCGGGTTTCGATGCCATCGAGCCAACGCTCGAAGACGCCTACTTCGCCGCCATCGGCGGCCACATCGGCAGCGCGCGGAGTGCGGTCGCCGAAGGGGCGTTCGTCGACGCGGTGGGGCGTTGAGCATGTTTGCCATCGCGTCGTTCGAGTTCCGCTCGCGCCTCAAGCTGCTGTCGAGCTGGGTCTACTTCGGGGTCTTCCTGGCGCTCGCGATGTTGTGGATCGCAGCCGCCGGCGGGCTGTTCATAGAGGCCAACATCTCCTTCGGCAGCGGCAAGGTCTTCGTCAACTCGCCGTTCGCGCTGGCGCAGACGATCGCGGTGCTGGGCATGCTCGGCGTCACGGTGATGGCGGCGATCATGGGCCGCGCCGTGCAGCAGGACTATGAATACCGCACCCACAACTTCTTCTTCAGCGCGCCGATCAGCAAGGCGCAATACCTGGGTGGCCGCTTCGCCGGCGCCTTGGGCGTGGTACTGGTCGTGTTCACGAGCATCGGGCTCGGTGCCTGGCTCGCGACCTTGTTGCCCGGCATCGATGTCGAGCGGCTCGGGCCGAACCAGCTCGGCACCTACCTGCGGCCTTACCTGTTCGTGCTGCTGCCCAACGCGCTCCTGATCGGCGGCGTGTTCTTCAGCCTCGCCGCGCTGACCCGCAAGATGCTGCCGGTGTATGTGGGCGGCGTGCTGGTGCTGCTCGGCAGCCTGGTCGCGCAGCAGTTGTTGCGCGACATGGACAACAAGACCGCGGCCGCGCTGATCGACCCCTTCGGCAGCCGCGCGATGAGCATCGTCAGCGAGTATTGGACGGTGGCGGAGAGGAACACGCGGCCGATTCCGTTCGAAGGGCTGTTGCTGTGGAACCGGGTGCTGTGGGTCGGCGTGGCGATGGGGTTGTCGGGGCTTTGTTTCTGGAGGTTTTCGTTCAGTGCGTTTGCGAACGAGGGAGTGAGCAAGCGCGAGAACTCAAGAACCGCTCGCCCTGAGCCTGTATCCCCGATCGCCCTGAGCTTGTCGAAGGGAGGCCCGGACACCTCCCGCGCACGGCTTCCTTCGAGAAGCTCAGGACAATCGGAAATACAAGCTCAGCCCGAACGGGCGGGGGAGGCGTGGCAGGCAAGTCCTCTGCGCCTGCTCCCCCACCTCATCGCCCTCAACCTGCGCGAAACGGTCAAGAACATCTACTTCGGCGTGCTCGTGCTCGCGGGCCTGGCGGCCATGGTGATCTCGAGCTTCACGCTCGGCGACATCTTCGGCACCAGTACCTGGCCGTTGACCTTTCAGATGATCGAGCTGGTGTCGGGCAGCTTTGCACTGTTCATGCTGATCATCATCACCTTCTACGCCGGCGAGATGGTGTGGCGCGAACGCGAGCAGCGCCTCGACCAGATCGTCGACGCGCTGCCGGTGCCGACCTGGCTGCCGCTCGTGTCCAAGCTGCTCGCGCTGATGGCGGTGCCGGCGCTGTTGCAGGCCTTGCTGATGCTGTGCGGCATGGCGATCCAGCTCGCCCATGGCTTCACGCACTTCGAGCCCGCGATCTACCTGCAGTCGCTGTTCGGCATCGACCTCGTCAACTACTGGCTGCTGTGCGCGCTGGCGATCGCAGTGCAGAGCGTCGTGAACCACAAGTACGTGGGCCACTTCGTCATGATCGTCTACTTCGCCGTGATGCTGTTCTCGCCGGCGCTCGGGCTGCACCACGGCCTGTACCGGTTCGCTTTCGTGCCGCCTGCGGTGTATTCCGACCTCAACGGCTGGGGCCACTTCCTGCCGCGTGTCTGGGCCTACCAGGCCTACTGGGGCGCTGCGTCGCTCGTGCTGCTGGTGCTGGCCTACCTGCTGTGGACACGCGGCAGCCAAAGCGGCTGGCGCGAACGGCTGAAGCAGGCCAGTGCACGCCTGACATCGCCGACGCTTGCCGCCGGCGGCATCGCACTCGCGTTGTGCGCCGGGCTCGGCGGCTTCATCTTCTACAACACCAATGTGCTCAACATCTATTCGAGCGAATACGACGATCAGAAGCGCCAGGCCGACTACGAGAAGAAGTACAAGCCGCTCGCCGCTGAGCCGCAGCCGAAGATCACCGGCGTCACGCTGGACGTGGCGCTGTACCCGGCCGAACAGCGCGTGCGCGTGCGCGGCAGCTTCACGTTGCAGAACAAGACCGGTCTGCCGGTGAACACGCTGAACCTCGGCTTGCTGGCCGGGCAACGGATCGACATTCGCGCGCTGGACATCGGCGTGCCGGCCCAGCAGGTCGAGGACGACAAGCGGCTCGGCCTGCGCCGCTACAAGCCCGCGCAGCCGCTCGCGCCAGGCGCCATCACCCCCCTCGCCTTCGACCTCGAACAGGCGACCCACGGCTTCACCAACGAAGGCTCGAACACCGCTGTGGTCTACAACGGCAGCTTCCTGAACGGCCGTGCGGTGCTGCCGGTGATCGGCTACCTGGAGCGCCTCGAGCTCGAGCGCGACCTCGACCGGCGCAAGTTCGGCCTCGCGCCCAAGGAACGCATGCGCGACCGCGACGACCCGCGTGGGCTGCAGGCCAACGGCATCTCGCCCGACGCCGACTTCGTGAGCTTCGATGCGACCGTCAGCACCGAACCCGACCAGATCGCGATTGCGCCGGGTTATCTGCAGCGCGAGTGGACCGACGCCGGCCGGCGCTACTTCCACTACAAGATGGACGCGCCGATCCTCAACTTCTACGCCTTCCAATCGGCGCGCTATGCGCGGCGCCTGGACAAGTGGAAGGACGTGGCGATCGAGGTGTACTACCACCCGGGCCACGAGTTCAACATCGATTCGATGATCGCATCGGTGAAGGCATCGCTGGACTACAACGGCCGCAACTTCGGCGCCTACCAGTACCGCCAGTTCCGCATCATCGAGTTCCCGCGCTATGCGACTTTTGCGCAGGCTTTCCCGAACACGATTCCGTATTCGGAGCAGATCGGCTTCATCGCCCGGGTGCGGCCCGACGACGAGAAGGACATCGACTACCCGTACTACGTGACGGCCCACGAAGCCGGCCACCAGTGGTGGGGCCACCAGGTGGCCGCGGCCGATGTGCAGGGCGGCTCGATGCTGATCGAAAGCCTGGCCCAGTACTCGGCGTTGATGGTGATGAAGCGCAAGGTCGGCGAGACGAAGATGCGGCGCTTCCTGGCCTACGAGCTCGACCACTACCTTCGCGATCGTGGCTTCGAGCAGAAGAAGGAGTTGCCGCTGGCGCGGGTCGAGAACCAGGACTACATCCACTACCGCAAGGGCAGCCTGGTGCTGTACGCGCTGGCCGACTACATCGGCGAAGACACGCTGAACCGGGCGATCCGCAAGTACCGCGACACGAATGCGTTCAAGGGGCCGCCGTATCCGAACGCGACCCAGTTCATTGCGCTGCTGCGCGAGGTGACGCCGCCCGAGATGCAGTACCTGATCGACGACATGTTCGAGCGCATCGTCGTCTACGACAACCGGGCGCTGAGCGCGACGGCCAAGGCGTTGCCGGGCGGGCGCTGGCAGGTCGACCTGAAGGTGTTCGCGAAGAAGCGTGTCGCCGATGCGCTGGGCAAGGAAGACGAGGTGGCGCTCGCCGACCTGGTCGACATCGGTGTGCTCGATGACAAGGACGAACCGATCGTCATCGAGCGCCGGCGGATCGACAAAGAAGAGTCGAGCTTCAGCTTCACTATCGACAAGAAGCCGGCCAAGGCCGGGATCGATCCGCTGAACAAACTGATCGATCGAAAGCCGAAGGACAACACCGTCGCCGTGGTGCCGGCTCCCTGACCCTCACTTGCAGTGCGCGTTGCGGCGTGCAGGCCGCAACGCGCACTGCAAGGGAGGGCTGGCAGAATGTCGGCCGTCCCGCCGCAAGAGCGGGCCAGCCCTCGGGAGGAACTCCATGCCGTTCATCGCCTTCGTCCACCTGGCGCTCGCCGCCTTCTTCGCGGTGCATGCCGTGCGCTCGGGGCGGCCGTCGTACTGGCTGTTCGTGCTGTTCAGCTTTCCGATGCTCGGCAGCGTCGTTTATTTCTTCGCCGAATACCTGCCGACGATCCGCAACACGCGCGGCGGCGCGAAGGCGGCGCGGGTGGTGCAGAACATCATCGACCCGAACCGCGAGCTGCGCGAGGCGACGCTCGAGTTCGACCGCACCCCCACCGCCTACAACCGCGTGCGCCTGGCCGCCGCGCTGCTCGCCAAGGGCCAGGTCGACGAGGCGATCGGCCATTACCGGGCCGCGGCAAGCGGCCCGTATGCCCAGGACCTCGCCTTCCTGTGCGGCCTGGCCGACGCACAACTGCAGTCCGGCCGCTTCGCCGATGCCGCCGCCACGCTGCAGCGCCTGTTCGACGCGCACCCCGCGCAGCGGGTGGGCCCGGCCGCGTTGATGCATGCCGAGGCGCTGGCCGGCGCCGGCGACGCCGCGGCCCGCGCAGCCTTCGATGCGGTCATCGCGGCCGACGGCTCGATCGAAGCGCGCAGCAAGTACGGCAGCTTCCTGCTCCAACAAGGCGACAGGGCCGGCGCACGCGCCGCCTTCGAGCTGGCGCTGAAGGACGCGCAGCGGGGCCATCACCACTCGCGCGAGCTGAACCGCGACTGGATCGCCAATGCCAAGGAAGGCCTGCGGGCCCTCGATGCCTAGGAGGCTGTCGGCAGGTCAGCGCTGAGCCGGCGAGGTGTCGGGCGACGCCGCGGGCTCGGGCGATTCGAGCAAGCCACTGAACGGCGCCGCGGCCGGCTCACCGAAGCCGAGGCCGGGTCCGGCTGCGGTGGCGAGCAGCGGCGCCTGCCATTGCGCGGCGGCGGACACATGCGGTACCGCCGGCGGTTGGCGTGCCTGGTCAATCTGTTCCCAAGACAGGACGGCAGCGGCCAGACCGGCAAACAACCCCACCCCGCCCCAACGCCGGTGTCTCTGCGAACGCTCGACCAGGATTTGCACGCGCATTCCCCTTCGCATTTGCACCAGTGTCGTGGCGACACCGACGATCCTGCATGCGGGAAATCGTGGCTTGAATTCGACGAATCCTCGGCATCGCCGGCGCCGGCCGGGGCTGCGCGCAAGCGGTGCACAATTCCCGCTCATGGAGATCGCCTACCCCGCCGCCGCCACGCTCGCCGCCTACCTGATCGGATCGTTGTGGTTCGCCGTCATCGTCAGCCGGCTGATGGGCCTGCACGACCCCCGCACCTACGGCTCGGGCAACCCGGGTGCCACCAACGTGTTGCGCTCGGGCAACCGCCGCGCGGCCATCCTCACGCTGGCGCTCGACGCGCTGAAGGGCTACCTGCCGGCGATGCTGGTGGCGCAGCTCGGCCCGCGCTACGGGCTGCGCGAAGGCACGCTCGCGATGGTCGGGCTGGCCGCATTCCTCGGCCACCTGTGGCCGGTGTTTTTCCACTTCAAGGGCGGCAAGGGCGTGGCGACTGCGGCCGGCGTGCTGCTGGGCATCGAGCCCTGGCTCGGGCTGGCGACGCTCGCCACCTGGGTCATCATCGCGTTGTTCTTCCGCTACTCGTCGCTCGCGGCCATCGTCGCGGCGCTGTTCGCGCCGTTCTACCAGTTGCTGATCTGGGGTGGCGGGCCGGTGGCCGGCGCGGTGGCGGTGATGGGGGTGCTGCTGGTGTGGCGCCATCGCGCCAACATCCAGAAGCTGCTCGACGGCACCGAAAGCAAACTCGGCCAGAAGGCCGCGCCCGCTGTCGTGGTGCCGCACGCGAGCGACAAACACGGCCACGCCCACAAGCACTCTCACCACCACCATCACGGAGCCAAACGATGATCCAGGGTTTGCGGCGTTTCCACGTGGGCGACCGCCTGTCGGAGATGGCCATCTTCGACGGCACGGTCTACCTGGCCGGCCAGGTGGCCAGCGATGCGACGCAGGACATCCGCGGCCAGACCAGCCAGGTGCTCGCGATGGTCGACAAGCTCTTGATCGAGGCCGGCACCGACAACGCCCACATCCTGATGGCGCAGATCTTCCTCGCCGACATGTCCGACTTCGACGCGATGAACGAAGTCTGGGACGACTGGGTCGCGCCCGGCGACGCGCCGCCGCGCGCCACGGTGCAGGCCCAGCTCGGCAAGCCGCAGTGGCGGATCGAGATCGTCGTGACGGCGGCGATCTCGGCCGGCGCGTAGGCAGCGAGCCATGCACAAGCGCTGGACTCGCCTGGCCACGCTGGCCGTGCTGGCCGTCGCGGTATGGGGCGGCACGCAGTGGTTCGGGACCGTCAGCGCGCGCGCCATCGGCGAGCAGGTGGCGCGCGAAGCGCAGCCGGGCGACATCGTGATGCTGTCTTCGGTGACTTGCCCGTATTGCAAGGCCGCGCGCGAATGGTTCACCGAGCACCAGGTCGTGTTCAGCGAGTGTTTCATCGAGCGCGAACCGGCCTGCGCCGCCGCCTACAACGCGCTGCAAGCGCCCGGCACACCGGTGCTGATGGTGCGCGGCAAGCGCCAGCTCGGCTTCGATGCGCAGCGGGTGGCGGCTGCGCTGGCGAGCTAGGAGCTGCGCGGCGTCATCCCGACGAACGTCGGGATCCACTCGTTCAAGACGCAGCCGCCCCGCCCGGTGGACCCCGGCTTTCGCCGGGGTGACGGCTTCATCGTTTTGCGGGCTAGCGCCGCGCCTTGTCGCCGCTGTCCGAGCGAGCCGAAGCACCCTTCCCGGTCCGCCCCTTCAATGCCTCACGCAGCAGGTACTCGACCTGCGCATTCGCACTGCGCAGCTCGGCCGCCGCCAAGCGCTCGATCTCGGCCCACAGCGCCGGGTCGATGCGCAGCAGAAACGGCTTCTTGCCGGGGCTCGCCATCGGAGCGCTGTGTCAGGTGTACAGCGTGCCGGCGTTGACCACCGGCGATACGTCGTGGTCGGAACACAGCACGACCAGCAGGTTGCTCACCATCGCTGCCTTGCGCTCGTCGTCCAGCTCGACCAGGCCGCGCTCGGCGAGCCCCTTGAGCGCGAGCTCGACCATGCCGACCGCCCCCTGGACGATCTTCGCGCGTGCCGCCACCACCGCCTCAGCCTGCTGGCGGCGCAGCATCGCGCCGGCGATCTCGGGGGCGTAGGCCAGGTGCGTCAGCTTGGCGTCGACGACGACGATGCCGGCCTGCGAAAAGCGCTCCTGCAGCTCCTGGCGCAGCGCCGTGCCGACTTCCTCCATGCCCGAGCGCAGCGTGATCTCCTTGGGTGCCGGCGCGCCGCCTTCGACCTCGTCGAGGTTGTCGTAGGCGTAGCGCGACGCCAGGTGGCGGACCGCGGCCTCGGCCTGGGTCAGCACGTAGCCGTCGAAGTCCTGCACGTCGAAGCTCGCACGCGCCGTGTCTTCGACCCGCCAGACGATTGCCGCGGCGATCTCGATCGGGTTGCCGCGCAGGTCGTTGACCTTCAGCTTCTCGCTGTTGAAGTTGCGCGCCCGCACCGACATCTTCACCTTGGCGTTGAACGGGTTGGCCCAGCGCAGCCCCTCATGCCGGTCGGTGCCGCGGTAGCTGCCGAAGAACATCAGCAGCGCCGCCTGGTTCGGCTGCAGGATGTACAGCCCGCCCCAGCACCACCACAGCGCCAGGAAGCCGGCGACCAGCGCCAGCACCACCATCAACGGCGCCGGCCGCGCGACCAGCAGGAACACCGCCAGCAGCAAGGCGACCAGGCCGATCAGGATGTAGGCGAAGCCGTTCGCCGAATGTGCGATGCGCTCTTGCGACGCTTGCTTGTTCATGACGTCTCGCTCCCTCGAAAGTGACACCCGGCGTCGGCCCGGACCGTCCGGACTGATCGCAAAGTGATATCACTTTAGTATTGGACGACGGGTCTTGTCAAGCGAGCATCGCGTAGCCGAGCCGGGCCGGGTCGCCGCGCCCGGCGCGCACCAGCACCGGCTCGTCGCCGGTCAGGTCGAACACCGTGGTCGGCTGCATCGGGCAGGCACCTGCATCGACGACGGCCTGGATCTGCTTCTGGAAGCGGCGGCGGATTTCCTGCGGGTCATTCAGCGGCTCGTGTTCGCCGGGCGGGATCAGCGTCGTCGCGAGCAATGGCTGGCCCAGCACCGCGAGCAGCTCCTGCGTAACGCGGTGGTCGGGCACCCGCAGCCCGACGGTGCGGCGCGACGGGTGCGAGACACGCCGCGGCACTTCCTTGGTCGCTTCGAGCAGGAAGGTGAAGGGCCCAGGAGTCGCGAGCTTGAGCAGCCGGTACTGCTTGTTGTCGACGCGGGCGTAACTCGCGAGCTCGCTCAGGTCGCGGCACAACAGCGTCAGGTGGTGCTTGGCGTCGACCTCGCGCAGCCGGCGCAGGGTTTCGGCCGCCGCCTTGTCGTCGAGATGGCAGACCAGCGCATAGCTCGAATCGGTGGGCACCGCCGCGATGCCGCCCGCGTGCAGGATCTGCGCCGCCTGCTTCAGGAGGCGCGGTTGCGGGTTGTCGGGGTGGACCTCGAAGTATTGCGACATGGCGCGCTCAGGCCGCGCCGTGCACGCGGTCGGCGAGTGCCTCCCAGACGGGACTGAGTTGGGGCGGCAATGGCGGCAACGTTCCGAGGTCGGTGTGGCTTTCGTTGGGGCTGTGGAAGTCCGACCCGCGCGACGCGAGCAAGTCGAACTCGAGCGCGCTGTCGGTGTACTTCACCGCGTCGGCCGCGCTGTGGCTGCCGGTCACGATCTCGACGCCGCGCCCGCCATGGGCCTTGAACTCGGTGAACAGCGCGTACTCTTCGTTGGCGCTGAACTTGTAGCGCGCCGGATGTGCGATGACGGCGATGCCTCCGGCCTGCGTGATCCAGCGCACCGCGTTGCCGAGCGTGGCCCAGCGGTGCGGCACGAAGCCCGGCTTGCCCTCGACCAGGTAGCGCCGGAACACATCCTGCGTGTCGCTGCAGAAACGACGCTCGACCAGGAAGCGCGCGAAGTGGGTGCGCGAGATCAGCTCGGGGTTGCCGACGAACTTGAGCGCTCCTTGGTAGGCGCCGGGGATGCCGACCTTCGCAAGGCCGTCGGACATCTCGATCGCACGTTCGCGCCGGCCGCCGCGTGTCGCCGCGAGGCCGGCGATCAGTGCGGTGTCGTCGGCGTCGATGCCGAGGCCGACGATGTGCACCGTCACGCCGGCGAAGGTGACCGAGATCTCCGTGCCGGTGAGATAGGGCAGGCCGATCGCCGCCGCGGCGCGCATCGCACGCTGCTGGCCCCCGACCTCGTCGTGGTCGGTGAGGGCCCACAACTCGACGCCGTTGGCCTTGGCGCGCGCGGCCAGTGCCTCGGGTTCGAGGGTGCCGTCGGAGACGACGGAATGGCAGTGCAGATCGGCGTTGAGGCTCACCCGGCGATTGTAGGGATGCGCCCGATGTGCGGCGGGCGCGAGGTCATTCGTCTCAGAGCGCGCAGTTGACCGGCTTCGCGTCCAGCAAGTCGACCAGCACCCGCGGCGCGATGCCGACCAGGTAGCCGCGCCGCCCGCCGTTGATGCAGATCGCTTCGAGGTCCAGCACGCTCGCTTCGACAACCACCGGCATCGCCTTGCGGGTGCCGAACGGCGAGGTGCCGCCGACCTGGTAGCCGCTGTGGCGCTGCGCAACATCGGGCTTGCACGGCTCGACCGACTTGGCGCCGATCTGGCGCGCCAGGTTCTTCGTGCTGACCTGCTTGTCGCCGTGCATCAGGACGATCAGCGGCTGGGCGCTCTCGTCCTGCATCACGAGGGTCTTGATCACCGCATGTTCGGCCACACCGAGCTGGCGCGCCGACTCTTCGGTGCCGCCGTGTTCGACGTAGTCGTAGACATGCTCCGTGAAAGCGACGCCGTGCTCGCGCAGCCACGCGGTGGCGGGTGTCTCGCTGACATGGGCTGGTTTTTTCGCCATGCGCTGTATCTATTGCGCCGGGTCGCGCAGCGTCCAGCGGATCGCGTCGATCTGCGCCAGCAGCTCGGGCGACAGCGTCGTGCCCCAGGCGGCCAGGTTCTCATCGAGCTGCACGAGTGTCGTCACGCCGACAATGGTGCTGGCAACGCGCCAGCTCGTGTAGCAGAACGCGAGCGCGAGCCGGGTCGGCGTGAGCCCGTGGTCGCGCGCCAGCGCGTTGTAGCGGCGCGCGGCGGCGAGTGCCTCGGGGCGGCCCCAGCGTTGTTTCTTCATCGTGTCGAAGATCGCCAGGCGGCCCGGCCGAACTCTGCCGGCGAGGCCGGTCTCGTCGTACTTGCCGGTCAGCGCGCCGAACGCGAGCGGCGAATAGGCGAGCAGCGATACGCCGTGGCGGTACAGCGCTTCGTCGAGTCCGTTGTCGAGCGATCGGTTGGTGAGCGCATACGGGTTTTGAACCGACACGATGCGCGGCAGCCCGTTCGCCTCGGCCTGATGCACGAACTCGCTCACTCCCCATGGCGTCTCGTTGCTCAGGCCGATGTGGCGCACCTTGCCGGCCTTGACCAGCGTGGCCAGGCCTTCGAGCTGCTCCTGCACCGAGCTGAACACCTGGTCCTTCGTCGGGTCGAAATAGAGCGCACCGAACATCGGCGCATTGCGGTTCGGCCAGTGGATCTGGTAGAGGTCGATGTGGTCGGTGCGCAGCCGCTCGAGGCTGTCGTTGCAGGCCTGCACGATCTCGGCCGCGGTCAGGTTGGGGCTGCCGTTGCGCACCCAGTCCATGTTGCGCGACGGCCCGGCGACCTTGGTCGCGAGCAGCGTGCGCTCGCGCGCGCCGGGGCGCGACGCGAACCAGTTGCCGATGATGCGTTCGGTGGCGCCATAGGTCTCGCGGCGCGCCGGCACGGCGTACATCTCGGCCGTGTCGATGAAGTTGATGCCGCGCTCCAGCGCCCGATCGAGGATCACATGCGCCGTTGTTTCATCGACCTGCTCGCCGAAGGTCATCGTGCCGAGGCAGATCGGGCTGACACGCAGATCGCTGCGGCCGAGGGTGACAAGGGGAAAGGTGTCCATCGACAAAGTCTAGCCTTCTCGCGAGGCATTGCTTTACAGCCATTGTTTATTGTTTTACAGTAAACAATGAACACCGAACGATCATCCAACCCCGACCCCTCCGCGCCCCGTGCGCGCCTGCGCCGGATGGCGCGCTGGATGCAGGCCCTGGTCGCGGCCGGCGCACTGGTGCTGGTGACCGTGCCCTTCGTGCTGTGGAGCGCCGAAGCGCAGACCTTCGAATCGACGGTGCGCAGCGTGGTGCCGGGGTCCGAGCAGCCGATCCAGTTCACGATCACGCCGCGCCTCAAGGTGTTCGCGATCGCCGCCACCTTTCCGAGCATCGGGCTCGGCCTGTTTGCGCTGTTGCAGGTCTGGCACCTGTTCGGCGCCTACGGCCGCGGCATCGTGTTCGGCGGCGAGGCGAGCGAATGCCTGCGCCGGCTCGGCTGGGCACTCGCCGTCACCGCCTTGGTTCGGCCCTTGACGCAAACCTGCGTCATCTTGCTGCTGACGCTGTACAACCCGCCCGGCGAACGCCAGCTGCTGTTGACGCTCGACTGGCAGGACTATCTGGCGCTGCTGTTCGGCGGCCTGCTGATGGCAATGGCCTGGGCGATGGCCGAGGCGAGCTTGCTCGAGCAAGAGAACGCGAGCTTCATCTAGGCCGATGTCGATCATCGTCAACCTCGACGTGATGCTCGCCAGGCGCAAGATGCGTTCGCGCGAGCTGGCAGAACGCATCGGCATCACCGAGCAGAACCTGTCGCTCTTGAAGTCGGGCAAGGTGCGCGGCGTGCGCTTCGAAACGCTGGCGCGCATTTGCGAGGTGCTGCAATGCCAGCCGGCCGATTTGCTCGAGTACCGCGCCGACGCAGAGCGGGATGAACGATAGTTCCGCGGCGTCATCCCGGCGAACGCCGGGATCCACTGCGTGGGGACGCGGTTCCGGTGCAGTGGACCCCGGCGCGGGCGCAGCCCGGCCTGTCCTGAGCTTGTCGAAGGGCCGGGGTGACGGCCCTCCTTGGGCGCTGCGGTCGGGGCTGGCGATCAGCCTCACGCTGGCCTTGCATCTGCTCGCGTGGTGGGCACTGCGCTCGTCGGCGCCGCGCGTTACGCCGCCATCGACCGCACCGCGCGTGGCGCTTCGTTTGATTCCGCGCGCGCCGACGTCGATCCCGCGCGACGAGCCTGCTCCGGTGCGTCGCGACGCGCCGCGTCTGCACAACGCGCCGCGGCCCATCAGGCAACCCGACCGCGACCCGAGCACACCGGTCGAATCGGCGCCGCCGGCGCTGTTCGAGCCAGCCGCCATCACCCTGCTGCCTCCGCGCCCCCTCGATCTCTCATTGCCTTCGCGCCGCGCCGCGTCGGCCCCGACGGCGATGCGCGATCAGGTCATGAACGACCCGCGTGCCAACACCCCGCGCCTGACCCCCGGCGAGCGTTTCGCGCGCAGCCTCGGCAGCGACCCAACCCTGACCGAACAAGCCATGGGCGACGGCCGCGTCATCGTGCGGCGCGGCCGCGAGTGTTATGACGTGCGCACAGCACACAACGCCAACCTCGACCCCTTCAACCAGAGTTATCGCCCGAGCCAGCGCGTGGTGGGCGACTGCAGCGAACGCTGATCAGCACTTGGCGCGCTGCTCTTCCTGCAGCCGCAGCAGGCGCCGCTGCACCTTGCCGGTGGTCGTCATCGGCAAGGCGTCGATGAACTCGATCTCCTTCGGGTACTCGTAGGGCGCGAGCTTGCCCCTGACGTGCTGCTGCAGTTCGTCGACCAAGGCCGGCGTCGCCACGAAGCCCGGCGCCAGCACGACATAGGCCTTGACCAGCGCGCCACGTTCGGCATCGGGCTTGGGCACCACCGCGGCGTTCGCGACCGCGGGGTGCTTGACCAGGCAGTTCTCGATCTCGCTCGGCCCGATGCGGTAACCCGCGGCCTTGAACAGGTCGTCGCTGCGGCCCTGGTACCAGAGGTAGCCCTGAGCATCCATCACTGCGCTGTCGCCGGTGCGGCACCAGCTGTCGCTCGGGTCGCCGGTGAACTTGGCAGCCGTCGCGGCGTCGTTCTTCCAGTAGCCGATGAAGAACACCGGATCGGGGTGGCCGTGGATGTCGCGCCGGTGCACCGCGACGTCGCCGGGCGTGCCGCGCGGGCACTCGTTGCCGGCGTCGTCGAGCACCGCGACGCGGTGGCCGGGGTAGGGCCGGCCCATGCTGCCGGGCCGCGCCGGCCCCCCGACGGCCGGCCGGCCGCCGGTTGTTATGACCCGCGCGCAGTTGCCCACCACGTAGTTGATCTCGGTCTGGCCGAACATCTCGTTGACGGTGACGCCCAGCTGCTTTTCGCAGTAGGCGAACACCGCATCGCCGACCGCCTCGCCGGCGCTCATGATCGCGCGCAGCCTGAGCGCGTAACGCTCGCGCGGCGCCGGCACCGCCTTCATCATCGCCCGCAGCGCGGTCGGGAACAGGAAGGTGTGGGTGACCCGGTGGCGCTGCATCAGCTCGAACGCCTTCTCGGGCCCGAAGCGGCCCTGGCAGGCGACGATGGGGCGGCCGAAGTACAGCGTCGGCAAGAGCGCATCCATCAGCCCCCCTGTCCACGCCCAGTCGGCTGGCGACCAGAACACCGCGTCGTGCTGCGGGAACCAGTTCTGGCTGCAGACGAAGCCGCTCAGGTTGCCGATCAGCACACGTTGCGGCAGCAGCGCGCCTTTGGGCGGGCCGGTGGTGCCGCTGGTGTAGATCAGCACGGCGGGGTCGTCGGCCTGGGTCTTCACCGCCTCGAACTGGTCGGGCTCGCCCTGCAACGCGGCGAGCCAATCGACATCGCCCTGCCCCGCCGCGGCGCCGACCGCCAGCACCGTGCGCAGCCCAGGGCAGGCCGCGCGTGCGGCACGCAGGTTGGCGATCGAGCTCTCGTCGGCGATGGCAACCCGCGTCTCGCTGTCGTTCAATCGGTATTCGAGCGCGTCGGGGCCGAACAGCATCGACAGCGGCATCGCCACCGCGCCAAGCTGGGCGACGGCGATGTTGGCGACCGCGGTTTCGAAGCGCTGCGGCATCACGATCGCGACCCGCTCGCCGCGCGCTACGCCGAGCCGCACGAGCGCGTTGGCCAGCCGGTTCGCCGCTTGCTGCAGCTGCGCGTAGCTGTGGTTCGCGCGCTGCCCGTTCTCGTCCTCGAAGTGGATCGCGATCGCGTGCGGCGTATCGCGCGCCCAGCGTGCGCAGCAGACCTCGGCGAGGTTGAAGTTCTCGGGGACCAGCCAGCGGAACCCGGCGTGAAGTTCTGCGTAGCGGTCGACGCGAGACATCTCAGAGGCTGAGAGTTTTTCGAGCGTGCCCGAGCAGCGCGCCAGAAGGCGTCTGATCTAGGCGCAAAGCGCAGCCATAGCTCGGGCTAGGGCGAGCATTTGCAACGACGAGCTGGCGGCTTATGGCGTGATGAGCGGGCATGATCGAAAGACTCTCAGCCTCTCAGGCGAAGCGCTGCAAGGCGTCGCCCGCCACCCGGCAGACCCGCCAATCGGGCAGCAGCGTCGCGCCCATGCGCTCGTAGAAGCGGATCGCGCTCTGGTTCCAGTCGAGCACGGTCCATTCGAAGCGGCCGTAGCCACGCTCCAGCGCCAGCTTGCCCAGGCGCGTCAGCAGCGCTTCGCCGATGCCGGCGCCGCGATGCCGCGGCCGGACGTACAAGTCTTCGAGATAAAGCCCCGGTTGCGCGAGGAAGGTCGAGAAGTTGGTGAAGAACAGCGCAAACGCGACGACGCTGTTCTCGCCTTCTTCCACCGCCTCGGCCGGCAGCTCGGCGACATAGGCTTCGGCGACCGGCTTCAGGCCGAACAGGTGCGGTCGCAGCTTCTCGGGCGTGACCTGCAGCAGGTGGGTCAGCTTCTCGAACTCGGCCAGCTCGCGGATCAGCGCCACGATGGGCGCCACGTCGCGCAGCTCGGCGGGGCGAAGGATGAACGGTGCGGCGGGACTCATGCGGCCATTCTGCGGCAGATCGCGCCCGGGCCCTGTCCCTAGTTCGACAGCACGATTCGGCGCCGCCTCCTATAGTGCGGCCATGCGCACGCCGGGCCGCCCCAAGGGCGTATACCGGAGTGCGCAGCACGAAGGTACTTCCAATGAGCTCCAACGCCTACGTCCCCGTCCGCCATGCCGAGAGCCGCTTCGTCGAGGTGCGAGGCCTGCGCTACCACGCGCTCGAATGGGGCGATGCGAGCCAGGTCAGCGCCGAACGCCCGAGCCTCGTGATGTTGCACGGCTGGATGGACGTCGGCGCCTCGTTCCAGTTCGTCGTCGACGCGCTGCCGGCCGATCGCCACGTGCTGGCGCTCGACTGGCGCGGCTTCGGCCTGAGCGACGCGCCGGCGGCCGACTCGTACTGGTTCCCCGACTACCTGGGCGACCTCGAAGCCGTGCTCGACACGCTGCTGCCGGGCCAGACGGTCGACCTGCTCGGCCACAGCATGGGCGGCAACGTGGTGATGATCTACGCCGGGGGGCGCCCGGAGCGGGTGCGCCGGCTCGTCAACCTGGAAGGCTTCGGCCTGCCCGAAGCCAAGCCGCACCACGCCCCCAAGCGCTACGCGCAATGGCTGGACGAGCTCAAAGAACCGCAGCGCCTGCGCAGCTACGCCAGCCTGGCCGAGGTGGCCGAGCGGCTGCGCAAGACCAACCCGCTGCTGAGCGAGCAGCGCGCCGCCTGGCTCGCGCCGCACTGGTCGCGCCGCGCCGACGACGGCCAGTGGCACATCCTGGGCGACCCGGCGCACAAACGAACCAACCCGGTGCTGTACCAGAGGGCCGAGGTGCTCGAGTGCTGGCAGCGCATCGCCGCGCCGGTGCTGTGGGTCGAAGGCGAGCACACGGATGTCAGCAAGTGGTGGGGCAACCGCTACCCGCGCGAAGACTTCGAGGCGCGCCTGGCGGTGGTGCGCCGGCTCGATCGGCATGTGCTGTCGCCGGCCGGCCACATGCTGCACCACGACCAACCCGAGGCGCTGGCGCAATTGCTGCAAGGCTTTCTCGACGGCCCCTGAGCGGCGCCGCGGGGGTGCGGCCCTCGTGCCGGCAGTAGATTGCCGCATGGGCAGCGGCAGGCTCTTTGGATATGCTCGGGTCCGCGATGACGCCATCACCCCCGACCGAGGATGCCGTTCGGCAAGAGCTGCTGCAGCTTGCGCTGGGCAACGCCTCGCGCAGCGTGCCCTTGCAGATGGCGGCGGTCGGCTACGTCGCCTACCTCGGCTTTCAGCTCGGGCTGACCATCGCGGCCACGGCGACCGCGCTGTTCGGGCTGGCGGTCGCCGGATGGCGCCTTTCGATCAAGTACCGCTACCTGCGCGAAGGCATCGTGCCGGGCGCGAGCGTGCGCAGCGCCGGGCGCGAGCTCGAAGGCAATGCGACGCTGGCCGGCATCACCTGGGGCATCAGCACCTTCGGCATCTACCCCTATCTGCAGGATGGCAACGCCGCGGCGTACATCGCGATCACCATCGGCTCGGTCTCGGTGGCGGCCTTTTTCATGTCGCTGTTCGGCCGCTCGTTCGCGCTGCTGACGGTGCTCGAGCTCGGCGCTTTCGCGCTGGTGAGCCTGTTCAGCGAACCGGTGCGCTCGTACCCGGCGGCGGTGCTGACGGTGATCTTCGGCGCGACGATGTTCCGCGCCGCCGCCCAGTACAGCGATACCGCCTCCCGCGCGATCCGCCACAGCCTGGAAAGCGATGCGGCCAACGCGTCGCTGCACCAGGCCAAGGAAGTCGCCGAGGCCGCCAACCTCGCCAAGTCGCAGTTCCTCGCGACGATGAGCCACGAGATCCGCACCCCGATGAACGGCGTGCTCGGCTCGCTCGAGCTGTTGCGCCGGACCCATCTCGACGCGAGCCAGAAGCGGCTCGTCAGGACCGCCGCATCGTCGGGCGAATCGCTGATGGCGATCCTCAACGACGTGCTCGACCACTCGAAGATCGAGGCCGGCAAGCTGACCTTGTCGGCGGCGCCGATGTCGCTGCCGGCGATCGCCAACTCGGTGGCCGCGCTGTTCCGCGCCAACGCCGAAAGCAAGGGCCTGTCGCTGCTGCTCGATGTCGACCCGCACCTGTCGGACCAGGTCATCGGCGATGCGCAGCGCCTGAAGCAGGTGCTGCTGAACCTGGTCGGCAACGCGATCAAGTTCACCGAGCGCGGTTCGGTGACGCTGCGGCTGCGCCGGCTGTCCGCCCCTGAGGGCCGGGCGCGGGTGGCGTTCGTGGTGCTCGACTCGGGCATCGGCATCCCGGCGCATGCGCTGACGCGGCTGTTCCAGCCCTTCCACCAGGTCGACGTCGATGCCGGCCACCGCCGCCCCGGCGGCACCGGCCTCGGCCTCGTGATCAGCCAGCGCATCGTCGAGGCGATGGGCGGGCGCATCGATGTCGAAAGCGAGCCCGGCCTCGGCTCGACCTTCCACTTCCTGCTGTCGATGGAAGTCGATTTGGCGCCGGCCGTGCCCGCGCCGGCCGATTCGGCGCTCGGCGCGCTGCACGAGTTCGCGACGCCCACCGGCACCGTGCTGCTGGTCGAAGACAACCCGGTCAACCGGGTGATCGCGGTCGAGATGCTGCAGTCGCTGGACCTCGAAACCATCGAGGCCGAACACGGCGCGCATGCGCTCGACCAGCTGGCGCAGCATGCCGTCGAGCTGGTGCTGATGGACTGCCAGATGCCGGTGATGGACGGCTACGTCGCCACCCAGTGCATCCGCGAGCGCGAGAAGCAGCTCGGCCTGCCGCGCATCCCGATCATCGCGTTGACGGCGAACGCCTTCGACGAAGACATCGCGCAGGCGCTGGCGGCGGGGATGGACGCACATCTGGCCAAGCCGTACACGCGGGCGCAGCTGCGCGAGGTGCTGGCGGCCTGGTTGTAGGGCTGGCGGCCCTCACCCCGACCCTCTCCCGCAAGCGGGAGAGGGAGCCGAACCGCTCGCTGTGCTCCCTCTCCCGCTTGCGGGAGAGCGCCGGGGTGAGGGTCGCAAGGTCAACGCAAGGTCGACCACTCCGTGATCCCGGTCCCGCCCGTCGCCGGCAGCTCGCCCCACACCGTCGTCCCGCTGCGCTGCTCGCCCCATGCCGTATCAAGCTCGAGCCGGCGCAGCTCTTCGACCGCGCCTTCGTCCGCCCCGCCCGCCTTGCGCGCCTGCGCGCGCGCCAGCCTTTCCATCAGACGCAGATCGCGCGTCGTCAGCGTCAGCGCCGTTTCGGCCCACTGGTCGACGATCGCCAGCAGCGACTCGTAGGTGATCGGCGCGGCGAAGCGCTGGGCCTGCAGCGCCGCCAGCGTGCCGCGCAGGCGCGGGTCGACCTGGCGCACCACTGCTTCGATGGCGGCCTCGCCCTCGCCGTCTTCGACCACCAGGTCCACCAGGCTGCGCCGCTGCAACTGGTCGGCGGTGTACAGCCGGCCCGACAGGATCATCTCGTTGGCGACCGCGAAGCCGGCCTTGCGGATCGTGAAGTTCCACGCGCCCATGCCGGGGAACAGGTTGAACAGCACCTCGGGGAAACCGGCCTGGGCGCTGCGCTCGAAGATGATCTTGTGGAACGGCAGCACCGATTCGAGCCCGCCGCCCAGCGTGTCGCCCTGCACCAGCACCGTCGTGTGCACGCCGTACTGAGCGGCGTTCTCCATCCACCACACCAGGTCGACGCAGCGCCTGCCGTACAGCCGCAGCGACTCGAGGTCGCGCGCGCGCACCAGCAGCACGAACAGCGCCAGGTCGCCGCCGAAGTTGAAGACCTGCGGCACGTCCGAGGTCATCACGAAGTGGCGCACCAGGCCCGAGTTGGCGGTGATGTCCGACAGCATCAGCTGCAGCTCGGCCATCGCCGACAGGCTGTAGCACTGGATCGGCTTGACGCAGGTTCGCACCCGCAGCAGGGACAGCTCGCCGTGCCATTCGAGGCGCAGGTACTTGTACGGCCGCCCCAGCAGCGCGGGGACGCCGCCGCCCGGTCTCGCGGTCATGTCGGCCCCCACGGCGCGGCGTACCTCGCCGGCCCCCCGAGGGGGCGTTCGCAGGGCTTGAGGCGGCTCGGCGCCCTGCTCATGTCGGCCCCCACGGCGCGGCGTACCTCGCCGGCCCCCCGAGGGGGCGTTCGCAGGGCTTGAGGCGGCTCGGCGCCCTGCTCATAGCGCTTCCACGATCCGCGTGAAGTGATGGAAGTTGACCATCGTCGATTCGACGATCGAGTCACGTGCCGCGTCGTCCTCGATCGTGTTCAGGATCGTGCGCAGCTCGGCCATGTGCTCGGCGTCCATCGTCGCGTGCGAGCTGATGAAGGACACGCCGCGATCACCCTCGAGCAGCAGCGACTCGCGCACCGCATCCGAGAACGCACCGCCGTAGACCGAGGCGATGACCTCGAGCACGTACATCATGCCGAGCACCGAACAGGGGTGGCGCCGGTCGGCGCACCAGTAGTTGTAGCCATTGAGCGAGAGCGTGTGCGGCGCCGGCTGGTGGGCGCGCACCGCGTCGGGCGCGACGCCGATCGCCTCGAGGTCGTTCAGGACCCACTGTTCATGCCCCAGCTCCTCGTGCATGTGTTCGTACAGATGGTAGCGAACCTTCTGGTGCGTGTCGGCGACGCGGCTGGCGGCCGCCGCGCACACCGGATTGAAGTGCCAGACCACCGAATACAGCTCGAGCAGCAAGGCGCGGTAGCGTTCGAGCGGCATGCCGTGGGCGACCCCGTCGAGCACCGCCGGGTGGGTTTCGAAAGCGCGACGCGCCTCGTCAGTACGGACCACGAGGTCCGCGAAGAATGGAAGCATTTGATGGTCTCCGACGACGTTGTCGAGGCCTTATACCCGCCGGCCTTCGTGTTGCCATTGTTTACCAGTCGGGCCGACTTGCGTGTAGCTTGTTGTTGAAACCCACGCCGTTCTCGCGGCGGGGTGTACGTTTCGACACCCCGGGCGGCCCGGCCCCGCGTGTCAAAATCGCCCCCTTCAAGAATGGAACCCTGCACCATGGACGTCGAACACATCAATGCCGTCGGCAACTCGCTGGCCGACCTGACCCGCCGCACGCAAGACCTCCGGGGGTATCTTTGACTACGATCGCAAGGCCCTGCGCCTGAACGAAGTCAACGCCGCACTCGAAAATCCGAACGTCTGGAACGAGCCCAAACGGGCCCAGGAACTGGGGCGCGAAAAGCGCACACTCGAAACGGTGGTTCAGACCATCGACCATCTGACGAGCAACCTGTCGGACAACACCGAGCTGTACGACATGTCCAAGGCCGATGCCGACTTCGACGGCATCCTGGCGATCGAAGCCGAAGCGAAGAAGCTTGAAGCCACCGTCGCCGAGCTCGAGTTCCGCCGCATGTTCAACAACCCGGCCGACCCGAGCAACTGCTTCCTCGACATCCAGGCCGGCGCCGGCGGCACCGAGGCCTGCGACTGGGCCAGCATGCTGCTGCGCCAGTACCTCAAGTACTGCGAGCGCAAGGGCTTCAAGACCGAGGTGATGGAAGAAAGCGAAGGCGACGTGGCCGGCATCCGCAGCGCCACGATCAAGATCGAGGGCGACTACGCGTTCGGCCTGCTGCGCACCGAAACGGGAGTGCACCGGCTGGTGCGCAAGAGCCCGTTCGATTCGTCCGGCGGGCGCCATACCTCGTTCGCGAGCGTGTTCGTCTACCCCGAGGTCGACGACTCGATCGAGATCGAGATCAACCCGGCCGATGTTCGCACCGACACCTTCCGCGCCTCGGGCGCCGGCGGCCAGCACATCAACAAGACCGATTCGGCGGTGCGTCTGACGCACATCCCGACCGGCATCGTCGTGCAGTGCCAGAACGACCGCTCGCAGCACCGCAACCGCGACGAGGCCTGGCAGATGCTGCGCTCGCGCCTGTACGAGCACGAGATGCGCAAGCAGCAGGCGGTGCAGCAAAAGCTCGAAGACAGCAAGACCGATGTCGGCTGGGGGCACCAGATCCGCAGCTACGTGCTCGACCAGAGCCGCATCAAGGACCTGCGCACCAACGTCGAGATCAGCAACACCCAGAAGGTGCTCGACGGCGACCTCGACACGCTGATCGAGGCCAGCCTCAAACAGGGCGTCTGAGGTACCTGACCGGGGAAGGCATCATGTTTCTCAAGAGCGCGAGCATCCGTCACTTCAAGAGCCTCGACGCGGTGGAGGTCCATTTTTCTCCGATCACCGTGATCGTCGGCCCCAACGGAGTGGGCAAGAGCAATTTTGTCGATGCGCTCAAGTTCTTTCGCGACATGGCGCGCGACGGCCTGGATCACGCGGTGATCGGCAGAGAAGGCATTGATCGCATTCGGCAGACGTATAGGAGTCGCCCCTACAACATCGGCATGGATTTCGACTTCGTTGGTGGTGGACATGAACCTGGAGCCGCGCGATATGGCGTGATGCTTTCGGGCAAGGAGGGTGACTATCGGGTGGAGACAGAGACCGCCGACTACTGGACCCACCCTTCGTGGGACCGGGAACGCGAATCCCCCGCGACTGGCAACAGCCACGAGCACTTCGAGAGAAAGCGCGATGGCCAGTTGCTGATCAACGGCACGGAGTTCGAAAAGAGAGTTCGACCCGACGTTGTCGCCCTGGGTCAAGCGATCGACCTTGACGAGTTGGGCGGTCCCATCGCCGCATTCGCGCGCCAGTGGCACTTTTGCTCGCTGTATCCGAATACGTTGCGCAGACTCAGCCCGCCGACCAAGGAAGACGGCCTCGTGGAAGACGGCAGCAATTGGGCCAGCGTGGTGCGCGCTCTGAAGAGGTCGAAGCCGGGAAGGCAGGCTCTTGAGCGGATCGCCGAAGTCATGCGCGTCACGGTGCCCGGATACCTCGACATCTCGGTCGAAACCGCGGGCAGCTACCTGGTCCCGCGAATCTCGATTCGCGGCTCGCGCGAGGGTCAAGACAAGGAGCAGCGCTTCGATCCAGTCCAGCTTTCCGACGGCACACTTCGTGTGTTCGGGATCCTGCTTGCCCTCTATCAGCAACCGCCGCCGGCGTTGCTAGTCATTGAAGAGCCCGAACAAACGGTCCACCCTGGCGTGTTACCGGCGCTTGCCGAGGCGTGCAAGGAAGCATCTGAACGGACCCAGATCATCGTTACGACGCACAGTCCGCACTTGGTCGACCAATTCGACCCCGATCAGATTCGCGTCGCCTGGATGAACGACGGACTGACTCGTATTTCCCCGATTCGGACGGCACAAGTCGAGTCCGTCAAGCGACGCCTCATGTCCCTGCAAGAGTACATGCTTGCCGAGGGACTGCAGCCAGAGACCGCTGGCCCATGAGTCGTTTGCTGCCTATCGTCGAGGGCTATGGGGATCTCGCGGCCGTGCCGTTGTTGATCCGTCGCGTCCTGCATGAATTGCATGGTCGCTGTGACGTGGACGTCTTGCCGCCGCAGCGCAGGGGCGAGTGGCCGCGAGTAAAGCAAGACTTTGCGAGATTCTTTCTCAGTGCCCGATTGGAGAATGCGCCGATTCTTTGGGTCCTTGACTTCGATTGCGCAGATTGCATCGACGTTGACGCCGAACGAAATTGGGCCCTCGCGGAAGCGGCGAAGCCCATCGTTTCGAAGATTCGAAAGCGCGGTTCGCGCGCTTTCCTAGACGCGCCGATGCGCCTTCAAACACCGATGGAACACAACAAGGAGACGACACATGCGTGAAGGCACTGCCCCGCTGATCCGGCGCGAGGACTACGCCGCGCCGGCGTTCTGGATCAAGTCGGTCGACTTGAGCTTCGACCTCGACCCGGCCAAGACGCTGGTCATCAACAAGATGCAGCTCGAGCGCAACGTCGAGGTGCCGGCGCAGCCGCTGAAGCTGCACGGGCAGGACCTGAACCTGACCCGGGTGCTGGTCAACGGCGAGTCGGTGTCGTTCAAGCACGAAGACGGCCTGCTCGTGATCGACTCGCTGCAAGGCGTGCCGCCGGGGCCGTTCACGCTCGAGATCCGCAACACCTGCGCGCCCGAGAAGAACACCCAGCTGTCGGGGCTGTACACCTCGAGCGGCGGCTTCTTCACGCAGTGCGAGGCCGAAGGCTTTCGCCGCATCACCTACTTCCTCGACCGGCCCGACGTGATGGCGGTCTACACCGTCACGCTGCGCGCCAACAAGGCGGCGTATCCGGTGCTGCTGTCGAACGGCAACCTGGTCGCACACGGCAACCTCGCCCACGGCCGCCACTACGCCAAGTGGCACGACCCGTTCCCCAAACCGAGCTACCTGTTCGCGCTGGTCGGCGCCGACCTGGTGGCGCGCGAGCAGCACATCCGCACCCGCAGCGGCCACGACCACCTGCTGCAGGTCTACGTGCGGCGCGGCGACCTCGACAAGACCGAACATGCGATGAGCTCGCTGATCGCGAGCGTGGTGTGGGACGAGGCGCGCTTCAAGCTGCCGCTCGACCTGGAGCGTTTCATGATCGTCGCGGTCGGCGACTTCAACATGGGCGCGATGGAGAACAAGGGGTTGAACATCTTCAACACCAAGTTCGTGCTGGCCAACCCCGCCACCGCGACCGACGCCGACTACATGGCGATCGAAAGCGTGGTCGGCCACGAGTACTTCCACAACTGGACCGGCAACCGCATCACCTGCCGCGACTGGTTCCAGCTGAGCCTGAAGGAAGGCCTGACCGTCTTCCGCGACCAGGAATTCAGCATGGACATGGCAGGCAGCGCGTCGGCACGCGCGGTCAAGCGCATCGACGACGTGCGGGTGCTGCGCCAGACGCAGTTCAGCGAAGACGCCGGCCCGATGGCGCACCCGGTGCGGCCCGACAGTTATGTCGAGATCAACAACTTTTACACCTCGACCGTTTATGAAAAGGGCGCCGAGGTGGTGCGCATGATGCAGACGCTGGTCGGCCGCGAGGGCTTCGCGCGCGGCATCACGCTGTACTTCAAACGCCACGACGGCCACGCCGTGACCTGCGACGACTTCGCCCAGGCCATCGCCGACGCCAACCCCGACAGCGCGCTGGCCAAGTCGCTGCCGCAGTTCAAGCGCTGGTACAGCCAGGCCGGCACGCCGCGCGTGACGGCGCGCGGGCGTTACGACGCGCCGTCGCGCACCTACACGCTGCTGCTCGACCAGAGCGGCGCAGTGTCGGCCGAGGGCACGCGCCAGCCCTTCGTGATCCCGATCGCGATGGGCCTGGTGAGCAAGGAAGGCCACGCGCTGCCGTTGCACATCGAAGACGAAGCGCTGCCGGCATCTGGCGCCTTCCCGACCGAGCGCGTGCTGGTGCTCTCGGAAACACGCGAGTTCTACACCTTCGTCGACGTCGACGAAGAGCCGGTGCCGTCGCTGCTGCGCGGCTTCTCGGCGCCGGTGACTCTGGTCGACGGCCTGGCCGATGCGCAGCTCTTGACGCTGCTGCAGCACGACCCCGACCCGTTCAGCCGCTGGGAAGCGGGCCAGCGCCTGGCGCTGGACCGCCTCACCGCTTCGATCAAGAACGGCAGCGAGTTGCAGCTCGACGAAGCCTTCATCGACGCGATGCGCGCCGCGCTGAACCACCCGTCACTGGACGCCGCCTACAAAGACCTGCTGCTGACGCTGCCGAGCGAAAGCTACATCGCCGACCAGCTCGACATCGTCGACCCGCAGCGCATCCACGCCGCGCGCGAAGCGATGAAGCTGCAGCTCGCGCAAGCGCTGCGCGCCGATTGGGAAAAGGCTTTCGAAGCCAACCAGGTGCACGGCGGCTACTCGCCCGCCCCGGTATCGGCCGGCAAGCGCTCGCTGGCGAACCTGTCGCTCGCGATGTTGTGCATCGATGCCGTCGCGCGCGGCGACGCGGTCTGGCCGGGCCGTGCCTACCAGCGCTTCAAGGACGCCGCCAACATGACCGACCGCCAGGGCGCGTTGATGGCGCTGGTGGGCTCGCACTCCGATCTCGCCGAAGGGGCGATGGCGCGTTTCCACGACATGTTCCGCTCCGCGCCACCGAGGGGTTCGCCAGGCTGGGAGACCGCGAGGTCGCCGAGCACGGCCTCCGGATCGCCGAGGGCCTGGCCGCCCGCGCGCGCGATCCCCGGATGGACGCCCTGAGCCTCGACGTGCATCTGGCCAGCTTCGGCTTCCTCGATGGGGCCACAGGCCCGTAAACCCCCGGATCGGTTCCTGGTCACAAGACCAGGGGGAGGTGGATGATGGAACTCTTCACACGGATTGGGCTCGGAGTGTTGTTAGCAGTCATGCTGCTGTCGCCGGTCGAGCCGGGGGCCGCCCAGCAGGCCACCGATTCCC
>OBEQ011408774.1_pt1 | contig 37649 bp, 36 predicted proteins | sample 1670901 | NCBI WGS metagenome assembly OBEQ01 (sample SAMEA104232315, study PRJEB22302) | groundwater metagenome | biome: forest; feature: aquifer; material: groundwater | place: USA | collected 2011-08-07 | depth 5.4 m | reverse complement strand
TGACCAGCCATTGAGTGCGAGGGAGTTGAGTAATTCAGGATGGTCTTTGTACAGGTCAGCCATGGGAAAGACCATATCATCCTTCATGGTATCGAGGTTTTTAATAATGAGGGCGAAGTTGGGTTGACCGGGGAAGGCGCGGATGAGGGCGACATAGGTTTCTTGGGGGGAGATGAAAAATTCAGAACTATAATATTCTTTAAACTCTGGTTTTTTTTCGACAACAAAGAAGAGAGATTTCCCTTTACCCGCATAGTCATAAACCCAGAGCTCCTCTCTCCATCCTGGGTTTTGTTTTATTATATTTGGATTGTAATTAAAATCTCTTATCACATATATTCCACATTTTTTAATATCAACATCATTAATAGTGTCAATGACATTTCCAATCTTAATTACATTTTTCTCCTTACCTAAATTATCTTTTACTAAAACTTCTACATCTAATTCAATATCACTATAACTTCTCTTTAGTTTCTTCTTTTCATACCCCGCCACCTCCCCCTCCTCCAAACACGGTCCATGTGTGGCAACAGTACTGGTCGCAACTATTGGGGTTGTTGTTGCAATAACCTCAGTCGAACTGGCAACAAGTGATGGAGTGGGGATATTTTTTTCTCTCTGCAATAAGCGCGCCACGAAGAATCCTCCAAACAAGAGCGTCACAACAACGACAACAATAATCAAGTTTCGTCGCATAGATCTAGTAAGTTACGTCGATATTTCCCTGCCTTGTTTGAAGGATCGGAATAACTAATCCTGAAAGCTTTGTTTTAATTGGTCGCGTATCAACATCATCATCGTCATCACGATCGTCAAGATCAATGGGTTTCTGCATAATCACGGTGATATTCTTCTTCGGTCGATAGTGGGACTCAATGACCATAGTAGAGGTACTAAATGTTGATGCGAACATGGTGTAGGTTCCGTCTTGTTTCGTATTCCATTTGTATTTCAGTGTTGCAGGAATACTGCTCGTCGCTCCATTATATGCAATGGAGATGAGGTTGATGATATCTCGCCGTTCAGGTGATGGGAGTTTTTCGGTATACGTGAGTAGTGTGGTATTCCCGGCAAGATCGTTGATGGTCACGGTTGTCGTTGCAATACCGTTGTACTGCTTTTGATTCTTTTTGAGTGTGGGGTATGTTGTTGTGGAAGAGAGTGTTGTCGTACTACTGTCGTCAATTCCTTGAATGCTGATGGCGTTTGTGCTTGTACTGAACGTGATGAGTGCTTCGGGTGGGGTGGTGTCGAGTGGGGTTATTGTGAGTGTGTCGGGAGTATTGGGGGTATAGTTCACGGTATATGTGGTGACCCCCCCGAGTGTGGTACTTGCAGTGATGGTATCAGTATGCGGAGTTCCCGTTGCATCATAGAGGGTGGTGCCAAGCGTATATGCTCCTGCTCCGGTGCCAATAACATCAAGTCGATATGTTCCTTCGGGAAGCTCCGGAAGGTCGAGGTTCTTGGTGTGATGATAATTGAGTGTGGGGTCGGTATCAGTCGCCGTTTCGGGATTGCCGATACCTTCTTCATAGTATACTCCTCCTGTGATTTCATTGAAGACTTCTCCCGTGCGTGGATCTTTACCAAAGCGATGACCAAGGTTATCGGTGAGGAGGAGCTCTGCAGGTGACGCGAGATATGCGGAGAATCCGGTTGCATGTCCATCACCGAGGGGGTGGTAACTGAAGAGACGGAGACTATCGAAGGTATTATGATAGTTGCGTTCGGTGTTCTTGTCAGTGACGATCTGATTGAGATAGTGGGTGTTGTACCAAAATGGATCGCGGATGGTGTAGGTGGATGCGAGTTTGCCGTCGATGATATTGAAATGGCCTGAGTGGAATGCTATCGCGGGACGATTAACCGCAAGCTCTGCGTTCAATGTTGCTTGCGTAGTTGCAAAGCCACGGAATGCGAGTTTGCCTTTCGTTGAGGTGGCGATCTTGCTCCAAAGGACGTTCCCATATTTCGTATATGCATTATGATCGAGGAGCCACTGATTGAATGCGAGGGGGTCGATGGAGGCACCATTCTCAAGCGTATCAATCCCATAATATCGTGCGAGCATGGTGAGCGAGGAGATGGCGCAGCCGCAGTTGCGAATAAATTGTCCGCATTTATTTGGGTCTTCGGGGAGATTGCCACGGCCATCGGCATAATCTACCTTGCTCCACAAGTCTGTTTCTTCAACCGAAGGATAAACCGATCGCACCTGCGTATACAGCGGTACCACCTTCACCTCAAACACTCCGGGGAACTCTTGCCAGTCTGAGGCACTTCCCTCTTCATCCACCGCACGCATGCGCCAGTGATAGGAGCCGTTCGTGAGACCGGAGAACGTGATTGCTGTTTCCGTTCCTGAAGTGACAAACATTGAAGTTGCGTTGGCTTCGGTGAATGGAATATCGGTCGGTCGCACTTCCGCTTCAAGTTGAACCTGCTTCCCTGCCTCACTCTCTGGTGTTCCCTTCAGTGTAACGGTATCTTCGGTGGTCACCTCAAGTGAGGAAAGGGGTGTACTGCCGTCTGACTTGAATTGACCAAGGGTGGTGAGAGTTGGCGGGATGATCGGTGCGTTATTTGCCAAGGTGAAGGCAGGATAATAGGGCTGATCGGGAAAGAAGGAGGTTGGATACGTATAAACGGGAGGGAAAAAGGTGATAAAGTTGGCGACATCAGCGGTGTTGCGAATGCCAAGAAAGAGATTATTCGAGATATGGGTCTCGATGATGAGTGTCAGTACTTCACCTGGGGAAAATGTGAGGGAACGGCTGAGTGCATATCCGACACTGACCAATGGGGCATCATGATTGGTGAAGATATCAGCGGGACACAGTGCGGGAGTGAGTGGAAGAGTATCGATGGGATTGAGTCCGATTCCCACGGAAAGTGTGAGCGTTGTCGGCTCATAAGCAAACGCACAAGCGGGGAGCTCGAGCGTGTCAAAGGTGGTCGTTGCCGGAAAGGTGATGGTGAAGCCAGTTATTCCTCCCGAGAAGAATGGTTGGACGAAGGGTGGGTGGTATGCCCAGGGGACATTTTCGGGTGGTGCGGAGAGGACGGTGGAGGCGGAGGCGATGGTTGGGAGAAGGGAAAAGAGTGAGGCGAGCAATACTGTGCGAAAGAGGAGGGTGAAAAAAATGAAGGCATTAAGGAAACTTTTTTGCATAAAATCAATTGGATTAGGATTATGTCTTAAAGTATACAGAAATATATGAACATCGAAAACATATCTTAGTGGTGTGCATTGATAACGATTGTGGCGAGTGCATCAATGAAAAGCGGGTGGGTATTGCGAGAGGCGGTGCGGAGAAGTGTGATGCCCGATGCACGTGCGGTTGCTTGTGCCTGAATGTCGATGTCATAAACAATCTCAAGATTGTCCGCGGTAAAACCGATCGGGCAGACAAGTGCATACTTCCCTCCTTCGCTGTTCAATGAATGCAGTGCTTCATTAATGTCCGGACCCATCCATACATCCGAGGTCTTACCTCGACTTTGAAATGCAAGTTGCCAATTCGTGATGCCGACATTTGCCGCGACAAGTTGCGCAGTCTCAAGGAGTTGATCGCGATACGGGTCGCCCTCGGCGAGGATTTTTTCCGGAAGACTGTGTGCGGTGAAAAAAATTTTAATCGCTTCGCGCGGAATATTGGGAAATTTGGCAAATGCCTCCTCAAGCTGTTCGGAAATGCACGCAATAAGATGAGGCTCGGCATGCCACGCTTCAATCAGTGAAACTCGAAGCGGTGCATGGAGTGCGGAAACAGCATCATCGATTTTTTGCTTATATCCCCCGATGCTGATACGCGAATAATGCGGGGCAAGCGCAATGGCGATAACCTCGGTAATACCAAGCGCGACAATCTCAGTAATGGTGTCATGAATCAGGGGATCCCAATATTTCATGCCGATGAACACACGATACATACCGACACCTGCCCGTTGATCAAGGAGCGTTTGAAGCGCCTCCGCTTGAGCGCGAGTAATCTCGTTTAATGGAGTCTTCCCCCCCACCGCCCTATAGCGTGCTCGGGTCGCTTCAAGTAATGATTCGGAAGGGCGTACACCGCCGCGAATGCCGGTAAAATATTTTTCCACATCGTCTACACGCTCCGGACTGCCGTACGCCATGAGGAGTACTGCCTTTGTTGTGGCGAGGTTTTTAGTTGTGATTGTGGACATAATCGGTCAAGGCGCGCACATGTGCATGTGGGGTTCCGTTTATCATACGATGTCCGAGGTTAAAGATAAAACCGGGGCGATGGTCCACTTCGGCGAATATGCGATCAACTTCACGCTCTATGGTGGGGATATCCGTCAACAATATTTTTGGGTCGAGATTCCCTTGAAGCGCTTTCCCCTCTCCCGCAATTTTCCACGCATGAGCAAGGGACATGCGCCAATCAATACTCAATACTTCGCAAGGGAGTGGAGCGAGAAGATCGATGATATGCTCCGTCTTGGTTGCAAAATGTATACGCGGGACATGAGTTTTTTCGAGGGAGATAAAAATTGTTTGCGTATACGGAAATACATAGCGTTCATATTCCTCCCGCGACAGATAACCGGCCCAACTGTCAAAGAGTTGAAGTGCATCAACTCCCGCACGCACCTGAATTTCAAGATAACGAATAATTGCGCGAGTGAGCTTGTCCATAAGCAGTTTCCACGCATCCGGATGTTCACGCATGAATGATTTTGTTTTAATAAAATCACGCGTTGGCTTTCCTTCAATAAGATAACTTGCGAGCGTAAATGGTCCGCCGGAAAATCCAATCACTGGCACAGCAACATCATTTTTGAGCAGAGCAATGGTCGTGGATAAAAATTGAAATTGCTCGTCAGACGCAATGTCGCGAAGTTGGGCAACATCATCAAAGCAGGTAATGGGCGAATGCACGATCGGACCGATTTTTTCATCAAGGTGAAGTTCCACACCCATCGCAATGGGAAGAAGCATGATGTCGGCAAAAAGCACCGCCGCATCAACGCCAAATACTCGCACCGGCTCCGCAGCAACCGCTGCCGCAAGTTCCGGAGTTGTCGTTACCGTCATCAGATCATACGTTTCGCGAAGTTTCCGATAGTGAGGCAAGTCTCCTCCCGCTTGGCGCATGTACCAGACCGGAGTGCGTGGCGTGGGCTTCCGCAAACACGCATCAAGAAAAATACCATTCGTGATCATACAACTCAGAGGAGTTCGATAATATCAGGAAGTGCTCCGTACAGACACGTGAAGATCGGTAAATCATTTTCCGTGTAGCGACGGCCTTCACTCGCACGAAGTGCGATGACGAGCTGTTGAAATTCTTCCAAACTTTCGGTTTCATACGAGACGATAAATTCATGGTCATCGACTCCATACGCATACAAAAGCTGCTGGCGAATATGCGCATATCCGAATCCGATCTTCATGTGCTCGGACATCATCGTCTTTCGAGTTTCCAGCGGAAGCAAGTGCCACTCTTTGGTCTTGGTGAATGGATAAATGATCAAGTACGGCGAACGATCACTCCGCGGTGCGGGAACGTCTCCTTCATGCACCTTGCGCTCTTTGGCATACACTGATTTTCCGATAATGCCGAAAAGTGTATGCGTGATCGCAAGATAAGTCGCAAGTTTGGTTTTGAGTATGCGGCTCACGAATTCCTGCGCGTGATGCACATCGTCACTTTGTATCCACAACATAAATGCCGTCTCCCCTTTTAACCCCAGAAGACTGTACGCAAAAACGGTGCATTGCTTTTCCGACTCCACCGAGGAGATAAATTCTTTTTTGAGCGTTGTAATGATTTCAGGGGAAAGATCGTGCACTGCGCGATTCACGGCGAAAAAAATATATTGATGATAGGGCTTTGCGGAAACGAGCGTACTCATGATCGTTCATTATACTCTGTCTCGCGATGCAAAGGAACAAAAATAATCGACAAAAAAACTCCCTCAAAAGAGGGAGTGGGATCAAACATAAAGAACAACCGAGCTTAGGGTGAGCGTTTCCGCTTTTCATGTGCACGTTCAAAGATACGTTTCACCTTGTCGGTTTCCGGATCGATCATTTCAAGATAGACCGATCGCTGCCAGAGACTGAGCACGTGAAGCATTGTCTCTTCCATCGACTCAGTCTCGAGTTGACGCCGATGCTTTGGGGTAAATCGAAGCGTGAGCCCCTGATTCCCCCGGACATGCGCTTCGTAGACTTGAATATCCGGATCCCTTTGGGAAAGATCATGAGCCGCCGCAAGCGTTTCCCGAATATGCCGATATCCGGCATCATCATGAATTGCCGTGACTGCGTAGTGATCTTCCTGATCATTATCAGACAAGGTGAACAATCGCATATCGCGCATGACCTTGGGTGACAAAAATTGAAGGATGAAACTCTCGTCTTTGAAATTCCGCATCGCATGATGGAGGGTAGTGAGCCAATCACTCCCCGCAATTTCCGGAAACCAGCGACGATCTTCGGCGGTCGGGTGTTCGCAAATACGGCGGATATCGCACATCATATTGAAACCGAGTGCGTACGGATTGATGCGCCCGCCCGGTTGCTGCAATATCACCGACGTATGCGAATGAAGGAATTGCATCATAAACGCATCGGTCAACAACCCTTCATCATACATGGTGTTCAAGATCGGATAGTGCCAAAATGTCGCCCAGCCTTCATTCATCACCTGCGTTTGTCGCTGGGGATAAAAGTACTGTGCGATTTTGCGCACGATCCGGATCACCTCCCTTTGCCATGGCTCCAAAAACGGAGCGTTTTTTTCGAGAAAATACAAAATATTTTCCTCGGGCTCAGGCGGAATGCGCGGTATCGCCTTCAATGTTTCGCGCGCCTTTTTACTGCGTGGAATCGTCCGCCAAATTTCATTGACTTGAGATTGGTTGTGCGCTTCCCGTTCTTGGCGCAATGCTTCTTCCTGTGCAAGCGAACGTTTCCGCGGATGCTTATAACGATCGACACCGTAGTTCATCAAGGCGTGGCAAGAATCGAGACACTCTTCGACCTTTTGCACCCCATGCTTCTCTTCACATTGGGTAATATAGTTTCGCGCATAGACCAGATAGTCAATGATCGACTCTGCATCAGTCCATGTACGAAACAAATAATTACCTTTGAAGAATGAATTGTGTCCATACGCCGCATGAGCGATCACTAAGGCCTGCATCGTCATGGTATTTTCTTCCATGAGGTATGCAATGCATGGATTTGAGTTGATCACGATTTCATATGCCAATCCCATTTGCCCATGCTTGTAGGAACGCTCCGTGGAAAGAAACTGCTTTCCGTATGACCAGTGGTGATACAAGTTCGGCATGCCCACTGAGGCATACGCATCCATCATTTGTTCCGAGGTAATGATCTCGAGCTGTACCGGATACGTATCTAGTCGATATTGCGCCGCAATGCGTGCAATTTCTTTGTGATACGTTTCGATCAATTCAAGAGACCATTCCGCAGGTGATGGGAGTGGCGCACGCTTGGCAACTTCATTCATGTGGTGCTCCTTCCTTTTTGAACAGTTCGCGAAACACCGGAAAAATATCCTTATGTGAACGAATGCGTTCCATCGCAAAAAATGGATGGAGCAGCTTCACATATTTATATTCATTCCAGAGATCCTGAGGGCGATCGGCGATTTCGATATAGGCAAAATATTGCACAAGCGGCATGATGTGCTCATCCAAAAGCATGACGCACTTTGCCGAATCGTCTTGCCAGTTATCGCCATCGGATGCTTGCGCTCCGTAAATATTCCACTCCTCGGGAGAATAGCGCGCCTCAATAATTTTCTGCATCAAGAGCAATGCGGATGAAACAACCGTACCGCCCGTTTTGCGCGAGTAGAAGAAATCTTCTTCACTCACTTCTTCCGCTTCAACGCGATGGCAGATAAAGACAACTTCGATTTCCGTGTAGATACGATTCAAGAAAAGATACAGCAATCTGAAAAAATTCTTCGCCATATCTTTCTTTTCCTCGTCCATTGAACCCGACACATCCATGAGGCAGAACATGACCGCCTTATTGGCCGGCTTGGGTTGTGCCACGCGATTGCTGTAACGCAAATCGAATGTATCGAGAAACGGAATCCGCAGAAGTCGACTTTTGAGCACGTGGATCTTTTCTTCAAGCACCTTGATTTCAATGCGGCGATCTTCCACATCCTCGCGCAACGCTGCAAGTTCTTCTTCAAGTTCAAGCAGTTCGATGCGCAAAGGAGCCGCAAGTGCAATCCGACGACCAATCGACTGACGCATTGTCCGCAAGACATGCATATTCGCCTGAATGCCTTCGGTGGCAAATCCCGACCGCACGAATTTTGTTTCATTCGACAGAGACAAGAATTCTTTGACCAGATTCGGCAAAGCAAGGTCGTCGAAGATGTACTGCAACCATTCATCGTGCGAAAGTGAAAAAGCGAAATCATCTTCGCCTTCACCCTCATTAGACGCTTCTTTCCCTTGACCCTTTCCCTTACCGGATTCCGGGCGCTTGAAGCGATCACCTTTGACATAATCTTTATTGCCCGGGGTGACGACTTCATGCTCACCAACTCCGGGAGTATTGCGAAATGTCGGTTCACGAATGGAGCGCGTGGGAATGCGAACCTCTTGACCGCTCTTGTCGGTAATAGAGCGTCCCGATGAAGCTTTCTTCACCTGCTCGGCGATCAATTTCTTATAGCGATCAAGAAATCGTCCGCGGTTTACGGTGCTTTTACCTTTACTTCCGCGGCGGTCGACAATCGTACCCGTCGCACTGGAAAGAATTTTTGTTGAATCGTTCATTGCGAAACCTCCAAAAAAAATGGGGTGTGCCACAAAGCACACCCCACCCGACACTCCGAGAGCGTCAGGATGATTTGCGTACCCGCAGGTACCATTCACACAGGAGTCGCACTTGCTTCTCCGTGTAGCCTTTGGTCACCATACGGTTGACGAAATCTTGATGCTTCTTTTGTTCCGCAGCACTCGATTTGGCACTGAAGGAGATAACCGGCAACAACTCTTCGGTATTCGAGAACATTTTCTTCTCGATGACGACGCGCAATTTCTCGTACGTCGCCCACGAAGGATTATTACCTTTGTTATTCGACCGAGCGCGCAACACAAAGTTGACGATCTCGTGACGAAAATCCTTCGGATTGCTGATGCCTGCCGGTTTTTCGATTTTCTCAAGCTCCTGATTAAGGGAAGCCCGATCGAACGATTCGCCGGTATCTTGATCGCGAAACTCTTGATCTTGAATCCAGTAGTCGGCAAATGTCACATACCGATCAAAAATATTCTGACCATATTCGGAATACGATTCCAAATAGGCGGTCTGAATTTCCTTGCCGATGAAGTCGATGTATTTGGAAGCCAAATATTCTTTCACATAGGCGAGGTATTTCTGTTCGACTTCCTTCGGAAACTGCTCGCGTTCGATGTTCTGCTCCAACAAATAGAGCAAGTGCACCGGATTGGCTGCCACTTCATTGGAATCAAAGTTGAATACCTTCGAGATCGTTTTGAACGCCCAACGAGTCGAGATACCCGACATGCCTTCATCAACACCGGCATAGTCGCGATATTCTTGAATCGATTTTGCTTTCGGATCGGTATCTTTCAGGTTTTCACCATCATAGACCTGCATCTTGGAAAACAAATTCGAATTCTCTGGCTCCTTCAAACGCGTGAGGACGGAAAACTGTGCCATCATCTTGAGCGTTCCCGGAGCACAGGGTGCTTCGGCGAGCGAGGAATGACGAATCAGCTTTTCGTAAATCTTCATTTCTTCCGATACGCGCAGGCAGTACGGCACTTTGACGATGTAGATCCGATCGAGGAAGGCTTCATTGTTCTTATTGTTCTTGAACAATTTCCACTCACTCTCATTCGAGTGTGCGAGGATAATCCCATCAAACGGAATTGCGCCGAATCCTTCGGTGCCCTTGAAGTTGCCTTCTTGAGTCGCCGTGAGGAGCGGATGCAAGACCTTAATGGGAGCCTTGAACATCTCGACAAATTCGAGCAAACCTTGGTTGGCGTGGCACAAGCCTCCGGAGAAGCTGTAGGCATCCGCATCATCCTGAGCGTATTGCTCCAACTTGCGAATGTCCACCTTGCCGACCAATGAGGAAATGTCCTGATTGTTTTCATCGCCCGGTTCGGTCTTGGCAATCGCAACCTGCCGCATGATGGACGGATACCGTTTCACCACGCGAAACTTACGAATATCGCCACCATATTCATGCAAGCGCTTTACGGCCCACGGCGAAAGTACTTTATTCAAGTACCGTGTCGGGATTCCATATTGCTCTCGCAAGATCGCACCGTCTTCATCGGCATTAAAGAGTCCGAGCGGCGATTCGTTCACCGGTGAATCCTTAAGTGCGTAAAACGGCACCTGCTCCATCAGCTGTTTCAATCGCTCGGCAATCGATGACTTACCGCCACCAACCGGTCCGAGTAAATACAGAATTTGCTTCTTCTCTTCCAAGCCTTGAGCGGCATGACGAAAATAGGAAACAACTTGCTCGATGATTTCTTCGGCGCCGTAAAATTCCTTAAAGGCCGGATAAACCTTGATCGTCTTGTTGGTAAAAATACGGGACAACCGCGGGTCACCTCGCGTATTCATGAGCTCCGGTTCGCCGATTGCGGCGAGCATACGCTCAGCTGCAGATGCGTACGTACCGGGATTACTTCTGCACAATGCCAAATATTCTTCCAAAGAAATTTCTTCTTCTTTGCTCTTGTTCCATCGCGCTTCTTGTAGATCAAACAGATTAGCCATTGCATTTCTCCTTATTCACGTGAAGGGTCCGCACAAGATGTCGTCGACAGACATAAATCCTTGTTTGGTTGACAAACAACTGTTCCACCATTCACACTAGCACCCGCAAGCACATCGTAAAGGTTGACATCTTAGCAAATATATTTCCCGCAGTATCTGCGGCTTCATAAAGTACAGAATCGTTGAACGTAGTTGTAAATACATTCCTCAATTTCTTGGTCGCTCACCTTGGACACGGACTGAAGGGAGTGGGAAATCAAGGAAAAGGGTACTTTTTACACCAATTGACGGAAAAAAAGAAACTTGCTATTATAAAGACTTCAAACAGGTTACCTAGACGGTACCCTGTTTTAATTTTTTCCATTTATTTTTATTTTAGATATTCATTAACTCATTACTTATGTTGGACTTAAAAACAATGAAATCGGCGCTCGAGCAATTGGAAGAGGAACGCGGGATTTCGAAAGACAAAATTATCGACGCGATTGAAGCGGCGCTTGCGGCAGCATACAAGAAGGACTACGGCAAAAAAGGGCAAATTGTGCGCGGCAAACTCGACATGAATACCGGTAAGACTGAATTCGTACAAGTAAAAATTGTCGTCGACGACAGTATGGTCCGCCAACCCGTCGAAGGCGAGGAGGAAGAGGATGATGCCCCCCTCAAACCTTTCATCAGTGCGCCGGAAACGATTGTCGGCGCCGAAGGAGAAGGTGAAATTGATACGCGTGTTCGCTTCAACACCGAGCATCATATTATGATCGAAGATGCGCGTCTCATTAAAAAAGATGCCGAACTCGGTGAAGAGCTCGTCTTCACCCTTGAGCAGAAAGATGACTACGGTCGCATCGCCGCACAAACCGCAAAGCAAGTGATTATTCAGAAAATTCGCGAAGCCGAGAAAAGCTCGGTGCTCGATGAATTCGCACAGCGCGGTGAAGAGATCGTTACCGGAACGGTGCAGCGCATTGAACGCGGAAATATTTTTGTTGATCTTGGACGCGCCACGGGACTCCTCGGCTATGAAGATCAAATTCCCGGTGAACGCTACCGCATGGGTGAGCGTATCCGCAGTTATCTCTATAGTGTTGAGGAATCGCCGCGCGGTATCAACCTGCGCCTTTCCCGTGCGCATCCCAACTTCGTGCGCGCCCTCTTCGCACTTGAGGCTCCGGAAGTTGCAGGCAATATTGTTGAGCTTAAGGAAATCGCCCGTGAAGCGGGATCACGAACAAAAATTGCCGTTCACTCCAACGATGATCACGTCGATCCGGTCGGCTCATGTGTAGGACAGCGCGGTGTGCGCGTTGCAACCGTCATTTCAGAACTTGGCGGTGAAAAAATCGACGTCATCGAATGGTCTCCCGAAATTGAAAAATTTATCGCTGACGCGCTTTCGCCCGCAAAAATACGGAGCGTACTCGTCAACACTGAAGAGCGCCAAGCCACTGTTGAGGTGATGCCCGATCAACTTTCACTTGCAATCGGTCGCGGAGGACAGAACGTCCGCCTCGCGGCAAAGCTCACCGGTTTTCGTATCGACATCAAATCGACCGAGGGTGAAGAAATTTTAGGCGAGAGCGATGAACCCATGGCAACAGAAACCGCAACCACCCCCGAAGAAGAAGTTGCGGAATTCATCGCAAGCGATGACAATGCGATTGCAAACGAAGGCGATTCCCCTGAAGAAGTTGGCACAATGACCGGTGAAGAAGAAGTGGTCGACGACAATACGAACGTTGAAGAAGAACCGAAGACAAGAGATGAGTAGTGAAGGATGAGTGATGAGAAGATGCATTGCATTTTACTCATTACTCACCAACCCACATCTCATCCCTCATTACTCATAACTCATAACTTACTATGAATATTTGGCACGATATACCTCATGGAGAAAAAAATGCATTGAATGTCATCATTGAAATTCCGATGCTTTCACGCGTAAAATATGAACTCGACAAAGACACAGGGCTGATTAAGTATGATCGCGTACTCTACTCGCCGATGCACTATCCGGCAAATTACGGTTTCGTCCCGCGAACGCTTTGGGATGACGGTGATCCGCTTGATGTGCTCGTACTCGGCGCGGAACCGCTTGTACCCGGCTGCCTCGTGGAAGCCCGCCCAATCGGCGTACTCGACATGATGGACGGCGGCGAGGGCGACGCAAAAGTACTTGCCGTTCCCGTTGCCGATCCGCGATGGAAAAACACCAAAGACTTGGGCGATCTCGAACCGCACGTTCTTGATGAGATTAAGCATTTCTTTACGGTATATAAAGACCTTCAAAAGAAAAAAGTCGAAGTCGGAGAGTGGCGCAATGCAAATGAAGCTTTCGTTGATGTGGAAAAATCCATTGCGCAGTATCAACAAAAGTTCGGCAAATAGACCCAAGTCGAGCATGCTGGCTCAAAATACACAGAGATACTTTCCCACGAAAGTATCTCTTTGCTATACTAAACAAAGTACGTCGAAGTACGCATGTTTATTATTTATTTTTTATAATTTATTTCATCATATATGAAATCAACACGCATCATTGCCCTCACCATACTCGGTACACTTGTACTCTCTCCTGTTCTTGCGCTCGGAGAAGAAACAGGTGCTTCCGCAAGTGCGGGCACGGAAACCACCGTTTCAAGCGGAGACGGGAGTGCGACAACAAGTACGGGAGCATCGGGAAGTGCAACAACCGAGCGAGAGAGTCCTTCGAGACCTTCGCAAGGAAAACCGGCACTTTATCATGAAGTAAAAAGTCCGCGCGACAGTGCCTCGGGACAAGCGACGGGAAAACAATTAAACAGTCTTCCTCCGGGAACACGCCCAGCGGCAAGCGGCACGAAACCACTCCCTGCCGGAATGGATGTACGCAACAAAATGATGGCAAGCGGTACCAAGCCGCTTCCTCCCGGAATGGAGCAACGCTTGGAAAATCGCGATGAACACAAAGCCGAGATGACGGAAAAGCGTGAAGCAATGCAAGAAAAGCGCCAAGAACATCGCGGGGAAATATTGAAACGCCAAGCAATGCAGCTTATTAAGGTGGCCAAGGCCGCAATTGAACGCTATGCAAAACTGATTGAACGTATCAATTCACGTATCGCAAAACTGAAAGCGGAAGGCAAGGACACCACAAAGGCGGAAGCAGCAATCGCGGTAGCCGTCGCAAAACTTGCCGAAGCAAAAGCGGCTGTTGCACTTGCGGAGAGTTCCCTTCCCAATGCGGTACTCCAAGCGGATGCGTCTGCATCAAGCAGCGTGAAGATTGATTCCGGAAAGCCCGTCCGTGAAGCATTGGCAAAAGTACGTGAAGCATTGAAGGCTGTACAGAAGGCACTTCAAGCGACAATGCTTGCACTCCGCCCTCTTGCTACTCCGGAAGTACACACCACAGGCACGGGAACGACAAGCACCGGGGTAACAACAGGTCAATAATTTACTATCCTTATACTTAAAAACTATGGATCAAGATCAAAACACAGGTGGAGCACCGATGAGTGCTCCCGCAAATACGGCCACTTCCTCTTCGGGAATGCTTATCGGAGGAGTCATTGTCGTATTGGTACTCCTTGGATTCGCGTGGTACATGATGAAAGAGGACGGTGAAGACATTGCCGTTCCCGCACCCACAACAACAACGGGGACAACGCCCGCCGAAACACCGGAAACACAAGCGCAAGCAGAGGAAGTAAAAGCCGAAGCTGCGGCAACCGCACTCGCAACTCAAGGATCATCGGATGACATGAGTGCGATCGACGCGGACCTTCAGGCGACCGATCACTCATCGCTTAACGACGCGGACAAGCTCTAAAATCTCAAAACCTGTTTGAGTGCAAAATCCGCCCCATTATACATGGGGCGGATTTTCTGTTTGCAAAAGAAGAAAAGAAACGCTACTATGCCCAAATCATGACAAATACATATGAAGTAAAAATCAAGAAACTTCCCAAATCGCAAATTGAACTCACCGTCAGTATTCCCGCACATGAATTCGATGCGACGCGAGGAGAAGCAATTCGCGCAATCGGAAAAGATATTGAGCTTCCCGGATTCCGCAAGGGACATGTTCCGGAAAAAATTCTTTCCGCAAAAATCGGCGAAGGAGCAATTTTGGAAGAAATGGCGGAAATTGCCATCAGCCGCGCTTATCCCGCCATCTTGCAGGAACAGCACATCGATGCGCTCGGTCGCCCCGAAGTGCGCATCACGAAAATCGCTTCGGGTAACCCACTTGAATGCACCATCACTACCGCGCTCTTTCCAGAAATGACACTCGCGGACTACAAAAAAATCGCCGCAAAAGAAAATTCAAAAAAAATCGATGAGACGACGGTAAGCGACGAAGAAGTGACAAAAACCATCACGCAAATACAACGCATGCGCGCAAAAAACGAAGCACAACAGTCGGGCGGAGAATTCAACGACACAGAGCCGCTTCCGCCGCTTGATGAAGCATACGTAAAAACACTCGGTGATTTCACTTCGGTCGAAGATTTCACCGCGAAACTCCGTACAAATATTGAAAAAGAGAAAACGCGCGAAGCAAAAGACAAAAAACGCGTTGCCATCATGGAAGCAATCATTGCGAACACCGCTCTTGAGCTCCCCGACATTATCATTGATCAAGAACTCCTGCGCATGGAGAATGAATTTGCTCAAGAAGTCGCACGCATGGGAATGGATTTCACTGCATATCTGAAGGCGGTCCAAAAGACAAAAGAGGACATGCATAAGGATTGGCGTCCCGATGCGGAAAAACGCGCAAAGGTACAGCTCATCACCTCGCGCATTGCCGAACTCGAACACATTGAGCCCGAGAAGGAAGCACTTGAACAAGAGCTGAAAGCGCTCCGTGCGCAATACCCCGACGCAAACGAAGACCGCGCACGAAGTTATCTCACAATGCTGCTTGCCAATGAGGCGGTATTCCAATTTCTTGAAACGCAAACCGCCCAATAACAGCGCATTCCCCGAACGTTTTACAAGCCCCATTCATTACATTCGCCCACCATGACAAAACCCCGCATCATCATTCCCCTTGCATATGGAGGCGAACCCAAAGAATCGCCGCGTCTTTTTGTGCGCTGTGTATATACTGAGATGATCGAAAAGACGGGAGGAGTTCCCCTTATGGTCGCGCGTCCGGAAAGCCCCGGGGATTTTGATTCCATCACCGAAATGATGGATGGGCTTTTTATCATGGGTGGCGGTGACGCGCATCCGAAGCGATATGGAGAAAGTATCCATACCGAATGCCTTGAGGAAGTCGACGAAGATCGCGATCGTATCGAACTTGAACTTATCCGCCTCGCATGCGAAAAACAAATCCCGATTTTAGGAGTATGCCGCGGACTTCAAATCATCAATACCTACTTCGGTGGTACGCTCTATCAAGATATTCCGACCGAATTTCCAAGTACTGTCTTGCACAAAAGCGACGATGTTACGGAACGAAAAAAATTGGTCCATATGATTCACATTGAACCCTCTTCACAGCTCGACCGGATTTTAGGACAGCGGGAATTCATGGTGAACAGTCTCCATCATCAGGGGATAAAAACCATCGCAAGCGGCCTCCTCCAAAGCGCCCATGCACCCGACGGGCTCATCGAAGGAATCGAGCTTCCCAGTTATCCGTTTTGTCTCGGCGTCCAGTGGCATCCCGAAGAATTGGATGACGCACCCTCGCGCAAACTCTTTCACGAATTTATCGAAGCCGCAATGAGGGCGAAGAAGGGATGATTGTCGTGAATGCCCGATATGCTATACTCGTCTTGTTAATCGGATAATTTTCAAATTATGTCTTACCTCATCCCCACCGTCATCGAAAAAACTTCCATGGGCGAACGCGCCTATGATATTTATTCCCGACTTCTGAAGGAACGTATTATTTTTCTGAGCGGGCCGATCGAAGACAACAGCGCAAATGTGATCATTGCGCAACTCCTTTTTCTTGAATCCGAAGACCCCAAGAAAGATATCAAACTCTATGTACATTCGCCCGGAGGATCCGTCTCCGCGGCAATGGCCATTTACGATACCATGAACCACATCAAGCCGGATGTTTCCACAATTTGTGTCGGACTCGCCGCCTCAGCCGCTGCGGTCCTTCTTTCGGCGGGCACCAAAGGAAAACGTTTTGCACTCCCCAATGCCGAAGTGATGATCCATCAAGTCATGGGAGGAGCGGAAGGACAAGCGTCCGATATTGCAATCACGGCAAAACACATATTGAAGATTAAAGAGAGTCTCAATAAAATTCTCGCAAAAAATACCGGAAAGTCTGTCGAACAAGTTGAAAAAGACTCCGATCGCGACTACTACATGTCCGCCGATGAGGCAAAAAAATACGGTTTGATCGACGAAGTCATGAAGCCAAAGGGGAGATAATACCCTCTCGACAAACACAAAATTACAGTGCTCACAAAAAAACACCCGACCGGGGGTGTTTTTGCTCAATTTGCCATGTCCCAGTCAACCTGCTACATTGAGAATATCGGCATTGCCTTTTTATCTGACGCCGACCATTCACAACGAATGGGCATTGCGAGAATTCTTATTTATTACACTGACCCCATTGCTCAACTTTCACTTGAAGTATGCGTGCGTATGCGACACAGTAGCCAATGATGACGGGAGTTCGGAATATTCCGATTTTTTGCTGACTTCATCACTACTCAATATTTTGTAGCGCTCACTACCAAGAGAGCGCAGGTGGTTGTATATGTTTCGCAACAAATGTTGAGAAACGCGGTTTGTTATTTTCCTTATTATGATCAATTTTACCATGGTTATCGCCATTGGTGTGGGTTCGGGGATTTTCGGCCTTATCGCCGGGTACGTTATCCGCTGGGCACTCACTGTGGGCAAAAAGGGTTCTGTCGAACTCGAAGTGAAACAAATGCTCCTCGACGCAAAAGAAGAAGCGCAAAAAATCATTCAGGAGAGCGAGCGCAAGGTAGAAAAAAACTTTGAAGAACTCCGCACCCGCGAAGAAGAAAAAGAAAAAGAGTGGAAGAAAACGGAAGAACGTCTCGTCAAAAAAGACGAAATGTTGGATCACCGTCAAGAGGACATCGACCGTGAGGTGGAAAACCTGAAAGGAAAAGCCGAAGAAATCAGGGGTATCAAAGGAGAGATCGAGGAACGAAAACGCGCCGTTGAGCTTGAGCTCGAACACATTGCTCATCTCACCGAGGAAGAGGCGAAACAACGCTTGATTCAAAAGATCGAGGAACGCGCTGAAGATGATTTCCGCGTACGCCTGCAAAAACTCGAACGTGAAGGAATTGAGCGACTTGATCGCCGGGCAAAAGATATTCTTTCCACTTCGATTCAACGTCTTGCCGCCTCAACCGCAGGCGATATCATGACCACCTCGGTGAATATTCCCAATGATGAAATCAAGGGAAAGATCATCGGAAAGGAGGGGCGCAATATCCGCACGTTTGAACGCGTTGCAGGAGTCGAGCTTATCGTCGATGACACACCGGGCACGATTGTTATTTCGTCATTCGATCCGGTGCGCCGACAAGTCGCGCGCGTCGCACTTGAGAATCTTATTCTCGACGGACGTATCCAACCTTCCAAGATTGAAGAAATGTGCGAGAAAGCAAAAGACGATATCAATAAAATCATTAAAGAAAAAGGTGAGCAGGCGGTCTACGAATGCGGGGTGTTCAATCTTGACCCACGCATTATCTCCATTCTTGGACGACTCTATTTCCGCACCAGTTACGGACAAAACGTGCTTCAGCACTCGATCGAAATGGCACACATTTCCGGCATGCTCGCCGAAGAACTCGGTGCCGACGTACAGATCGCAAAGGCAGGCGCATTGCTCCACGATATCGGCAAGGCACTCGATCATGAAGTGCAAGGAACGCATGTTGAGATCGGCCGAAAGATTCTCCAGAAATTTGGAGCCGATGAACGCATCGTGAAAGCCATGCAATCGCACCACGAAGAATATCCATACGAAACGATTGAATCAATCATTGTTCAAACCGCCGATGCGATTTCCGGAGGTCGCCCCGGTGCGCGCCGCGAATCCGTCGAAAACTATATCAAGAAACTCGAAGATCTTGAGAAAATCGCAACAACAAAGCCGGGTGTCGAGAAAGCCTATGCCCTTGCCGCCGGCCGTGAGATTCGCGTTTTTGTTACCCCTCAAGCAATGGGTGATCTTGAAGCACAAGTGCTCGCACGCGATATTGCAATTCAAGTTGAACAAGAACTGAAATATCCGGGCGAGATCAAGGTAACCGTCATTCGGGAAACCCGCTGTATTGAATACGCGAGATAGGATCTTCCGTCCTCGGAAACAAACCCTGTTCATGAAAAACCCCTCAACTGAGGGGTTTTTGATTCAAACGTTCAAGTTCTTTTTTAAGCCGATCAATTTCCGCAATGAGGGTGCGCTCCTTCAATGCCGCCTCACAAAGGATTCGATATTGAATCCATAGGATAATGCCGAGTATAAACGCGATCAGAAAAAAAATAAGTGCGACAAAACCTAAAAGAATTTCCATAATACCCCACGCGAAACACCACCTTCTTTCCTCAGGCTACCTAATTGAATTTTACTGTCAATAAAAATTGAGACAATATTTTTTTGTTATGTCAAATTTTTGACAGTTTTGACGTTATCCACGTTAACATTGCACGACGATTGCGTGAAAAATGGCTTCCTATATAATGATTTGAGAGGTTAAATACCTCTGCATGCAGAGTTATTCGGGGTAGCTCCCGATTAACCAAGCTTTATTAGCATCTGCTAAATTCAAACACGATGAACAAAACGTCGATTGTTGAGGCAGTCCACGAGAAGCTCGGCGGCACGAAAGTCGCTGCAGAGCAGGCTGTGGAGACCGTAATCGAGACCATCATTGCAGGCCTGAAAAAGGACGGCGATGAAGTATCGATTGCCGGGCTCGGCATCTTCTCGGTTAAGACTCGCGCTGCACGCACGGCACGCAATCCGCGTACGGGCGAAGCCATCAAGGTTGCAGCGATGCGTGTCCCCAAGTTTCGCGCCGCAAAGGCGTTCAAGGACGCGGTCAAATAGACAACATTGGTTTCATCAAACATACACTAAAAAATCCACCTCACGGTGGATTTTTTAGTTTAGGACTCACGCAAACGGCGACCTTCACATTTTTCTCCCGACCGACTCGGGAGAGAGTACACAGCACGTACAGCTTCCTCAAGATCACTCGGGCGGAAAAACGCGAATCTCATCCGTTTGCATAAGTCCTACAGTTATTGTTCTCCTTTTGGTTTACGAATGTTCTGAGCCAGCAGTCGGTGTTTTGTCTCTCGAAGTCGTTTATAAGCCTCAACAAATTCTTCAGCAAGTTCATGAATATATTTTTCATCTTCGGGGGTTGTCGTATTTCGCGAAAGTAATCCCTCAAGCTCGTTTGCAACTCGGTCAACGTGTCTCAATCGACCCGACAATGCTTCTTCGTGATACCCCGCAAAACGTGTTTGGATTTCAGTAATTGCTTCATGGATTTTTTTCACCTCCACAAGTGCGGCTTTATGTTCGCGAAGTGCGTTCTCTAAAAGTGCCTCATTCCATGCGGTCGTATAAAGTTTTGTTTGGTCCCTCAAGGCACGTTTGATATTATCGGCAATTGGTCGCAAGCGATCTTCCATTTCTTCTCGAAGTTCCTGCTCTTCCTCAGTAAGAGGGTACGGTTCCCCTTCAGAAATTTCTTGGCGCAAAGCGGCATGTTCAGCGAGCGCCTCCGTATATGACGCTTCGGTTTGCACCCGCTCCTGCTCGAGTGATGCAAGTTCTTCCTGTTTCCCCTCATACACAGCTCGCGAATAGAGTGATTCATTGTGTTCTTTTGGCATTGAGTTAACTATACCGTCAGTAATAAAAGGTGCAAGAATTCCTCGCCTTCCATTAAAAAACGTAGAGAAAAACTTGAGAAATTGTAAAAATATAAAAAGCAAAACCCACCAAAGCAGGAATTGCTTGGTGGGTGTAAAACTCAGAACTTGATCTTCTCAGGAGGCATCAACTTCATTTCCTTCGGAATATCTCCCTTGGTCATGTCATTGTCACCACCGTATCCACGACCGGAATAGAAAAAGTGTCGAGCGACACTTCCGCCACCAGCCTTCAACCAAACCTGCAAAGACCACTGACTGAGAGAAGTTTCGTGCCACTCAGTCAATTGACATACGACACGGATTTCTGCTTTTTCCCAAGGGGCAACTGCGAGGAATTTCCCACTTGCAAAATAGAGATGGTCTGTGTACTTGTCGGTACCACCAATGTGATAATCAGCGATCTCATTTTCGGACGCATTGTCCCCGGGCTTTTTCTTGCCGGTATTCCAAGTGTTCACACGGTGGATGTCCCAGCATTCACGTTTCCCACCAATACTTACCCCAAGACCTTGCCTCAACATCAGTCCAAGAACTTGGATCAGTTCAACATAAACACCGGAGACCGAAACGGTTTTAACAGTTTGCATGAAAAGAACTCCCACTTGAGTTTACTTACTCACATGAGTAAGTCAGCTTGTTTCTCCAAGCTTTAACTATTAAAGCATATTTACTGTAAAAGTCAAACTTTAGCAGTTGGGGAATTTATTACCATTGTGGGACGGGAGAATCGCCGATTACTTCGGCAGGTACTTTTCGGACACTACGGGAGTACTTCCATTTTCTTAGACGGAAGACCGTCAAGAAAATTTGGTCGCTCTCCGAATCGTCAACGAAAAGTCTTTCGATTCTCCCCCGTGATTGAAGCAGTTCAATCACTTTCCCGCACAATAATAAAAGCCCCAATGAAGGGCTTTTATTATTGTGCGGGACGGGAGAATCGAAGTCACGAATCACTAAGTTTTTTAGCGCAAAGCCTCCTAAAAAAATAAGTGTTCGCGACCCCGGCGCGCTACCTCGCAAAGCCTCGGTATAGCTTGCGCCCAGTTCGATTCTCCGGAAGCTGTCGCTTCCTCCATCCTCGCATCGGTAGCAAAATACCGGAGTTAAAAACTCCGGTATTTTGACCGAGTGCGGGACGGGAGAATCGAACTCCCGCCAAGAGTTTGGAAAACTCCTATTCTACCATTAAACTAGTCCCGCGAGGTTTTTGTATACTAGCAAATCAATGAACGAGAAGCAATATCTTCTCCATGCGTAACCATAGGGGTTCTAAATAGGTTATGATAAGAAGGAAAAGAGTTTATAAAGTATCACCAATTATATTCATGCCCCAATATATTTTTTTCGATCTCGACAATACACTTACACGAAGCCGTTCGCCCATTACTCCGCGCATGTCTTCGCTCCTTCGCAAACTCGCCAAGAAACACGAGGTGCTCGTTGTCTCAGGAGCGGACGCAAAACAGATCGCACGACAACTTGGAAAAGGGCTTCAAGGAAAATATTGGAGCATGGGGCAAAATGGAAATGTCTGTATCACTAAAGAGGGCGAGATACTCTGGGAGAATAAACTGAATTGGCTCGAACGATTTGAAGTATTCAATTACGTTCATCGCCTCTTTTCAAAAAAACTCTTTCCTCATAAAAATCCCTACGACCTTCTTCAAGACCGAGGAGCGCAAATTTCTTATTCATTTATCGGACACTCGGAAGAAGTCTCGAAAAAAGAGCGATTTGATCCCGAAGGAAAAAAGCGGGCCGCAATACTCAAGAAATTTCCTTTCATGAGTAAAACCATGGAAGTGAAAATCGCCGGTACGACGTGTTTTGATTTTTTTCAAAAAGGAAATCATAAGGGCCGCAATGTGGGAGTGCTCTATAAGAAAATGAAATGGAAAAAAAATGACTGTCTCTATGTCGGTGATGCCCTCTTTAAAAACGGCAACGATGAGTCGGTGATTGGCATCATACCGACTCAACAAGTAAAAGATCCGAGCGAAACCGAAGTGCTTATTGCGCGAATACTTTCTCAAGAAAACAGTTAAGACCTGAAATGCCCTAAGGGGCATGCATCATGCTTCCGCGCGGGGCAATATTTGCGCCCGTACTCAATCAATAAATACGTTACATGAAACCATTCTTTTTTGGGAAAGGCCTCCATAAGGTCTTTTTCAATCTTATTCGGATCGGTCTCATCAGAAAGTCCCAGTCGATGAGATAACCGTTTCACATGTGTGTCCACCGCGATCCCCTCAACCACTCCATGCGCATTCCCCAATACAACATTTGCAGTCTTTCGCGCCACTCCGGGCAATCTCAATATCTCCTTCATGGTCTTCGGGATTTTTCCGTGAAACTCGTGTTTCACCATCTTCGCCGCTGCGAGGATATTTTTTGTTTTGTTGCGATAAAAGCCCGACTGAAAGATCATTTGTTCAAATTCACGCGGATCGGCATGCACATAATCTTCAAGAGTCGGATACCTCGCAAAAAGCGCCGGGGTGATTTCGTTCACTTTTTTATCCGTACACTGGGCTGACAACTCGACGGCAACAAGTAATTCCCAGTCATTGTTATAGCGAAGTATCATTCCCGCATCCGGAAAAAGTTTTTTGAGCTTCCGAAGAATGACCCGCCCGCGCGTAAAGCGTTCTTCCTTTTGCGGCTTTGTTTCACGACGTTTCATGTTACAAATCCGGATCAACAAATACTCGAGTTTTTGAAATTGGGAGTGCCGTAAGAAGTGCAGACTCGAGCACATGCGTTTGCAAGTCAAGCACATACTTGGCATATGCCCCATCGGGAGTTGTTCCATAAAAAATAATTTGTACCGGTGTCTTCCATGTAAAATTCACCGTTTCAGGTGAAACAAAAAATGGTCCTTGCACCGCAAAAAATTTATGCGGTTTTATTTGCTCAAGATACAAAACCGATCCCTCGGAGGGAAGAAACGCGCGTAGTGTACGCGCATGGTTTGCCGTGCGAAGTGAATTAGGGACGTAGGGTGCGGAACGAGTAGCAGCAATAATAATTTTTCCATCCTGAGACACCCCTTCGCGCACTTCGGTGCGTTCGCGATACCTTTCCACATGGGAAGCGGCGGCGGGAGATAACGGGAAAATATCCATGTGTTCCAAAAAAAATGCGCAAGCGAAAAAAAAGAATGCGGCAAGTGTCAACGAAAATTTGGGCATAATTGTAGTGTAGCCAAACGCCAAGAAAGCACAAGCAACACTTACCCGTAAAGCATAAGCAAAATGGCGAAGACAAGAACAATACAGCATAAAATTTTTCGCCGAATTTGCACTTCACCGAAATAGGCTATTCCGGAAAGAAAAGACCAAAAGACACTCGAAGCACGCACAAATGCAAGAATAAGCGAAGCGGGTCCATAGTGATATGCGAACGAATTCAGTGTTGAGGACATCCCCGAACTGGCAAGTATCGAAAAAAGTTTACGCGCCGGTGGGACAATAAGCACATGATGCCGCCAATCCCTTAACACAAAAACAAAAAAATAGAGCGAGAGAATTGCCGTAAGGAAAAATTGCTCCGTCGCAATAGAGTTCCAATGCTCAATATCATATTTAAAAAGAGAGATTGTAAATGCCGCTCCAATCGAAGTGAGCAATGCATACCACATGCCCGCTTTGCGAAATGAAGTGTGTAAAAAATAAAATCCAAGCGCAAGCACCACAAGCAGCATCCCTGAAAGCTGTATGAGTGAGAGCGTATACCCGAGCAGTATATCAATACACAAAAGAAGAGGGATTGTTAGCACGCGCAATGCGCCAAAAAGAGTCCGATCCGCGTGCACGCTCGCACGAATGGTGAGCTCAAGTTGAATAATTTCCAAAACGATACGGAGAGAAAACGTAGGTAAACTGTGCGGAGAAAGTGCGAGACTTTCTCCTCCAAGCAGGGCGATCAGAAAAAATATGACGGCGTTAACTGCGGAAAAAAGAAAGGCAAAAAAATAATAAGGAATTTTCTGCTCCGCAAAAATAATTTTCGTTAACGATGAAGACGCTTCGGTAAAAAATCCTCCCAAAAATGCCAAGAGTGCGCCGAGCATAAATTACACTTTTGTCACAATTTCAACAATACCCGTTGATAAATCAACTCGCGCATTTCGACCAACGCTTCCACCAACCACTTCGCTCTTAATGGGGATATGATATTCACGGAGTCGCTCACGTGCGGCCAAGACATTCGCAACTCCGACACCTCCATCAACCCCTTCAAGGAGAAAAAACATATCCGCACCTCCAACAAGCTTCGCAATCAGGCGTTCTTTTACCCCACCAAGTTCCTCGATTTTTTTAACAAGCATGTCAATCGACTGGTCCGCATACCGACTCTCATATCGGCCGAGCGCATCGGGCCCTCGCACAACTTCTTCGCCCTGAATTTGAGCAACTTGCCGCGGAAGAATAGCATGACTCATCCCCCCTACACGAGCGAGAGGATCATGAAGAATAATAACGATGCATGAACCGATACCATTCGTTAAAATAGTCTCCCCACTCTTGCCCGCAAATAATTCAGCGATGCGAATTTCCACAACTTGTGCCATAGCTATGATTGCGCCATCTCATGAGTAAAGAGGAGTACATGCTGTGCCGCTTCAGGCTCCAAGAAAAGAAACAAGTGGGCCACGGCTTCAGTATGCTCGGTGCATGCAACTGTATCACTGGTTGCTTCAACACACAGTCCCACATCAAGTGCAATAAATTTTTCATGTGTCTGCATGAGCGATGCGGCGAGTGAATTGAACATTGCACTGCGCATGTCGATAGCAACATCGGGAACCGATTGAGTGAGTGGGAGATGCAAAAATTGAGAAAGACCGGTCAACATTCCCCCCGTAACAACATTCCCGATTTCTTGAAACACAGACCGATCAAACTCATTGAGGTCATTAAGATCGGCAACCGTTTTTCCTGTAAGCGTTTGCAGAAGCGACGTCGAAGCATCGTGGGGAAATAAGAGAAAAACATACCCCTCAATTCCGCCCGAAAGGCGCAGCAGTACGGCAATGCTCACATCAAGAGGGTGTTCCGTAAAAAGCGAGAGTGTTTTCGCTTCATGAAGTTCGACGGTGGGGACGCTGATTGCAATGCGGCGACCGAGCATTTTCGAAAGCGTCGTACTCGCATGAGAAACACCGATGTTTAAGAGCTCGGCCAATTGATCGCGATCTTCGTTGGAAAGATGAGGGGATGTCATAAAAAAATATTCTTTCCGAATGTGGAATTTATGCAGAAGATATTTCGGAAGTGGAATGATTAGTTTTCAGTATATCGCCAAATGCACGAATAAGTAAGCCGTACGCATCCAATAAGAGGATAGTTCGCCCATCAGGAAGAAGGGTTGAACCGGAGAATCCTTGAATATCACGAAGCACCGGGGGAAGCGACTTTACGAGCAACTCTCTTTCACCGACACATTGATCGACGATAAGTGCAATTTGTTCCCGTTCAAGTGACAACAACACCACCGAAAAGGACTCTTCATCAAGATGATCGTCGGCCGGTTTCCCGAACGTAATCCCAAGCAGATGATCCAAACGAAGCAGCGGGACAAGTTTTCCGTCAATAATCAATGACTCCTGATGCGCGCTTTCCACGATTTCAGCTTTGGTGATTGTGAATGTCCGGATTATTCCACTGAAGGGCAGCGCAAAAGTAAAACCCTTTGATTCCACCAAGAGTACGGGAACGGTCGCGAGTGAAATAGGAAGATCAAGGAGAAAACGTGTTCCACCGACTGCACCGGTAGGCGAAAAGAGTGACACGCGACCTCCAACATCTTGCGCAAACGCACGCACCGCGGAAAGTCCGATTCCTCGTCCTGAAATTTCCGTAACCGTTTTATTGGTTGACATGTTTTGCTGAAACAATAATTCACCAACCTCCGCATTGCTCATCCCTGCGAGAGTGGCAGGATCGACAACCCCGCGCGCAGTCGCAACTTTTTTAACCGCATCATAATCAATACCGACTCCGTTGTCTTCCACAGTCACATGAATGCGCTCGCCCACGCGCAGAGCGGAAAGATGGATAACACCCTCGCTCGTTATCCCGTGATCAACGGCATTGCGCAACAGATGCGCAAGTGCACCGCCCAATCCTTCAAGAACCGTACGGTCAAGCAGCGTAGACCCGCCTTCGATGTGAAGCGTAACGTGTTTATTTTCCGCAAGCGCCAGATCACGTACCATGCGTGGAAATTGTCCGAAAACAGCATCAAGAGGAACAAGTCGAATCTCAAGAATTTCTTCTTGCATCTGCGACAAAAGACGCGCAAGCTCTCCAAACAATATCGGAAATTCCTGAAGAAACGTGAGCGACTCGCGCACATGTGGATCAGTAATTGTTTTTCCAAAAAGGAGTGCGGGCTCGAGAACGCCGTCAAGTTTAAGTCTGAGCATCAATAATTCTTCAAAAATCCCCATCAACGTGTCGAGACGTTCCACGCCGACACGAACAGACGTGGGGGGAACATATGCAACTTCCGATGGAAAGGATGCCGATGTTTTCGTAAGCGGGGATTGAGGCATTGGTACTGTTTCAGAAGCGGGCGAAGCACCATTCACCAATAATTCAAGTTTACGCGCAACATCGCGAACATCCGATTCGTCTTCGTCGCGACGAATCCGATCAAGCGAATCATTGAGACGATCCGCAGCGGCAAGTGCAGCACTCACCACCAGAGGAGTAATCACCAATGTTCCCGACTCCCCCGCGCGAAAAATATCTTCAAGCACATGGGCCAAATGCGCCATATGCACATACCCCATTGTCGCCGCCGCACCTTTTATCGTGTGGGCACTGCGCATCAATGTTGCATAATGTGTTTTGTCATCAGGATGCGCTTCAAGCAGAAGAAGAGTCTGCGAAAGTACGCGCAATTGTTCTTGGGTTTCCGTACAAAAAAGATCCTTGAATTTATTCCGTGGCTCGGGTATCACAATCGTATTGTAACATGCGAAGCACCAGTCGCTTCAATGGGGTGGCTCGCAAGAATCGACAAGACACTTGAAATACGCAACACCTTCTTTATCCCTCGCCTCTAAGAATTTTACTGACCCATTCCGGAATCGCCTCAATAGGGAGCACCGCATCAACAAATCCTTCATGAAGTGCATGTTCGGGCATCGAGGCAATCATCGCCGTCTTCGGATCTTGCACCAACGTATGTCCGCCATGTGATTTGATAACTCGAAGACCCTCCGAACCATCTTTTCCCATTCCCGAAAGTAATATGCCGAATAATGGCCCGTGAAAATGAGATGCGACACTCTCCATGGTGCGGTTGATCTCGTCCTCGGCATGATTTGTCGATTCGGAAAGTACAAACTGAGGAGTTGTTCCGTGTGACTGCTCGCCCGCCGGAGTATCAACAAATCCGCTTATTGCAAATCCTCCGGGAAGAACGAGTGCAGCTCCCGGGATAAAGGTGTCGCCGTCCTTTGCTTCACGTACGGAAAAACGCACGATGCGATCAAGACGTCCGGCAAACAACTCGGTGAAGTATTTTGACATATGTTGGACGACAATAACCGCAATCCCCCATTCAGGTCGGAGCAATGACAGTAAATGTTCAACCAAGGGAGGACCTCCCGTCGATGCGCCAATAATGACAACACCGCGGAGTGCTTCAGATGAAGCAGTGGGACGCTGAAAAGAAGAAGGCGGCGGGTTCGCAGGCAAAATCGCGGAATTGGAGGATCGGATATTCAATTGAGCCACTCCGACTTCTTTGATTTTTCTTACAAGTTCTGCGGCAACTTTCTCAATATCAAGCGCAACTTCTCCGGAAGGCTTTGCAACAACGTGCGCACCGGAGGATTCGAGCATTGCGCGTACTCGTGCACCTTCTTCCCCTTCAAATGCAGAAAGCATGATAATTCCGGGAAGAGGCTGATCGCCAAGCATGATGGCCGCCGTCGCCTCAACGCCGTTTTTGCCCGGCATATTATAGTCCATCGTAATGACATCGGGACGAAGGTCGCGTGCAAGCATTACCACATCATCCCCCGTCGCCGCAGTGCCCACCACTTCAATCTGGGGGTCCGCACGCAGCAGTTCAATCAAATAGGCTCGAATAAATGTCGAGTCGTCGGCAATCAATACATGAATATGTTCAGTCGTTTCCATAACAGAAATAGGTATAAAAAATTATCAGGCGATATATTGTCCCAATTTTTCAAGTACCTGATCCCGATCAAAGGGCTTTACGACATAGTCGAGAGCGCCATAACTTTTTGCTTCATCAATCACATCTTTTTGCCCTACAGCAGACACCACCACGACCTTTGCCGTTTTTCCGATTTCATGCAAGACATCGATTCCATTGAATTCAGGCATGATAACATCAAGAAAAACGATATCGGGATTCTCCGTTTTAAATTTCTCAATTGCCTCGCGACCATTTCCCGCTTCGACAAAATTCGTATATCCGGCACTTTCAAAAATGTCGCGCAAGACCTTGCGCATAAACGCCGAATCATCAACAATGAGGATTTTTTTGTCCGTATTAACCATGAGAATAGTATAGCACAAGGAGGCGCATGGAAGGAAAGAGTGCTCGGCAACAACACGGGAAGCCCGCTGTTATTCCTCAGGGGAAGCCGTGGCGTCAGGAGAGAGCATCATGGTACGCAAATCCGTTTCGTCGAGCAGTACGGGAATGTTCAACCAAAGTACCGGGCGTGTCTTTTTAACCTCTTTCGACTCAGTCCCCCCTTCGGTTTTCGGTTTAATCATGAAATCCTCCCGAGGGATGCGGATTGGGTGGTGCACCTCGTCATCATTATAGAAAAAAACTCCCTTAACGTACCGCGGTGCAATATGGGACAACATGACCGAGCTTGCTTCTTGGATAGCGGTTTCCGATACGCGCATGACCATCTTGGTTTGATCAACAAGAATGCCGAAATAATTTTCCTGGCGCGCAAGAATAAAAACATAGCCGGGAAGATTCGCGGTGGTACGCGCAAGCGCAAGACGAACAAGCAGATCAACGACAACAATAACCTTTCCTCGCGAATGAAATATTCCGGCGATTGCGCGCGGAGCATTCGGTACCGGAGTGATGGGAGGTATTTTTATCACCTGAAGAATATCGGAAACAAGAACAGCGTAAAGTTCTCCATCAAGCTCAAAAACAAAAAATTCATGAAGTGCTTCGGGTGCACGTTGCTCAACCCAAAATTGATCGGGGGAATTGGATACATCGGATTTGGTATTTTGCACATCCATATGTACATTGTAACGCGCATGGCACTCAAAGAAAACGGCAGTGAACTGCGCAACGAAAAAGCACCGCATGAGCAGTGCTTTTTCTCCGGTCGGGCTGCTCTCAATCGAAACTTACAGTTTCAGTACACCTTTGCGATTTATTCAGAGCAGAGCTCTTCATAAATAACGCAAAGCTCTTCGATTCTCAGACGGGACTGAAACAATTCAGTCCCTCAGCCCAACCTATGAAAACACACCACATACGTGGTGTGTTTTCTCCGGTCGGGCTGCTGAGAATCGAACTCAGACTTCTTGTTCCCAAAACAAGTATACTACCATTATACTACAGCCCGTTTATTCGAGAGGTATCGCTCATCCACTTCTTACCCTTGAACAAGTGAGATCATAGCGCACTTTAAGAAAATTGTCTCCCCCTCCCCCGAAAGCAACAATTCCACCAAGAATATTTGGAGAATTGCTTATTACAATAAATGAATTCTAGTGTCCTCGATAGATGCGCTGGGTAAAAATACCGCCCACTTGATTGATTGCGCCGGTAACGTTGCGAACCCTTGCATCGGAACGTTGTTGCTCTAACTGTCGATTTTGCTGTGCAATACGTAACTCCTGTTGCTGTTGTTGCGTACGAAGAGTGGACATATACGTGTCTCGCGTTTGCTTCTGACGTTGCAGCATTTGCACATAGCGACTATCCCACCCTATTTCAAACTGATCGATTTGTTGAGGAGAAGGATTCCGGAGCATCAGTTGTTGTCGCGCACTCTCACGACCGGTATCAAAACGTTCTCGTTCTTGCTGTTGCTGAATATCAAAACGCTCCATTGCTTGTTGTGCATGCAAATTGGCGTTTTCTTGCTGCACTCGTTGTTGTTCTTGCACCTGGCCACGTTGGATGCGTGAATTCACTTCAGTATTCGCCTCTTGCGTGATCGCCTGAATCACAATCCCCCCTAAAGCCCTGCCGTCCTGCCCCTGAGCCTGTGCCGCCATCGGAACACCGAGCGCGGTACTCAACGCAAAAATTTGTACCAACTTGCGCACCTTGGGATGGCGATCAAGAAAAGTATCGAAGCGTTCTTGGACAACCGGGTCGGTTGAAGCCGCCAACTCTTCTTTGGTAATCACCTCCCCTTCTTCGCTCATTTTTTGAGCCACAAGATCGAGAATGGCATCTTGTTCCGCAACTTCCATTGCATTAATCTCTCCAGCTTCGACAGCAGGTAAAACATTTTCCAAAGAATCAATCGGCGGTGTCGCTGATTCATCTCCCTGCTCAAGAGCAGAACCAAAAACAGTCTCTTCCTCTTCAGGAAGAGTCGGGAGAGACTCCACATCAGGTATAGCAGCAGGGTTCGTTTCACTAAAATTATTTATGTTGTTTATTCCTTCATTCATACTTAGAGATAATTATCCTATTGCTAATGCTTCTTCGATTTCCCGACGCTCTTGATTCACAATCTCATGAATCTTTTGCAGATTCCCTTGCGCATCAAGTTTTTTCTTTAAATTTTCCACTACCGCATCGACACTGAAAGGATCTTCCTCGCAAAGATCGACAAACATTTTAAGCATTATTTCCGCAACAAAAGGAATGCGTCCATTTAAAAGTTTTTTATCTGCAGGAGAAAGATGCGATTGCTCAACAATGAGTATTGCCTTTTCAACAAGTAGTGCGTGCGATTGGTCTGCCATATCGTTTGAAAACTATATCATAAATAAATGAATAACGCAAGTGCTTTCCATTTCTATCAAAAATAACCAAAGTATGTTGCCGTATATTATATCACCGACAATGTCCTTTTAAAAATGTTGAGAAAATTTACTTAAAGGACGTTGCGATGAACCGGTGTCGAATTCAACCCAGTAAGTTTATAAAAACTTATGTTGTTCAACATCATGCATGTGAAACGATGAAGAAAAATGTTTCACGAGAAACAGTAAATATAAATTTATACATTTCTCACTTTAAATTAAAAGAAAAAAGTGTTACTAAGTAACACTTTAAATGTTTCACGAGAAACGCCCATTGAAAAACCTCACAGCACAAGACCCTCAATATATCTTACTTTAGCTATTTTGGTTTTTTCATCCAAATTTACGGTAATGGCGTCAAATTGCCACTCAAGATCGTAATCAAATTCAATAAGATAAGCTTGTATCGCTCTCCCAATTCTTTTTAATTTAAACTCGTGAATATTGTCTTCTGGTCGATATGCATCATTTGTTTCTCGTGAAACGTTTTTTTGTGTTCCACGTGAAACAGTTTTCACCTCTATAAAGTGAAGTCGGTTGTCTTTTTTGCAGATAATATCAATTTCCCCAAACTTTTTCCGATAATTTCGCAAAACAGTAAGAAAACCATGTTTCACGAGAAACATTTCCGCAATATCTTCCCCTATCTTTCCAATTCTCTGCTTTTCGGTAGGAACGCCCATATAATCTTGTATAGTACATGAAAAACGTTTCACGGGAAACATTTAAAACAGAATATATTCTGTTAAAAAACAAAAAAACCCATATTTTATACTTAAAATGTTACTTAGTAACACTTTTTATGTTTCACGAGAAACACTCTAGATTTTATCTACAAAAAACACCATAAAAAGCCTCCGAACTTAGAATAGATCTTAATATTTGGAATAAATCACAAATAAACCATCTTTAGAGTTTCATAGTATTTAATAAAGAGCAGTAGATTTTCGACTCTTTCGGTAAATAGCGCAAAAGATTTCCCAAACCCCACATGCTTTTCACATGGAAAATAAGTAATTTAAGGTGTTTCACGAATAACCTAATTTAAAGTGTTACTACGTAACGTTTTCGCAAAAACGATAAAACCCTTATTTAGTAATGTTTTTTCAAAATTTATTCAACTCCAAAGGCATTCTTTGTACAGTGGGTTACAAAATTACCCAATATTGCTCAGGGTGATTGAATAAAAGTGGAGATGCTGTGAGTTTGCTTGTGTAAAAGTAAAAAAACTGAAAAATGTAGTATAAAGGACAAAATAAGACATGTCTTTTGTCCTTTATACACAGTATCCCCAGAGTTATCCACAGTTTTGTTTACAAATTGATATTGAACGCTCAAATTAAGTGATTTCAGATGAACCTTATGATTTGCTCAAAAAATAGGGTTAAAAATTGCATTATGACTTAGAAAATATTATAGTAGGCGACAAGCGGGCATGGTTTAGTGGTAGAACACGACCTTGCCAAGGTTGAGACGGGAGTTCGATTCTCCCTGCCCGCACCAGTACTAAAAAAGCCCCGACAACGGGGCTTTTGCTATTGTTTTGCGGCGAGTAAGGCATCGCGAACTGCGTATACTGCGGTATTTTTGTCGGTAGGCAAACAACCCGCAAGAGCCAACTGTCGATTCAACTCACTACTTGATGAAGCCGCGTACATGGGAATAGGATAAAATTCCGCAACCTCATGTGCAAGATCAATGGTTGTGTCGTGAGGGCGCAACGGTTCATTATCGAATGCGGGAACACACCCATCAAGAATGACATGAGAAAAATTCGGGTTGGCCTTAAGTTCTTTTCGTGCCGCATAACGGCTTACGACAAACACGAGTTTTGCATGAGGCTCGAGAATCATTCTCCAAATAGTGTGAAAAGACACATCATCTTCGACGATCAATACACGAGGGGGTTCGGGTTGAGACATAACATGCTCCATAGTGAAGAAAACTTTTCTATTGAGTATTCAACAATATCTAGATTTTTTTGTCAAACATGCTAAAATATCCTGAATGGGGGAAAATCAGCTAACGATTGATTTTTCAGCATCAATCATTATAGTTGCCATACATTAAAAAATTAACAATATGCGCCCGTAGTGAAACGGATATCACAACGGTCTTCGAAACCGTTAGTCCAAGTTCGAGTCTTGGCGGGCGCACCATAAAAAGAAAAATGAATCATCAATTTTCAATTCCGACAGAAATAGCAAATGTAACTCTTGCACTTGAGGCCGCAGGCTTTGAAGCATATCTTGTCGGTGGCTGTGTGCGCGACCTTATTCGTGGTGTTGCACCGAAAGACTGGGATGTTACCACCAATGCAACCCCCGAACAAATCATTGCGCTCTTTCCGAAAACATTTTACGAAAATGATTATGGCACGGTTGGCGTGGTGAATGAAGAAATTCCGGAAGGGGATGAGGAGAAGGGGACTTTGCGTGTGGTTGAAGTTACTCCCTATCGCAAGGAAACAACGTATAGTAACTTTCGTCATCCGGATGAAGTGCTCTTCTCGGGAAATCTTCACGACGATTTATTGCGCCGCGACTTCACCATGAATGCCATTGCGTACAATGTTTCAAGAAAAGAAATGATCGACCCCTACAATGGAGAAGAAGACATCAAGCGTCATCTCATTCGCACGGTGGGAAAACCGGAAGATCGTTTTCATGAGGATGCACTCCGTGTGATGCGCGCGGTGCGCTTTGGTGCAGAGCTTGGCTTTGCGATTGAAATGGAAACAATGAATGCAGTGGTGAAATTTGCTCATCGACTGGAGAAGATTGCGGCGGAGCGCATTCGCGATGAATTCATCAAGATCATTATGTCCGAGCGACCAATGGAAGGAATCATTCTTCTTGAACGCACAAAGGTACTCTCATCGGTAATGCCCGAACTTGAGCAGGGCTTGGGATGTGAACAAAACGGCGACCACATTTATGAAGTATGGGAGCACAACCTGCGCGCACTCCAACATGCGGCGGAGCGCAAGTGGCCACTGCATGTGCGCATCGCCGCACTGCTTCATGACGTTGCAAAACCCGCAACACGCAAATGGTCCAATGAAAAAAAAGATTGGACGTTTTACGGACACGATGTCGTCGGCGGACGCATGAGCAGAAAGATGCTCGAACGATTGCGTTTTCCAAAACAATTCATTCATGACGTCTCGACGCTCGTACGCTTTCATCTTTTCTTTTCTGATATCGAAAAAATTACACTCTCGGCAGTGCGGCGCATTGTGGCAAATGTCGGACCCGAATTGGTCTGGGACCTGATGGATGTCCGCTCCTGCGATCGCATCGGCATGGGCCGCCCCAAAGAAACTCCCTATCGCTTGCGTAAATATCACTCAATGATCGAAGAAGCGATGCGTGCACCGGTGTCGGTCGGGATGCTTAAAATAGACGGCGCGAAAATCATGGAAATAACGGGGGAAAAACCAAGCCCGCGTATCGGATGGATACTTCACGCGCTCTTCGAAGAAGTGCTTGAAAATCCGGAATCAAATACTGAAGCATATTTAACAAAACGCACAAAAGAGCTTGCGGACGAAGATCCGGAAATGCTCAGGAAACTCGGCGAGGCAGGAAAAGACAAAAAGGAAGAAAAAGAACAAGCGGAAGTCGGTGCGATTCGCAAAAAATATAATGTGAAATAGTACCCATACAAGGACCGTCCTATGTAAATTTACATAGGACGGTCCTTGTATGGGGTGAGAGATTTTTTATTTGACATAGCACTAAAAATGTGTAATCATAAATTCAGGCACCTTAACTGAGACTGGAGCCAAATCCTGTAAACTTTTTTGCAAAGGGGGTTCACAATGAGCTCACTCAAACAACTCGTCCAAGATGGCGAATACCATATCGCTCTCATCGGAAATCCGAACAATCCTCAACCCAAATGGCCGAGTGATCCGCCTCAAGAAATGGATGTAATCAAGCTTGTTGGAAACGGCGATTCCGTGCTTGGTGAGTATTGCATCACCAGCACGCGTATTACGCTCATCGGACGTGAAGTACCGGGTGGACCACTGGGAGAGAAATATGGCATTGTCTGCGCCGAAAACACGAAAGGGAACAGCTGTTATACGCTTGCGGGCGGACGACTGGAACCTTCGGTGAATGAAAACCGACTCGAAGAAACAACTCCCGCCGAAGAGACCGTGCTTGATTGCCTCGTGCGGGAGGTTGAAGAAGAACTCAAACTCTCCATTAAAACAGAGGAAGTTGCTCTGATCGGCTTGCGGACCATCACCGAAGATGACGGCAGTTTTCGCAAAATTCGCGGACGCATCTGTGCCGATGCGTGTTTCCTTGGTGTTGTTGATGAACGTCTCACAGCATCATCGGGATATCGCGGCGAGACAGGGGAGCGAATGGTATTACCTCCAAAGACACTACTTGCAAGGGTAGCTCGGGGTGAGAAACCCATCCTCCCTCAACCGCAAGCTCTGGCGCTCGCGATGGCAATCATCGCTGCAAAAGACTTGTTCGGCAATGCAATGCCGGAGCCGCTTCGCGAGATCGTATCGGAAAATTACGACTATGCTTTTCGCGCAAGTCGGCGGTCACGCTGGTTTAACAATTTTATTTCCGCCTTTCAGGGATAATAGCGCATGATTTCACAGTTCGCTTCGGCGAACTGTTTTTTATTTCCCAAAAACTTTCCTATTTCAATTCAATCCAAATCGGGCAATGATCGGAACCATAGATGTGCGAGGCGATGCCCGCAGACTTTAAACGGGGGAGCAATTCATTCGCGATAAAAAAGTAATCAATGCGCCAGCCAACGTTGCGTTCACGAGCGGCGGTTTTCATATCCCAATAACTGTAAGCTCCTTCTTTCGTCGGATAAAAGTGACGGAAGGTGTCGATGTATCCATGATTGATCACCTCATCGATCCACGCACGCTCTTCGGGAAGGAAGCCCGTATTTTTTTCATTGGCTTTTGGACGCGCGAGATCAATGGCCTCATGTGCCGTATTCACATCGCCGCAAAAAATAATTTTCTTTCCTTTCTTGCGCAGTTTTTCAATATATTCCAAAAATGCATCATAAAAATCGAGCTTATATTTCAAGCGTTCAGGTCCGCCTCCACCATTCGGGAAATACACATTCAAAAGGACAAGATCGCCAAAATGTCCGATAATAACGCGTCCTTCATCGTCCATCCCCGGAAGTCCGATACCGTATTCGACCTTATCAGGTTTCACCTTGGAATACAGCGCAACACCACTATAACCCTTTTTCACTTTCGGGTGTGAGAAGTAAGCAAAATAACCCTTCGGGGTACGCACTTCCTCGGGGAGTTGCACCGGCTCGGCTTTTGTTTCCTGAAGACCGACAACATCAGCCCCGCTTTCATAGAGCCAGTTGAGAAATCCTTTTTTTGCTTGGGCGCGTAAACCATTCACATTCCATGAAACTAATTTCATTTTATATATTATACATGGAACATCATGTTTCTTGTGAAACTATCTTCGTTGTTTGTCGTGAAACTGTTTATGAATCTCGCGCAACTTCGCGTCCGTCACATGCGTATAAATTTGCGTTGTTGCAATGTTTGCATGACCCAAAAGCGCTTGCACTGAGCGTAAATCCGCACCATTTTCCAAAAGATCGGTGGCAAAACTGTGACGAATAACATGGGGGGTCACTTTTTTTGAAATACCCGCTTTGATTGCGTAGTGTTTCACAAGACGTTCCACGGAACGCGGCGTGATGCGCAATTCGCCTTCTTGCTGTGCCAGTGACTTTTCTCCACCACGTCCGATACGGATAAACAATGCGTCGTCGACATCTGTCCTTTTGGCGAGATAGTCCTTGAGGGCGCGCTTTGCCGTGTCCGAGAGAAAAACCACGCGCACTTTTTCACCTTTTCCACGCACCGAGAACTCATCGCGCGAAAGATCAAGATCGCGAGG
>OBEQ012243025.1_pt1 | contig 37660 bp, 28 predicted proteins | sample 1670901 | NCBI WGS metagenome assembly OBEQ01 (sample SAMEA104232315, study PRJEB22302) | groundwater metagenome | biome: forest; feature: aquifer; material: groundwater | place: USA | collected 2011-08-07 | depth 5.4 m | reverse complement strand
GCAGGGCAATCGGGTGAACAGTTCTAATTTGGCGGTGATGCCCGCCCCACTTTCGTCATCCCCGCGAAAGCGGGGATCCATGGCACCGCCAGCACCCTCTTTACGAGATTGACCTGATCTTGCCCAACCATGGATCCCCGCTTTCGCGGGGATGACGAGTGAAATACAGGTCATCATTCCTTCACCCGATTGCCCTGCTCCGTTACAGCTTCGTCACCACGGTCATCACCTTGTCGCGCATGGCGCTCGCCTGGGCGCACATGGCGTGGTCTTTGGGCAGCGGTTCGCCGGCCAGATCGGCGGCGGCGGCTTTGCCGATGGCGACCAGTTCGGCCTTCTGTGCCTCGGTCAGCACGTAACGGGCGACCGCCCGGTCATAGGCGGCGGCCATTTCCCGGGTGTCGAAGGCGCAGCGGGTGCCGAGCGCGGCGGCCGTGCCGCTGGCCGAAGCCGCGGTGGTCAGCGCCTCCCACTGGCGGGCATCGGGCGGCTGCGGTCCGCAGGCGGTGAGCAGGGGCAGCAGCAACAGGGAAGCGATCAGGGTCAGCCGCATTTCGAGTATCCACAAGAGGTGCAGGTATCGCAGCCTTCCATCCGCACCAGGGCGGGTTGGCCGCATTTGGGGCAATGGCGATAGGCGGCATGGGTGATGTTGACGACCTTGCGCTCGGGCGCCGGTTCGGGGCGCTCCCGGGCGGGGTCGGGAAGGAAACCGATATCGACCATGTGCCGTTCGATCACTTCGCCGATCGCCGCCAGCAGCGACGGTACATAGCGTCCGCCCATCCAATGGCCGCCGCGAGGATCAAACACGGCTTTCAGTTCCTCGACAACGAAAGCGATGTCGCCGCCGCGCCGGAACACTGCCGAGATCATCCGCGTCAAAGCCACCGTCCAGGCATAATGATCCATGTTTTTCGAGTTGATGAACACCTCGAACGGCCGGCGGCGGCCATCCTGGAGCACATCGTTGACAGTGATGTACATGGCATGGTCCGAGTCGGGCCAGCGAATCTTGTAGGTGCGCCCCTGTAGCGCCTCGGGCCGGGTCAGCGGCTGAGTCAGATGGACGACACCGCCCGCCTCGTACATGTCCTGAGGCCGCGGCGACTCGTGCATCGGCGACTCGAGCGGCAAGGCGCCCTGCGCCGGCTCGGCCGGCGGAGTGGTCCGCACTTGCAGCACCGCGCCGGTGATGTCATTGGGCCGATAGGTAGTGCAGCCCTTGCACCCCGAGTCGTAGGCCTGCCGATAGATGTCCTCGAACGCCTCGAACGAGATGTCTTCGGGCACGTTGATGGTCTTGGAGATCGCCGAGTCGATGTATTTCTGTACCGTCGCCTGCATGACGATGTGATCGGCTGGTGCCAGACTCTGGGCATCGACGAAGGCATCAGGCAACGGCGCCTCGTCGCCGCGCAGGCGGCGGAACAGACGATAGGCGTAGTCGCTGACCTCCTCCTCGCGCCGCGTTCCGTCGGGCATCTGGACGCTGCGGCTGTATTTGAAGCTGAACACCGGCTCCAGCCCCGACGAGACATTGTCGGCGAACAGCGAGATGGTGCCGGTGGGGGCGATCGAGGTCAGCAAGGCGTTGCGGATACCGTGCCCGGCAATGGCCTGACGCACGTCCTCGTCCAGGCTGCGCGCCGATTCGCCGGCCAGGTAGCGATCCCGATCGAACAGCGGGAACGGGCCTTTCTCCTTGGCCAGATCGACCGAGGCAAGATAGGCCTCGCGACGCAACCGGGCCATCCATCGCTCGGCCAGGCGCACCGCCTCGCGCCCGCCATAGCGCGCCCCGCACAGGATCAGCGCATCCGCCAGCCCGGTGACGCCCAGGCCGATGCGCCGCTTGGCCAGCGCCTCGGCGCGGTGTTCGGGCAGCGGGAAGTTGGACACCTCGATGACGTTGTCCATCATCCGCACCGCCGTGCGCACCAACTGCGCCAGCGCCGCCTCATCCAGCGCCGCCCCCTCGGCAAACGGCCGCTCCACCAGCCGGGCAAGGTTTATGGAGCCGAGAAGACACACGCCATAGGGAGGAAGCGGTTGCTCACCACAATTATGAACGACAAAACCATTGGCATCGAAGGCATTGAGCCCGGGTATCTGGACGTCGAAAACATCGGCCTCGCCGTCCGGTTCCACCGAGTCGACGGTTGCGACAAAAGATTCGCGGTTCAGACTCCGCTTATAGCCTGTAAGCAGGGTCCGCAGACGGGCGGCCTTGTCATGATCACCGAAGCCAATCCGTTCGGCGAACAGAGCCATGTTCTGGCCGCTGATGATCAATTCATGCTGCGCCAGACAGTCGTATTCAGCGTGTCCGCCCTTGCTGTCGGGCATTGGTCGCGCCATCGCCGGGCGGCGGTCGCAATACACCGTACTGTTGATCCCCAACCGCAGCAGCATCCGCTGGACCACCCAAAGCGTGGCCGCGTCGCTCTGCGCCAGACGAATGCTGACCCCCTTGGCATGATTTCCCTGAACCGAGCCGTCGCTATCGAACAGCCCCGCCAGAAAGCCGCGGTAGAAGCCGGAAGACTGTCGTTCAATGGCCGGCGTAAGGGTCTTGTGGCCAGGAACCAAGCCAAGGTCCGCGGCCAGCCGAGTGATGGCCCCCAGAGCCATACGACACTCGCCCCGCCCGGGAACGGTCATCCAGCCTTGGAAGTCGGATCGGTGCGGCAGCGTTCTTGCCGCCTGTTCCGCTCGCTCCATGACACCAAGGACACCTGGGCGCTCGGCTGCGCCATTGACCGTGATGAGTCCGGGCCACGCACTGAGAACGGCTTTGTCGCTTTTGATCGTGCCATCGCCCAGCAGCAGCCCGATAAGATAGCCCTCATCTTCACCCAGCGTGCCGCCCCATGACGGTGCCGCGCGATGATCATTGACCAGGATCGTGTCGCCGGGGCGAAGATCTCCGGCCGGCACCCATTCGGCCGAACGGCTCCATCGGGTCTGCCGCGTTACCTTGCGCACCGGATGGTTGGCCGTCAACCGCAGGGAAAATCCTTCGCGACTGGAGAGCCGCAGCACCGGCTTTCGGCCTGTCGCAAAGAAGCCTTCCGGTCCAGAGGCGCAGGGCTGGCCGTCGACTATGGCGACGAAGGGGCGTCCGAGCAGTTCCGCCACCTGCCGAGGCCCCTGGTCGGTCTGCACCCAGGTATCCGCATCGACGCATGGATTGGTTGCATGAATATCTTCACAATACCACAGGTTGTTCAGCCGGTTGACCCGGTCGATGAAGATCACGCCGGGCTCGGCATAGGCGTAGGTGGCCCGCATGATCTTGTCCCACAGGGCGCGGGCCGGCAGGGTCTTGTAGAGGGTGCCGTCGAACACCAGGGGCCAGGCATCATCCTCGGCGACGGCCTGCATGAAGGCGTCAGAGACCAGCACCGACAGATTGAACATGCGCAGCCGGCCGGCATCGTGCTTGGCGTCGATGAAGGCCTCAATGTCCGGGTGGTCGCATCGCAACGTCGCCATCATGGCGCCGCGGCGTGAGCCGGCGCTCATGATGGTGCGGCACATGGCATCCCACACGTCCATGAACGACAGCGGCCCCGAGGCGTCGGCGCCGACGCCCTTGACGGCCGCCCCTTTGGGCCGCAGCGACGAGAAATCGTACCCGATGCCGCCGCCCTGCTGCATGGTCACGGCGGCCTGTTTCAGATGCTCGAAAATACCGGCCATGTCGTCGGGGATGTTCCCCATGACGAAACAGTTGAACAGGGTGACCTTGCGTCCCGCGCCGGCGCCCGACAGAATCCGTCCGGCCGGCAGGAAGCGGTAATCTTCCATCGCCCGCAGGAAGTCCTGTTCCCAGCGTTCCGGCTCCTGCTCGCCGGCGGCCAGCGCCCGGGCAACGCGCCGCCATGTGTCGGCGACGGTCTTATCCATCACCACACCATCCGGCGTCTTCAGCCGGTATTTCATATCCCAGATCTGTTGCGAGATCGGTGATGCTTGCGTCATGAGCCCTCCCGAACCGCCGCCATCATGGACGTGTCCGCGGGCGCCCGTCAAGTTCCTGTTTTGTTTCGCGTTCCCAGGCGGCGGCTACCGTGTCGCCGCCGCGCAGGGCAACGCCGCGACCAGCGCCGGATTTTTCTCCAGGGCTTCGTCGATCAGCCGGCGCGAGGCGGCTTCGATGCGGTCTTCCAGTTCGCGCATGGCGGCCTTGCGCTCCATGCCCGGCGGCAGGGGCGGCAGAATCTCGATGATGATGGTGCCCGATCGTTGCCGCAAGGTATGGCGGCCCCAGTACAGGCCGGAATTGAGCGCCACCGGCACCACCGGCAGGCCCTCGCTCATCAGCAGCGCCACCCCGGAATGATAGGGTGCCTTCGAGCCGGGGGCGGTGCGGGTGCCTTCGGGGAAGATCACCACCTGGCTGCCGCGCGCCAGCGCCACTTTGGCGCCCTCGGCCATCTGACGCAACGCCTTGCCTCCGGCGCCGCGATCGACGGCGACGCAGCCCGACTTCATGACGAACCAGCCGAAAAACGGCATCGCCGCCAGTTCCTTCTTGAGGACGTAGATGGGATCAGGCAGCAGGGCGTGGAAGATCAGGGTATCCCACATGGACTGATGCTTGGAGACCACCAGCGCCGCACCGCCGCGCGGCAGGTTCTCGATGCCGCGCACCTCGTGGCGCAACCCGACGACGACCCGCAGCAGGAACAGGCTGGTATGCACCCACAGGCGCGCGGCGCCCTGCATCCACTCGCGCGGCCCCAGCAGCATGACCGTAAACGGAAATGACAGTATGGCGAGCCAGACATAGAACAGCACCTGGTAGGCAAGCGAGCGGACGGTGGTCACGAGGGCGAGCCCCCCTTCAGGCCGAACAGTTGACGGGTCATGGCCACCAGATACTTCATGTATTCCGTTGCGATCAAGTGCGCGGTGCCGGGCCAGCGCCACCATTCATCCTGTTTGACCTGAGTGGGAAAGACCGGATGCGGCACCACCACCACATCCGGCATGACGCTCTGGAATTCCAGCAGGCTTCGCCGCATGTGATAACTGCCGGTGACGAGGCGCAGCGAGTGGAATTTTTCGCGGCTCATCCAGGCCGCGGTTTCCACCGCGTTGCCCTCGGTGCTTTCGGCGGTGTGGCCGAGCACGATGCAGCATTCGACCTCCTCGGGCTTCTGGCGCAGCAATCGCAGCAGTTCGGCGACCTCGACGCCGCGATAGACGCCCGAGACGAACAGCTTGTAGGCACGCTTGTGGCGCAGCAGATCTATGCCGGTCGACAGCCGTTCCGAACCGCCGGTCAGCACGACGATGGCGTCGGTCGGCGAATCGGGGTCTTCCACCAGATCGGGCAGCGATGCGGCAAACCATACCAGCCCGATCAGCCACAGCACCGCCAGCCCGCACACGGCCAAAGCGGCACGCAGCACCAGCCGGTGCCGGATCAAACCCACCAGACGCCGAATCGCGGACGATACGGCCGGCCGGATCATGGCAGGCGGGACAGGGTTCGCTGCACGGTGAACCGGGCCGTCAGCATCATCAGCAACGCCACCACCGCCGGCAGCATGGCGATAGCCAGCCAGCCGCCGACCGGCAGTGACAGATCGGGCAGAAAACCGCCTTCCACATTGCGGGCCATCCAGGCGATGGACATCAGCGCCGGCACCGCCGCGCCGATGCCGATCGCGCCGCCGACCAGGCCCAGGCCAAACACCCGCTCGGCGAACTGGCGGGCGATATAGTCATCCTGAGCGCCGGTCAGATGCAGCACCTCGATGACCTCGCCATGCACGGCCATGCCGGTACGGGTGGCGTAGACTACGGTCAGGGCGGTAACCAGACTGATCAGCAGTACGCTGGCGCCGGCCAGTAACTCGATGGTGCGCGACAGGTTGACCAGACGCGACAGCCAGATTCGGTGGTCGTCCAGCGTTGCCCCGGTCACCGTCTGCGACAGGCGCTTGCCCAGGATGTCAAGATCGAGCCGTTGCCGCGGGTCGATGGTGACGTCGAGCAGCCGCGGCAACGGCAGATCGCGCACCAGATCACTGCTGCCCAGCCAGGGCTCGATCAGCGCCACCAGTTCGGATTGGGTCAGGGCACGCGCCGCTATCACGCCGGGCGTGTCGCGCAGCAGCCGCAACGCCGCCTCGACCCGTTCCTGGGTGCCGACATCGCCGCCCTCGCCGAGCACCGGGGCCACCTGTACCGTCAGGGTGCCGGCAACATCGCGATCCCAGCGGCCCAGCAGGTTGCCGATGACGAACAGCATGGCCAGCGCCAGCGCCGCCAGGAACACCATCAGCGCCACCAGCCAGGGCAGGAAGCGGCTGGTGGCATCGCGCGCCATGGGCAGGTCAGAGCGTCGGCCGAGCATCATGCCTCCAATTCGTCGGCAAACAGCCGGCCGCCGTCCAGATGCATGCAGGGCCGCCGGAACCGTGCCACCAGACCTTCATTATGTGTGGCGATGACCACGGTGGTTCCCAGCTTGTTCAGTTCCTCGAACAGATACATCAGCCGCATGGCGATGCGGTCATCCACATTGCCGGTGGGCTCGTCGGCCAGCAGCAGATCGGGTCGGCCGATCACCGCGCGGGCGATGGCCAGACGCTGCTTCTGGCCGCCCGACAGGGTCGGCGGAGTCGCCTCGAGATGCTCGGCCAGGCCGACCCAGGCCAGCAGCTCGGGCACATGCTTCATGATCTCTTCTTCGCTGATTCCGGCGACCCGCAGCGGCAGCGCCACGTTGTCGACCGTCGACAGGTGGTCGAGCAGGCGGAATTCCTGGAACACCACGCCGATACGCCGCCGCAGTGCCGGCATGTCCTGACGCGGGGTGGTGGCGATGTCGCGGCCGAACAGCATGATCCGGCCGCGCGACGGGCGGTGCGCCAGATACATCAGCCGCAGCAACGACGATTTGCCGGCGCCGCTCGGCCCGGTGAGGAAGTGGAAGCCGCCCGGTGCCAGTGCGAAGCTGACGTCGCGCAGCACCTCGGGGCCGCTGCCGTAACGCAGGCCGACATTTTCGAACTGAACGACGCTGGGCATGCCGGACGATCGCGACTGCAGCACAAAGGACTCCTTGTGATGCGAGCATTACATGTGTCGCGCGCTGTCGTCCAGCGCGCGCTTGTGTTGACCAACGCAAGACCCTATAAGTCTTAGCTGACTCACCCACCGGCAAGCCTTATTGGATGCTGATTTCCTGTCCTAGCTGTGCGACGCAATTCGCGGTCCCCGACAATGCGCTTGGCGCAAAGGGGCGGACTCTGAAGTGTGCCCGGTGCGGTTATAAATGGTTTCTGCCGGGCTCCGAGCCTGAGGCGCCACCTCCTCCGCCGCCACCACCATCACCTCCTCCGTTACCGCTCATGGCCGAGCCGGAGCCGGACTCCGAGCCGGAACAGGAGGAGCCGAGTCTGTTGCCCGGCTTCGAGGACTTCAAGTTCGACAGCTCGGATTTCAGCCCCCTCGGCGGTTCGTCGCGGCGCGACGATGACGACGACGATCTGACCGAAGAGCGCTCGCCCCTGTTCCTCGACGAGAGCGACCGCATTCCCACCGCCCTGTCGCCGCGCGCACCGCGCCGGACACCGGAACCGGGGCGTCGGCGCCGCCGCAGCGGCGGTGGTGGTGGTATCATCGTGCTGTGGACGATGGCCATTTCGCTGCTGGTGGCCGGCGTTTTCGGCGGTGTCGTCTACCTGCTTCAGGACGAGATCGCCCGGCTGTTCCCCATGGCCGACCAGGCCCTCCAGGCAGCCGGTCTGCGCGGCAAGCCGGTCGGTGTCGGCCTGGAGTTCCGCAGCCAGCGGGTCGAGCGGATCAGTGAGGGCAATCGCGAGGTTCTGGTCATCCGCGGGGTCATCGCCAATATCGACGAACGACCGCATGATGTGCCCTGGGTGCGCGCCGTGCTGCTCGATGACAAGAACGTCGTGGTGATGGAAAAACTGGGACGCCCGCCGGTGGACGGGTTGGATGCCGGCGCCACCACGGTCTTCTCCATCCGCCTGGAAAGCCCGCATCCCAACGCCAAAAGCATCAACCTGCTGTTCGCTCTGCCGCCATTGCCGAAAGGATGATGCCGGCCGGTTATTCTGATTCGGACCTGCCCGAATAGGGGTTGACCAGCGGCCGGGCTTGGCCCATCTACCCCTATCGGCGCACCCCCACCGAGGATTCAGATCAGATGTTCATTCAGACCGAAGGCACCCCCAATCCGGCCACTTTGAAGTTCCTGCCCGGCGTGATCGTCATGCGCAAGGGCACCGCCGACTTCGCCTCTGCCGAGGCCGCGGCCCAGCGTTCGCCGCTGGCCGAGCGGCTGTTCTCCGTCGACGGCGTCAGCGGCGTCTTCCTGGGAACGGATTTCATCACCGTGTCGAAGGCCGATACCGCCGCCTGGCCGGTGATCAAGCCGCAGGTGCTGGCCGCGATCATGGAACACTTCACCGAGAAGCTGCCCGTCATGGCCGAAGGCGCCGACGAGGAGGCCGGTGAAGCCGACTCCGAACTGGTGGCCCAGATCCGTGAACTGATCGACACCCGGGTCCGCCCGGCGGTTGCCCAGGATGGCGGTGACATCGTGTTCCGCAGCTTCACCAATGGCGTCGTCTATGTCAGCCTGCAAGGCGCCTGCTCCGGCTGCCCCAGCTCGACCGCCACGCTGAAGCATGGTATCGAGAACATGCTGCGCCATTACGTGCCGGAAGTGCAGTCGGTCGAACAGGTTTACTGAGGTAACAGTCAGAAATAATCGCTTCAACTGATCGTCATGCCCGGGCTTGTCCCGGGCATCCATGTGGTGCCGCCAGTTGAGCATTTGAGCGGCGGATAGGCGTGGATACCCGGATCAAGTCCGGGCATGACGGATTGGGAAACGGAGCGGTTATTTCAGGTTGTATCCTGAGTAAGCGAATCACGTTTTCGCCCCTCTCCCGCTTGCGGGAGAGGGGGGGCATGTCAGAGTTTGCCCTCCTACCCCGTCGCCTCGGGCAGCGTGAAATAGAACCGGCTGCCCTGACCCGGTTCCGATTCGACCCAGATACGGCCGCCGTGGCGTTCGATGATCTTGCGGCAGACGGCCAGACCGATGCCGTTGCCGGGATAGTCCTCGCGACCATGCAGGCGCTGGAAAATCAGGAACACCCGATCCAGATCCTCGCGCGCAATGCCGATGCCATTGTCGGCGATGCAGAATTGCCAGAACCGGTTCAGCTTCTGCACCATCACCCGCACCTCGGGGGCGCGGCTGGGGGCGCGGTATTTGATGGCGTTGCCGATCAGGTTCTCGAACACCCGGCGAATCTGGCTGGCATCGCCCAGCCCCATGGGCAGGGCGTCGACGGTAATGATGGCACCGGCCTCGGCGATGGCCAGACGCAGATCCTGGCGGGCCTCGTCGAGCAACTGTCCGGTATCAATGATCTGGAACGGGTCGCCGTGCCGGGAGATGCGTGAATAGTCCAGCAGGTCGATGATCAGTTCATGCATGCGCTTGGCGCCCTCGACGGCGAAGCCGATGAAGGTCCGGCCGTCCTCGTCGAGCGAGGTACCGAGATGGCGCTGCAAGAGCTGGAGATAGCTGGTCACGGTGCGCAACGGCTGCTGAAGGTCGTGCGAGGCGACATAGGCGAACTGTTCCAGCTCGGCATTGGAGGCGACCAGTTCGCGGTTCATCCGTTCCCGCTCCTCGGCGGCCAGCCGCTGCTCGCTGACATCGCGCTGTACGCCGAGGAAATGGGTGATGGTGCCGCGCTCGCCGCGTACCGGGGCGATCAGCACCTCGCACCAGAACGGCGAGCCGTCGCGGCGGTAGTTGCGCAACACCGTCTGAACCGGCTCCTGCCGGGCCAAGGCGTGGCGGATCAGGTCGAGTGCCGGCTGCTCGCTGTCCTCGTGATGCAGGAAGCGCGGATCGCGGCCGATCACATCGGACAGGGCGTAGCCGGTCAGATGGCTGAAGCTGGAATTGGCGTAGACGATGGGATGATCGCCATCGCCGCATTCGGTGATCAGCACGCCGTCGGTGCTGGCCTCCAGCGCCCGCTCGTACAGCCGCAGGGTCTGGTCGATGCGGCGGCTCTGGCGGGCTTGGCGGGTGGCCAGCCACAGGAAGCCGCCGGTTGCCGCGGCCAGCAGGACGAGGCCGATCAGGGTGGCGCGCAGATTGTCGCGCCAGGGCTCCAGCACCGCCGGCCGGTCACGGATCACCGCCACGTTCAGGGGAAAATCGGGCAACTGGTTGAAGGCCACCAGCCATCGCTCGGTTTCGATCAGGTGCAGGCCGCGCCGGATGGCGGCCTCGGGCAGCGTCGGAATGTCGGTCGCGCTCTGGTCGCCGACCGGGCCGAGCGGCTGGCGCGGCGTCCAGTTGACCAGAACCGCGCCGTCATGGTCGAACAGCAGTACGCGGTCGGCCTCGCCGCTTTCGCCCTGGCTGTAATACTCGGCGAAATAGCCGACATCGACCAGGGCCCGCAGCACCCCGGCAAAGGAATCGTCCTCGCTATCGACGCGGCGGCTCAAGGGAAGCAGCCAGCGGCCCCCCATCCGCAGCGGACGGCCAAGAAAGAATTCGCTGCGCTGCTCGCGATGGGCTCGGAAAAAGGGCTCGGCCGACGCATCCTGGCGCGGCGTGGAGGTCTGGCGCGTGTCGTATTCCAGGTGACCGTCGGCGGCGAAGACCTGGAGGGTGTAGACCTGCGGCAGGAACAGCAAGGTCCGCCGCAACCGCTCATACCAGCGAGTCGGCAATTGCCCGGGCTCGCGATAGGCCAGGGCGGTGGCCAGCGACAGATCGACCGTCTCCAGGGTGCGCGAGGCATGCTCCGCCCGTTCGATCGCCTGACGTTGCAGCCGCAGCCGCGCCACATCCAGCACATGGTTCCGATCGCCGACGGTCTGCCACACCAGGACGGCGGATAAGGCGACCGCCAGCAGCAGGGCAACCGCGGTCGCGGTGAAGAACTGGCTGCGCGGAGCGGCGGAGCGGCGTTCGATCATGGTGGCAACTGGTCGGCGACCTGATGCGCCAAGGCGGCGTCGATGCCCAGCGCTTCGATCAGCGACTCCTGTTGCGCCATCAGCCGCCGCCGTGCCGCGACCAGCGCGGCAGGCGAGGGCGTGGTGAACCCGATGCCATGGGCCTTGAGGGTGGCCCGCGCATCCTCCTGCGCCTCGGCGGCCAGGGCCCGCGCCGGTGTGACGTGCTCCTCCCAGGTGGCGACGATCAACTGTTGCAGATCGGCCGGCAGGCCGTGCCACAGCTTGGCCGACAGCATCGGGACGTATTGGGGAAAATACTGGTGATCCTCGAACACCCAGTCGACACCGTCCGCCCACAGATGGGCACTGGCGATGGTTTCATGAGTCGACAGGATGGCGGTGATGGTACCGCGAGCGAGAGCCGCCGGCAGATCCGGCCACGCCACCACCCGCGCTTCCGCTCCCAGGGCCCGCAATCGTTGCAGATTGGCCTCGCCGCCGGCCACCCGCACGGTCAGGCCCGTCAGGTCGTCATAGCCGGTGATGCGACGGTGGACGCCATAGAGATGGGCAAATCCCAGGTCGATCCATCGCCCCACCACCTTGACGTCGAGCGCCTGTTCCAGCCGCCTGGCAATCTCGCGGCCGATCGGACCGTCGCGCAGCAGATAGTTGGTGTCGGCATTGCGGCCATAGAACATGGGCAGCAGGAAAATGCCGAAGTCGGGGGCGTAGCGGTCGAGCTGCCAGGTGCCCGGCACTGCCATTTCCACCTTGCCCAGTTGCAACGCCTTGATCACGTCACGGTCGCGGAACAGTTCGGCGGAATGATAGTGGCGCACTTCGAGGCGGCCGGCGGCGCGCTGCGCCAGCACCTCGGCGAAGCGGGCGACCGCCTGGGTCTGGATGTGGTCGGCGGAGTTCTCGGTGGAGATACGCAACAGCGGCACGTCGGCATGCGTCGGCGAAGCAAGGATCGTGGCGAGGATTGTCGCTATTGCCAGAAGGCCCCATCGCATGGCCGCACCGACGCTTCCATATCCAACCATCGGCTCATGCTACTTCGGTTCAGGTCGGCAGGCTATCGTACATAGGGTCGAGATTTATATGGATGAGCCTGAAGGCTCATCCATGCCCTCGCCGGGCGCGCTCCGTGCTCAGGTGCGGCCTCAATGGCCGCTGGATACCGGTCCAGCATGTGTCAAACATTACGCTCGCCGGCATTACAGCCTCGGCGCCCGGAACGAAAACGCCTTGTGAGCCGCCGCCAGGGTACCGCGGGCGCGTTCGATGCGGGCTTTCAGATTGGGCGGTAAGGCGTTGTCGCCGACGGCGCGGGCGATGTCGAGCACGCTGGGCATGCCCTTTTCACCCCCGGTCAGGGTGCCGCCGAACTCGTTGACGGCCGCCGCCAGATCGCGGATGAGCTGCTTCTTGAGGGCGCCGATGGCCTGACGCGCCTCGTCGAGCGCGGCCTCCTGGCCCTCGTCGGCGATCACCGTCACCCGGTGATGGGGATCAATGCCCTGGGGGCTGAGATGGCCGTAAGCCGACAGGATCAGCTCGGCGCGACCGGTCAGGCGCTCGGCCAGTTCGGCGATGGCGGCGCGGTAATCGGCATAGGCTTGCAGCACCGCGCCGATCGCCGCGGTATCCTTGGGCACCCGGACATTGACATCGGTCGAGGTGGTCCACGGCCGCAGCTTGCCCGGCGGCACGACGCGCGCCTGAGTGCGGGCCAGATCGGGGGCGCCCTCGCGGATGGCGCGGAAGATTTCCATCTCGCTGCCCGACGAAAAGCCGATGCCGTAGTCGATGCCGATGCCGCCGATCGTCTCGGTCGCCTCGTCCATCAGCGAGAACAGCACCTCGTCGACCGGCATTTCGGACCAGCCGGTGATGCAGGCCAGCATGTCGGCGTTGGCGTAGTCGCAGGCCTGGAGCAGGCCCTCGGCCTTGCTGCGTGCCGGGTCGGCGGCATGGGCGACGAACTGGGCCAGCGAGGGGCGGCTGATCAGTTCGATGCCGTTGACGATGGTCGAGCCGCCATCGGCGGCCATCAGCACATTGCCGTCGGGCGGCACCGCCACCTGAGTCCAGGGATGCAGAGCGGACAGCAGGTCGGCCACCGCGTCCACATCCGAACCCTGGATCGGCAGCACCAGACCGAATTCCTGGGGCGGCACCTCGAACCAGCGCATGCGCACCGCGGTGACCATGCCGGTCCAGCCCTGCATGCCCTCATGGGCAACGATATCGTCGCCGGTCAGCAGGCGCGGCTGGTCGTTGCCGTCGGCCAGACACACCGCCTGCAAATAGCTGCTGGGATGGGTGCGCAGCGGCCCCATGCCGCCGGTCGCCACCACGCCGCCCACCGAGGCCGAGGCCGAACTGGTCAGATCGACCAGCACCCGCGCCGTGTCACCCAGCATATGGGCCAGCACCATGTTGACCTGACCATAGGTCAGGCCGGCGCCGACCGCGACGCAGCCGCGTTCGGCGTCGATCGCCATCTGATTGGAGCGGATCTGTTCCAGCGGAGTCGAAGCCGGCACCACCTCGGGGGTCATCGCTCCCTTGGGGCGGATCACCACCACGTCCGTCAATCCAGCCAGCGATTCCACCGGATAGTCGAACGAGTTGATGGCGCTGGTCAGGCCCCCGGCCGGCATCACCGCATAGCCTTGCTGTACCGCCTGACTCACCGCAGCCGCCACGTCGTCGGTGCCCACCAGAATGGCATCAATCGGCCGGCCACCGTCGTCGACAAGGTCGGAACGTCTTGAAAAATCGAAGGTTGCGGTCATCGCTGTCGCTGCCGGGTTATCGTCGGATGTACAGAGCATACCGGCCATGCCGAGTAAAGGCTTTTGGCGACCTAGGGCAATCGGGTGAACGGTTCTAATTTGGCGGCGCTGCCAGCCCCATTCTCGTCATCCCCGCGGAAGCGGGGATCCATGGCGCCGCCAGCACTCTCTTTACGGGATGGTTTGGAGCTTGCCCAACCATGGATCCCCGCTTTCGCGGGGATGACGAGTAAAATATGGGTCATCATTCCTTCGCCCGATTGCCCTGTTTGGCGACCTCGCAATCCCTACGCCGCAACGCGGGCCATCGGCCGGACGCGGGCGCGGCCGTGCAGATGGATGGTTTCGGGTTCGGGAAAGCCGTTGAAGCGGCTGGCCAGCACCGTCGAATAGGCGCCGACCATGTCGATTTCGATCCAGTCGCCCTCGTCCACGTCGCCCGGCAGCATGTACGGGCCGTCCATGGCGTCGATGGAATCGCAGGTCGGGCCGAACAGCTCGAAGCCTTCATGCGGCACATGCGACGGCTTGCCGGGGCGGATCAGCCGCAGCGGGGGCAGCGCCGGCATCCATTTCAGTTCGCTGAGCAAGCCATAATAGCCCTCGTTGAGATACAACGACGACCCCTTGCGCAACTCGACCCGCACCAGCACCGAAGCCGAGGTGGCCGCCAGCAGACGGCCCGGCTCGCACTGGAAAATCCCGCCGTAGTCCGGAAACCAGTGGTCGAGCGCCCGCTTGGCGGCGGCGACACAAGCGGCAAAAGTCGGCTCGTTGCCCTTGTAGGCCACCGGAAAGCCGCCGCCGATATCGACCACCGACGGCACCACTCCCGCCGTGCGCGCGGCCCGGCAGGCGATGTCGGTGGCGATGAAATAGGCTTCGGCGTCTTCGCACTGCGAGCCCACATGAAAGGTCACGCCCGGCCGGTACCCGCGCTCGACGGCCAGGGAGAGCAGCCGCGCCGTCTCGGCCTCGGAGCAGCCGAACTTGCGGTCCAGGGCGAACATCGCCTTGTCCTGCGGTACGGCAACGCGCACCACCGGGACGATCGCGCCGTCGCCGCCGGTCGCCTCGATGATCTTGTCCAGCTCGCGTTCGCAGTCGAAGGCGAAGCTGTGGACGCCCAGATCATAGGCTTCGGCGATATGCGCCAAAGACTTGACCGGGTTCATGTAATGCAGCGTGGCGCGCGGAAACTGCGCGCGCAACGCCCGGACCTCGTAGATCGAGGCCACGTCGAAATGGCTGATACCAGCGTCGGCCATGGCGTCCAGCACCTCGGGGCGATCGCATACCTTGACGGCATAGGCGATGGTGCCCGGAAAGATGTCCAGCGCTTGCCGCGCCGCTTCAGAGGCTTTGTGAGACCTCAGGAGCAATAGAGGATCGGTCGGGCGCAGGGCGGACACGACCGCCTCGGCGCCGAGGAAACGATGGATCATGGTTGCCCTCACCGGGTGAAGATGGGGTAACCCGCCTCGCCTCTGCCGTGCGGAAAGCCGTGCTTTGGTCTGTTGGGAACGGGGCCCAATATGGAAATTTTCGGACGCCTGTCAACCCAAAACGACACACCCCTGCACCCCGAATTCCGCAGAGTTCCGCGGGGTCCGGCGCGAGAGGCCGAAATGGGCGGCACGGGATGGCCTCTCGCGGGCTCTGCCGGCGGTCAAGCCTTGCCCACTTTGCCGAGCCCGGCGAGGGGATGGTGGCGGTTGACCAGGGCCTTCAGGCGTTCGTCAAGGACGTGGGTATAGATCTGAGTGGTGCTGATGTCGGCATGGCCGAGCATCTGCTGAACCTGACGCAGATCGGCCCCGTGGGATAGCAGATGGGTGGCGAAGGAGTGGCGCAGCACATGGGGCGACAGCCGCGACGGCGCGATTTCGGCGGCGCCGGCCAGTTCGGCGAGCATCTTGGTAAAGCCGTCGCGGGTCAGATGGCCTTCCGCCGCATCTGACGGAAACAGCCATTTGCTGGCGCTCCGGCGCGGCATCGCGGCATCGCGGAGCGGCAGCCAGGCGGCGACCGCCTTCCGCGCCGGCTCCCCGATCGGCACCATGCGTTCTTTGGAGCCCTTGCCGCGCACCAGCAGCATGTCGCCGCCGCGCGCCACCGCGGCCAGCGGCAGCGCCACCAGTTCCGAGACGCGCAGGCCCGCGGCGTACAGCAGCTCGAGCAGCGCCGTCGCCCGGATGCCGCGCGCGCCGGGCCAGGCGCGGGCCGCCGTCAACAGGGCCTCGACTTCGGTTTCATTCAGGTATTTCGGCAGCGGCCGGCCAAGCCGCGGGGAGTCGAGCACATGGGTGGGGTCGTCACGGCGGATGGCCTCGACGAACAGGAACCGATGGAACTGCCGCAGGCATGACAGCCGTCGTGCCGCCGTGCGCGCCGCCAATCCCTGTGCGGTCATCCAGCCGAGATAGTCGCGCAGCGAATCGACGTCGGCGCGGTGCACAGCCTGGTCACGCGCCGCGAGAAAAACGGCCAGATTCTCAAGATCGCGGCGATACGCAGCAACCGTGTTGGCCGCTGCGGCCCGTTCTGCCACCATCATCTCAAGAAAGGCTTCGACATGATGGGCACCGTTGTCGCTGGTCACCGGTTATTCTCCCTTCAGGATTGCTTCCGCAGTAATGCCGGCGGCCTGGGCAATGCCCACAAAATACATCCGGTCAGCGCTGATCCCAATGGACCTTGGCTTAACCTTTGGTATAGCATCCCCAGCCGAAACATAGCCGGGCCGCGCCTCCGCCCCGTTCGCGGAGCGCAGCCCGGTCGATCACAGTCCAGGGGTCAGGTCACTCTTGCCGTTACAGCCCGCAAAAATCCTGGTTGTCGATGATATCCCCGAGAATTTGTCGGTGGTGACCAAGTTTCTGCTGGCAGCCAGCTACGATGTTCGGCCGGTGATGAGCAGCCTGGACGCCCTGCGGCTGGCCGCTGCCGATCCGCCTGATCTCGTGCTGCTGGATATCCGCATGCCGGAGATGGACGGTTTCGAAGTCTGCCGCCATCTCAAAGCCAGCGACGCCACCGCTCAGGTGCCGGTAATCTTCCTGTCCGCCTCGGACAGCCTGACCGACAAGCTACAGGCATTCCAGCACGGCGGTGTCGACTACATCGAAAAGCCGTTCCAGGAGGAAGAGGTGCTGGCGCGGGTGCGGGCACAGCTACGGCTGCGCAACGCCCAGCGGGAGTTGCAGACGGCGCGCGACACGCTGGAACAGAAGGTGCTGGAGCGCACCCTCGATCTGGCCGCCCGCGAGGCCCAGTACAAGCGGCTGGTCGAGAACTCGCCAAGCATCATCTATACCTATTCGTCGCTGCGCGGTTACCTCTACGCCAATCCTCAGGCCGAGCGCCTGCTCGGCCATGCCCCCGAGGCGCTGCACCGCGATCCCGGCCTGTGGCACGACAATATCCACCCCGAGGATCAGGCCATGGTCCGGCGGGCCTGGGAATCGCTGCCGATCGGCCGCGGCTACGACCTGGAATACCGGGTGCGCGACGCCTATGGCCGCTGGCACTGGCTCCAGGACCGCAGCATCAATGTGCGGGTGCTGGGGCGCGAGGTGATCGTCGACGGCCTGGCCTCGGACATCACCGAGGCACGGCGCCATCGCGAGCTGATGGAACATGCCGCCTATCACGATCCGCTGACCGGGCTGGCCAATCGCAAGCGGCTCCAGGAATATATGGAGTCGCTGATGGCCGCCGACGGCGAGCCGTTCTCGCTGCTGCTGCTCGACCTGGACCGGTTCAAGGAAATCAACGACGCGCTTGGCCACCATATCGGCGACCAGTTGCTGATGCTCATTTCTCAGCGGCTGCGCGAATGCGTCCAGTCGCGGATAGGGCTGGTGGCGCGGCTCGGCGGTGATGAATTCGCCATCTGTATCCGCGGCGCCGGCCTGACCGAGGCCGAGACCTGGGCCAACATCGTGCTGGGCGCGCTGGCGCAGTCGTTCGAGCTGGAGGGCATCCGGCTGGAGGTCGGTGCCAGCATCGGTCTGGCCGTGGCGCCGCGCGACGGCCGGTCCGCCGCCGAGCTGCTGCGCTGCGCCGATGTCGCCATGTATGTGGCCAAGCGCACCCTGTCCGGCTATTCCGCCTATTCACCGACCGCCGACGGCCATTCCCTGTCGCGGCTGGCGCTGGTCAGCGAATTCGGCGAGGCCCTGCAACGCGGCGAGCTGGTGCTGCACTATCAGCCCAAGCTGTCGCTGGATGTCGACCGGGTGCTGGGGGTCGAGGCGCTGGTGCGCTGGCAGCATCCTCGCCATGGCCTGCTGATGCCGGGCCAGTTCCTGCCGCTGGTCGAGGTCAGCGATCTGGTGCGCAAGCTGACCTACTGGGTCGCCGAGGAAGCAGCCCACCAGTTGCGGCGCTGGAACGATGCCGGCATCCATCTGGAGGTGGCGATCAACCTGTCGGCGCGCAATCTGGTCGATGACTTCCTGGCGCCGCGCATCCATGCCGCGCTGGAAGCGGTCGGCGTGCCGTCCGAACAGCTTGAGGTGGAGATCACTGAAACGGCGATGATGGTCGATCCCGACCGGGCCATCGACACCCTGCGGCATATCGCCGATCTGGGCGTGAAGCTGGCGGTGGACGATTTCGGCACCGGCTTTTCCTCCTTCGCCTTCGTCCGCCGCATGCCGCCGTTGGCGGTGCTGAAAATCGACCGTTCGTTCGTCAGCCGCATGCTCGACGATCCGGCCGACGCGGCGGTGGTCGAGTCCATGGTGCATCTGGTCCACGGTCTGGGTGTGCGGGCGGTGGCCGAAGGTGTCGAGGACGTCGAGACCCTTGAGGCCTTGCGTCGCATGGGCTGTCACGAGGCGCAGGGCTACTATATCGCCAAGCCGATGGATGCCGACCGCCTGGCCGGCTGGATCCGTCAGCGCGGCGATGGGCAGGGAGGGGGAAAATCATGAAAGCGACCCGTCTGTTGAGTGCCCTGGTCGGGCTGATCCTGGTCGCCGCTCCGGCCGCCGCCGATACCTTCACTGTCGCGGTCAACAACAACGACCGGCCGTTCGGCTATGTGGACGAAAAGGGCGAGCTGACCGGCTTCAGCGTCGCCATCGCCAAGGAACTGTGCAAGGTGCTGAAAGCCGAATGCACCCTGAAGCCGGTGCCCTTCGCCGAATTCGTCCCCGGTGTCGCCGAGGGGCGCTTCGATTTCGCCGTCGCCAATGTGCTGCGCACCGCCGAGCGCGAAAAGCTGGTCGACTTCACCGTGCATTACTGGCGTTCCTCCTCGAGCTTCGTCGGCAAGCCCGGAGTGGTCAAGGAGATCTCTCCGGCCGCCCTGACCGGCAAGCACATCGCCGTTCAGACCGGGGCAATGCAGGAACGCTATCTGCGCAAAACCTATGACGGTATCGCGATCATCGACGCCTATCCCACCAACACCGAACGCAACGCCGCGCTGATCGACGGCCGCGCCGAACTGATGCTGGGATCGACCATCAGCCATTTCGCCTTCCTGACCACCACGGAAGGCCAGGGCTTCGAGCTGATCGGCGATCCCATGTTCGAACAGGGCCTGGGAGGCGAGGTCGGCCTGCCGATCCGCAAAGGGCGCGACGACCTGCGCCAGCACCTCAACGAAGCGATCGCCGCGATCGTCCGCGACGGCACCTATAGCCGCATCAACAATCAGTATTTTCCGGTGAGCATCTATTGAGGGTGTCGGGTTCACCCATGACCCAACCCACGCGCCGCCGGCCGAAGCTGCGACTGCGCCGGCTGCTGATGATCGGCAGCGGTGCCTTGATGCTGCTCAGTCTGGTGGTCTTCACCCTGATCGTCGCCACCCAGTCGCGCATCGTCGAACTGTCCCGCGACACCCGCGACCGGGTGCTGCCCAGCATCGTCGCTCAGAATAACGTGTCGCGGCAGATCGAACGGCTGATTCTGTTTGGCGAGCTGGTGCTGAATTCCCGCGATCCGGTCAAGCGGCGCCAGGGGCGGCTGTCGGCGCAGGTGCTGGTTTCCGACCCGGCTTTCCGCTTCGATGCCGACATCAAGGCCCTGGTGCTGGAGACCAGCCGGGCCATTGCTTTCGTTGCCGAGCAGCGCGACCAGCGCGACCGCATCTCTGAACAGTTGCTGCAATTGATTTTGCAGGCGCAGAAGGACATTCCCAACGCCGCCAGCCAGACCGAGACCTGGGCCGACGGCAGCGATCTGCGTATGCTGCTGGTCCATCTGATGGATGCCGACAACGACGCCGAACTGGCCAAGGTCCGCGCCGATTTTGCCGATCTGACGGGACAGCAGCGGGACGCCGCGGCCATCGCCCTGGCGCCGCTGGTCGAGCGCATGACCAAGCACCAGCAGGCCATTCTGACCCTGGACAGAAGCAGCGCTGATGCCTGGGACGCTATGACGGCACGGCTCAAGCGGGTGACCGACACGGTGGCGGCCCGCGCCGAGATGCTGACCGGCGACCGGTTCTCGGAGATCGAGGCCGAGGCCCGTCAAGGTAACGCCGCCGCGGCTATCGGCCTGGGGACCGTGTCGGTGCTGCTGGCTCTGGCCATCTGGCTGGGCAACCGGCTGGTCGCCCGGCCGCTGATCGCCGCCACCCACATTCTCGAGGCGGCCCCCGATGGAACCTCGGTGGCCCAGCCCAGGACCGCTATCGCCGAGATTGCCTCGATCATCAACGCCGCCCGCGCCCTGGCCGAAAACCCCCGCGCCCTCGACGAGGAGCGCCGCAAGGTGGTGCAGGTGCGGCTGGACGCCGCCGCCCAACGCGAGCACGAACTGCGCGAACTGGTCGCCCAGCGCACCGAGGAACTGGAACAGGCCAAGGACCGCGCCGAGGGCGCCAACCGGGCCAAGAGCGCCTTCCTCGCCACCATGTCGCATGAACTGCGGACACCGCTCAACGCGGTGATGGGGTTCTCCAGGCTGATGCTCGGGACGGCGCCGCTCCGCCCGGAAGACCGTGAATATCTGCGGGTCATCAATCGCAGCGGCGAGCACCTGCTGCACCTGATCAACGACGTTCTGGACATGTCGAAGATCGAAGCCGGGCGGACCCATATCGACAGCGTGCCGTTCGACCTGCATGGACTGGTCGCCGACGTCACCGACATGATCCGCATCCGCACCGCCGAGCACCACTTGGAACTGATGGTCGAGGTGATGCCCGAGGTGCCGCGCTGCGTCCGCACCGACGCCGTCAAGCTGCGCCAGATCCTGATCAACCTGCTGGGCAATGCCGTCAAGTTCACCGACACCGGTGGCATCGCCCTGCGCCTCGGCTGCGCTCCGGCGCCGACCGCCGATCGCGCGCTGCTGCGGTGCGAGATCGAAGATACCGGCAACGGCATCGCCGAAGCCGACCTGGAGCGTATCTTCCAGCCGTTCGAACAGGCCGGCCCCCATGGCAAGGGCACCGGCCTGGGACTGGCCATTACCCGCCAGTTCGTCGAGTTGATGGACGGCACGCTGACGGTGCGCAGTGTGCTCGGCAAGGGCTCGGTGTTCCGCTTTGAACTGCCGATTGAAGTGCTGGCCGATCAGGACGGTCTGGCGACGGCACCGGTGCCGCGCCGCGTCGTCGGCCTGACGCCGGGTCAGCCGGAACGCCGCGTACTGATCGTCGAAGACCATCCCGATAACCGCCTGCTGCTGGCGCGGCTGCTGCAAAGTGCCGGCTTTTCGGTACGCGAGGCCTGCGACGGCGAGGACGGGCTGCGTCAGTTCCAGGACTGGCGGCCCCATCTCATCTGGATGGATCGGCGCATGCCCAAGATGGACGGCCTGGAAGCCACCCGCCGTATCCGCGCCCTGCCCAACGGCCGCGACGTGGTGATCGTCGCCCTGACCGCCAGCGCGTTTCTCGAGCAGGAGCGGGAACTCACCGACGCCGGCTGCGACGACTGCCTGCGCAAGCCCTATCGCCCCGATGAAATCTTCGAGACCATGGGGCGGCTGCTCGGTGTTACCTATCGCTATGTGGATGAGCCGCTGGTGTCCGCCTCGGATTCCGGCGAACTCGACCATGCCGCCCTGGAGCGATTGCCCGACGACCTGCGCGACGCCTTGCGCCGAGCGGTCAAACTGCGCGCCTTCGGTCAGGCCACCCAACTGGCCAAGAACATCGACGCCCACGAACCCGCCCTCGGCCGCGCCGTCGGCAAGCTGGTGGCCGCCTTCGACTGGGCCGGGCTGGAAGCCTTTCTGCTGGATGAAGAGGTGGCGTAAGGAGGACTGCCGGGCGCATCAGCGGCATAGCCTGTAAAAGCCCTCCCCCTTGATGGGCTACGGGATGCACAGATGTTGCGTCTGCATTATTCTAAGAAGTCGTCATTCCCGCGAAAGCGGAAATCCATGCGGCCTATCAGTCAGAATAGGCGGTTCCAACCATGAAGCGGCGCGAAAGCAAAGGTGCGCATCTTGACGGCCATACTGGACGTCAACATCGCATGGATCCCCGCTTTCGCGAGGATGACGATTTGCTTTGTAATTCGCGCCAGCAACATATGTGCATGCCGTAGCGCCACCTTCCGCCGGGGATCTTCGACGCTCCCCCCGCAAACACCGGCCATCTCACCGCCTCACCCCAACAAACAAAAACCCCTCTAAACTGCAAAACCAAATGCTGCGCCGCAATATTGGGCGGGTTTGCTTGGCGACAGTCAGTCAAACCAAAGGCTCCACACCTATCCGGGTAGGGCTGCGGCGTGATTCGAACTCCAGCGGGTGCGAATATCACTTCCTGCCAGCTATCCAACGCTTGTCGACTTCATGAGTACATGGTAATCAACGAATATGGCATAAGCTCACGCCGGCCGAAATCCGTCCAGTGCGGTTCGACCCGAAGCGGGGGATCCCCTCATGAAGGGGCAAGAGGAGACGTCACGATGGCAAGGATCGCCAGGATTGTGCTTGCGGGATTTTTGTTGGCTGCCCTGCTGCACCCCAGTTGGGGGGTGGCGGCAGCCGTGGATGGGAGCGAAAAACCCGCGGTGGAGGTGGTCAAGCCGCCTCTCGCGAACCAGCGCTGCCTGCGGTGCCATGGCGATCACGAAGACCAGTTCAGCCTGAGGCCGGACGGCAGTCTCCATAAGGTGTTCATCGACTCCAAGAAGCTGGAGCACAGCGTGCACGGTCAGGTGGCCTGCGTCGGCTGTCACAGCGACGTCACCAAGCTGCCGCACTCGAAACCGCTGTCCATGAGCATCGGCTGCGTCTCCTGCCATCAGCAGGAATGGGACAAGGTCAAGACCGCGCCCGCGTCGAAGACGCAGGAGCGCCTGGCCCTCGTCACCCAGCAGACCGAGAAGTACCTGCACTCGGCGCATGCCCGGCCCAACTCCAAGGACCAGTCGCAGGTCAATGCCGCCTGCCACGACTGCCACGACGCGCACAATATCGGCGTGCCCGGGGCGGAACAGCGCACCGAGCACCGGCTGAACAATCCCCAGGTCTGCGGGCGCTGCCATGAGAAGGAGAAGACCGACTATCTCGGTTCCGTCCACGGCAAGGCGATCACCGACAAGAAGGATGTGAAGTCGGCGGTGTGCTCCGATTGCCACACGCAGCACGACATCGGTTCGCCCAAGTCCGACGCCATGAAGCTGGCGATCACCCAGAACTGCGGCGACTGCCACAAGGATGCGCAGCGCACCTATCTGGCCTCCTATCACGGTCAGGTCACCCGTCTGGGCTACACCAACACCGCCAAATGCTTCGACTGCCACGGCGGCCATCAGATCAAGAAGGACGAAGATCCCACCTCTACCGTCCATCTCAACAACCGCATGAAGACCTGCGAGAGCTGCCATAAGGAAACCGGCGCCGGCTTCATGACCTTCCTGGCCCATGGCGATCCCGACAACTTCGCCAAGTACCCCGCCCTGTACATCGCCAAGATCTTCATGCAGGCGCTGATCATCGGCGTGATGGTGTTCTTCTGGGCCCATGTCATGCTGTGGCTGTATCGTGAGCTGATGGACCGCCGCAAGGGCGTTGGCCATTTCGAAAACCTCGATCAGCCTGAAACCGTCTATTTCCGCCGTTTCAGCGCCTCCTGGCGGTGGATTCACATGCTGTTCGCCATCTCCACCATGGTGCTGGCGCTGACGGGAACCAGTCTGCTGTTCTCGCACACGGATTGGGCCAAGGCGGTTGTCGCCTTCATCGGTGGTCCGCAGGTCGAAGCCATCGTTCACCGCACCGCCGCCACCATCTGGATTGCCATCTTCCTGTTCCATCTGGTTGTCGCCGGTATGAACATCTGGACCAACCGCGCTTCGTTCAAATGGTTCGGCAGCACCTCCATGCTGCCCAACTGGAAGGATCTGAGCGACGTGGTGCACATGTTCCGCTGGTTCTTCGGCCGTGGTCCGCGTCCCGAATTCGACCGCTGGACCTATTGGCAGAAGTTCGACTACTGGGCGCCGTTCTGGGGCGCGACCATCATCGGCGTCTCGGGCATGGTGATGTTCTTCCCCGCCAAGACCGCCGCCCTGCTGCCGGGCTGGGTGTTCAACATCGCGACGCTGGTGCATGCCGAAGAGGCCTTGCTGGCGACCGTGTTCCTGAACACCGTCCATTTCTTCAACGTGCATTTCAGGCCGAGCCGGTTCCCGATGAGCACGACCATCTTTACCGGTGCCATTCCGCTGGACGAGTTCAAGCATGACCACCGCATCGAGTACGAGCGTCTGGTGGCCAGCGGCGAATTGGAAAAGCATCTGGTCAAGCGCATTTCCCGGCGTGTCGACCTGATGTCCACCTTCATGGCCAGTGTGCTCATCGTCACCGGCCTGACCCTGCTGACCCTGGTGCTGATCGGTCGCGCCACCCTGCATTGACGGAGAAAACAATGCGTAAGGTACTCCTGGCCGCGGCCCTGATGACTGGACTCACCAGCACGGCAGCCGTTGCCCAGACGAATATCGAAGGCCTGGCCCGCACCTGCAACGCCTGTCACGGCGTGGCAGGGGTCAGCGTCGGCATGTCCATGCCCTCCATCGGTGGACTGCCGCGGGACTACCTGCGGAAGGTCATGAAGCAGTGGAAATATGGCGAACGCAGCGCCATCACCATGAGCCGCATCGTCAAGGGCTTCAGTGACGACGAGATTGATGCGCTCGCCGCCTATTTCGCCAAGCTCGACTGGGTGCCTGCCCCGCAGGAGGCCCCGGCCGAGGTGCTGTCGAAGGGGCAACTGGTGATTTCCGACATCTGCACGGATTGTCACGGCGGCACCGGTGGAGACCCGGACGTGGATGCTCCGCGGCTTAACGGCCAGTGGGCGCATTACATGGATCTCGAACTCGAAAAATACCGGAGCGCCGACTTCAAGATGCCGCATCGCAAGATGAAGAAGTCGCTCGACGAGACGCAGCCGGCGGGGGCTTCCGCCGCCGCCCACTATTTCGGCGCTCAAAAGAAGTAGGAGGGGGGCTATGCTGTCACTTGATCGCCGCCAGTTTCTCAAGACCGTGTCCGCCATCCCGGGCGCGTCCATTCTGTGCATTCCCCAGGCGCGGGCGGCGGGGCCCAAGGCTCGGGTCGTCGTCGTCGGTGGCGGCTTCGGCGGCGCCAGCGTCGCCAAATATCTGCGCCTGCTCGATCCGGGGATCGACGTCACCCTGATCGAGCGGGGGCGGCTCTACACCTCGTGCCCGCTGTCGAATGAGGTCATCTCCGGCGAACGCCGCATCGAGACCCTTCAGGCCGGATACGAGGGCCTGACCGCTCGCGGTGTCACGGTCGTGCATAACGAGGTGACCCAGATCGACCCCGTCGCCAAGACGGTGAGCACGGCGGAAGGCGGCTCTTTCTCTTATGACGCCCTGGTGGTCGCCCCCGGTGTCGACTTCGACGTTTCCGCGGTGCGCGGGCTGACGCCGGAGCTGTCGGAAACCACCCTGCCGCATGCCTGGAAGGCCGGACCGCAGACCCTGCTGCTCAAGAAGCAGCTGGAGGCGATGCCGGATGGCGGCCGGTTCATCATTTCGGTGCCCAAGGGACCGTTCCGCTGCCCGCCCGGCCCCTATGAGCGGGCCGCGCAGGTGGCCTTGCATTGCATGACCCATGACAAGAAGAAGGCGAAGATTCTCATCCTCGATTCCAACGACAGCTTTTCCAAGCGGCCGTTGTTCGAGGAGGCCTGGAAGGCGCTGTACGGTTACGGCTCGAACGGCATGATCGAATGGATTGCCGCCTCCAGCGACGGCAAGGTCGAAGAGGTCGATGCCGGCACCATGACCTGCCGCACCAGCTTCGAGGAATACAAGGGGGATGTGGTCAACATCATCCCGCCGCATAAGGCCGGCAAGATCGCCCGGGATGCCGGCTTGGCCAACTCCAACGGCAACTGGTGCATCGTCAAGCCGGAGAACATGGAGTCGACCGCTCACAAGGACGTCTACGTCATCGGCGACGCCTGTGTCGGCGGTGACGTGGCCGGCGGCAATGCCTTTCCCAAATCGGCGCATATGGCCAATTCCCAGGCCAAGGTCGTGGCCGCCAGTCTGGCGGCCAAGATCAACGGCCTGCCGCAGCCCAACCCGGTCTACACCAACACCTGCTACAGCATTGTCGGGCATGACTGGGGATTCTCGGTGGTCCACCTGTTCCGCGTCGACAGCGGTCGCTGGGTCTATGTCACCCAAGGCAGCGGCATCTCGCCGGTGACCTTCGGCACCAAGGAGGCGCCGAAGCCGGTTCCGCGGCTCTACCGCAAGCTGGAAGCGGAATACGCCGACGGCTGGCTGCGCAACCTTCTGGCCGATGCGTTTGCCTGACGCGCCATTGATCCGCTCGTCGTCACCCCGATGAGAGTCGGGGTGACGACGAGCGGATGCGAAAAAAGTGAATTTTCACCGCTTGACAGTTCCCTGCCGGTCGCGTTATAAGCCGGCCTCCCCTACGGGGCCGTAGCTCAGATGGGAGAGCGCAGCAATCGCACTGCTGAGGTCAAGAGTTCGATCCTCTTCGGCTCCACCAAGTTTTTCAAGGGCTTAGTCAGGCAACTGGCTAAGCCCTTTTTGCGTCGGGGAACCACAGGGGAACCGCGCGGGGGGGAAATCCGGGTTCCAATGGGTGGCGTCAATATCCTTCACTCGGTGTGGGTATGGCGCCGTGAGCACCAACGACCCCGCCAAGCAATAGCGCCAAGGCACAATGTCAGATAATATCGCCGCCCTGAGCGACGCCAGCACTGCCGAACTCGAGTCAGGCGGCACTGTGTTCCTCGCTGCCGACGATGGCGTCCAGATCAAGGGGCGGGCGGCATGAAAGGCATCCCCATGAGTACCCTCTACGACACCGATTTCTACGCCTGGGCCAATGAGCAAGCCGCGTTGCTGCGTGCCGGCCAACTGTCGGCGGCCGACATCGAACACATCGCCGAGGAAATCGAAAGCATGGGCAAGGCCGAGAAGCGCGAGTTGGTGAGCCGGCTTGCCGTGCTGCTGCTGCACCTGCTGAAATGGCGGTTCCAGCCGAAGCGGCGTTGTTCCAGTTGGGAAGCCACCATCAGAATCCAGCGCCGGGATTTGACGCGGCATCTCAAGGACAATCCCAGCCTCAAGCCCAAGGTGCCGGAAGCTGTGGAAGATGCCTACGGGAATGCTGTGATCGCGGCTTCTGATGAAACCGGCCTGCGCGAGGAGACCTTTTCCACCGTTTGCCCGTGGTCGTTCGATCAGATGATGGATGAGGGCTTCTGGCCGGACGCAGCATGATCGACCGGCCGTGACATCACACATGCTTCAGTCGCTCATACACCTCAAGCACCCTCGGCAGGGCGCGGTCGAAGGCGGCGATGACGGTAGGGTCGAAGTGACGGCCGGAGTCGTCGGCCATGACATCCAGGGCGCGCTGGACCGTCCAGGCGTCCTTGTAGGGGCGTTTGGAGGTCAGGGCGTCGAACACGTCGGCGGCGGCGACGATGCGGGCGGCCAGCGGGATGTCGGTGCCGGCCAGACCGCGCGGATAGCCGGTGCCGTCCCATTTTTCGTGGTGGCCTTCGGCGATGTCGATGCCGACTCGGAAGATCGAGCGGCCCAGATCGTTCATGCGCTGCTCGCACAGCCGCAGCACCTCGCCACCAATCAACGGATGCCGGCACATTTCGGTGCGTTCGCTGTCGGTCAGCCGGCCCGGCTTCAGCAGGATGGAATCGGCGATGCCGACCTTGCCGATGTCGTGCATGGGGGCGAAGCGGTGGATGGCGCGGACATAGGCCGGCGTGATCACCTCGCCATAGCCCGGCTCCTGGGCCAGCTCCTCGGCGAGGATCGCCGCGTACAGGCTCATGCGCACCAGATGGTCGCCGGTCTCGGGGTCGCGGCTTTCCGCCAGCTTGGCCAGGCCTTCGACGGCCGCCACCACCAGCCCGTCCATTACCACCGTCTTGGCCAGCACCGCATCCACCTGGGTGGCCACGGCGCCGAGGAATTGGCGGTGTTCAGCGGTATACGCGGCGACATAGCGCGACGTCACCAGCAGGATAGCGCCGCCGTCCTGGAGCGTCGACAGCGGCAGCAGCAGCGCTGAATTCATGCCGTCGTTGCGCAGGGCCTCGCGGAAGGCACCGCCGGCCACGTCGTAGGAATCGATCACCAGCGGCTGCTGCCGGCGCAGGACGTCGTTGAGCATGGGGTCGGTAATCTCGCCCCAGCCATGGCTGCCGGCCTGGACGTGCTCGATCAGGAAGCGGCCACCCTCGGGGGCGGCCATCAGCAGCGCCAGGGCATCCACCGGCAGTTCGCGGCGGAATTCGTCGTCGATGAAATGCAGGGTCTCGCCCACATCCGAACCGCGGCCGATGCGCTGGGTCAGCCGGACCATGCCGTGCAGCCGCTGCGACAGGTGATTGAAGGCCTTGGTCATGCGGCCAATTTCCTGCAACGCCGCCGGCTCGACCTGATAGCCGAGATCGCCGGCGGCGACCCGGGCAAACCCGGCCACCGTGGCCTCGATCGGGCGCAGCACGCCGCGCTGGAACAGCAGCATCAGCAGCCCCGCGGCCAGCACCGCCCCGCCCAGCATGGCCATCACCAGCAGGCGGATGAAGGCCAGCTTGCCCTCCATCATCGCCTGGAAGGCCCGGGCCAGTTCCTCCGTCGTTTCAACCAGCGCCGCCCCGCGGGCCGACATGTAGGTGGCCATGGCGACGGTGCGCGGCCGCGTGGCGTCGACGCCGCGGGCCGCCTCCAGGCCCTCGCGGTAGGCGGCCCAGGCCTCGACGGTGCGATCAAGCTGGCTGCGTGACGGACCATCCCAGTTGCAGCGCAACGGCGCATCGCGGCCGGTCAGGTCGGCGGGAAGCTCGCGTTGCGCCAGGCTGGTGACGATGCGGTTGAACAGGGTGACCCGCTCGGCGGTAACCCGCTCGAAGGCGTCGAAATTGCGGTCCAGTGCGGCGGTGTTGAGAATACCGTGGCTCAGCAGTTCGTTGGCCTGCTGATCAAGGGTCGAGGCGACGATGCGCATCTGCCCGGCAAGATTCAGAATCTGATAATCGTGCTGGCGCAGATCCAGTTCGTACTGCACGAATGCCGTCGCCCCGGCAAGGAACAGGCACAGCGCCGCCAGCGAGCCGGCCATGCGGAACCGCAACGAGCCGGTCCAATGCCGCGGCGAGCCAATCGCCGCCCTCAAGCCGCCCACCATGCCCATGCCCCTCCCCTGAGCCCTTAACCGTTGGTATTATGGCATGGTGGGGCGCGGCGGCAACACCGCGGAGGTCAGGAGGGGGGAATACCTTTCCTGGGAACGCGAGCGCCTTGCCCACCCTGGCGGTTGAGCCGGTGGGGCGTCGATGCCGTTCAGGGGCAGATCGCCCGCGCTCCCAGAAGGCTGGTTGGCTTTACTCGTATTGCGCCGAGGTCTCGCCGGTTTTGCGGTTGTAGTAGATGGTAATCTTACTGGTCTTGCACAGGTCGAAATTTTCCCAGGCCGAGGTTTCGCCGTCGCTGTAGACCACCTGAAGATCCCATTTGCAGACGCGCGCCTGGCGGGAAAAGCTGATATTGACGTACTGATTATGGTTCAGAACATCGCGGCCCAGCACGTCCTCTTCCCAGTTGCTGGACTGGTGCGCCGACACATAGACTTCATTGATCGGATAGCCGGTCTTGTTGACCAGGGTAAAATCCAGCTGGCTCTGCGCCAGCGCCGGGGTGGCGCAGAGCGACAACAGCCCAGCCATGATGAATTTTTTCATAGCGAACTCCTTGTGCAATCTTTGTTCTCGCTGGGGAGCCCGGAACAAGTCCGCATCGTCATGAGTTGCATGAATACGCCAGACCGCCGCTCCCGCCCAGGGAACGAACGATGCCATACCTGTATGTTCGAAAAAACAGGATTTATGTTACTTGGTCATTACGTCACCCGAGCGGCGACATGACGCAGCAATGCGGCATCCAACTGGCCGGGATCTATGGGTTTCGAAACGTACCCATCCATCCCGGCATCCAGGCAGCGCTGTTCGTCGCCTTTCATGGCGTTGGCGGTCATGGCGATGACGGCGACACGATTCCGCGGTGGCGGCAGGGCGCGGATGCGTCGGGTTGCTTCCAGGCCATCGACCAGCGGCATCTGCACGTCCATCAGCACCACGTCGTAGTCTTTGGCGCCGACCGCGTCGACCGCCTGGCCGCCGTCGCCGACCACGGTGACCTGATGGCCGCGCTTGCGCAGCATGGCCACCGCCACCTTCTGATTGACCAGATTGTCCTCGGCCAGCAGGATCGACAGCGGTGGCACCTGAGGGGCGCCGCCGTCGCGGTCGGCCGCCGAGCCGATCGGCCGCGGTGGTCCCGATGCCGCCGACAGCGGCAGGGTGAACGAGAAGGTCGAGCCCTCGCCGGGGACTGAACTGACGTCGATCCGGCTGCCGAACAACTGAACCAGCTTCTTGCAGATAGCCAAGCCCAGTCCGGTGCCGCCGAATCGGCGGGTGATGGTGTTGTCCGCCTGGGTGAACTCGGTGAACAGATGCTCGGCCGTCTCCGGGGCGATGCCGATGCCGGTATCGGCGACGGCGAAGCGGGCGAACGGCCGTCCATCGGGAGCATCGCCGATATGGCGGACCGACAGCGAGACGCTGCCGTGCTGGGTGAACTTGACGGCATTGCCGACCAGATTGAGCAGCACCTGGCGCAGCCGCACCGGGTCGATGCTGATCCAGCGCGGCAATGCCGGGTCGATGCGCTGCTCCAGCTTCAGGCCCTTCTCGGCCGCGCGCGGCGACATCAGCGCCAGCACGCCGGTGATCAGTTGCGGCAGATCAATATCGGTCGGCTCGATATCGAGCTTGCCGGCCTCCAGCTTGGAGAAATCAAGAATATCGTTGAGGATCGACAGCAGCGCCTCGACCGAATGATAGACGGTGCCGGCGAAATCGCTCTGTTCCTCACTGAGCGGCGATTCCATCAGCAGCCGGACCATGCCGAGGATGCCATTCATCGGCGTGCGGATTTCGTGGCTCATCATCGCCAGGAACGAGCTTTTGGCCTGGCTGGCCGCTTCGGAGCGGCGCAGTGCCGCCTCGGTTTCGCGGCGCGCCTGCTCGCGCTCCTGCACCAGCCGGTTCAGTTCGACGATCGCCGAATCCATCGACTTGAGCGCCGAAACATCGGTCCACAAGACATTGAGCCGGCCATCGAAACCGATCCGCTCCTCCATCTTCATCCAGCGGCCATCGCGGCGGCGGATCACCAGCGGGTCGAGCAACGGCACCTCGGACGGCCGCTGGCGTTCCATCAGCACCCCCAGCTTGGCCGCTTCGGAGGCATCGAAAATGGTGTCGCAATAGCGCCGCAGGTGGTCGCGATAGGTGGAGTGTTCGTTGAACAGGTCGACCGCGGTGGGGAAGAAATCGGTCATGCGCCGGTTGGCCAGCATGAACCGGCCATCGGGGCTGAACACGGCGATGCCGTCATTGACGGCATTGGACATGCTGATCTCGTCGCCGGCCTGGAAGATGGCCGACAGCTTGCCGGGATCGGTCCAGATCTTCAGGCACGACCCATCGGGCGCCCAGAAGATCTGGGACCGCATCCATCGGCCGTCCGGGTTCTGGAACACCAGCGGATGCACCATGTTACGGTGCCGGGCGATGGCCTGAGCGATGATCTGGTCAAGATTGCCGCGTTCGCTTTCGGCGGTGTTGAGCGTGAAGTAGTGGCGCAGGTTTTCCGGATAGGGCCAGCCGGGATGGATCAGTCCGGTGTGTTCCGGGAAGAAAGTCAGATAGCTGGTGTTCCACGCGACAATGCATTCGTCGCCATCAATCAGCATGGCAGCGGTGTCAAGGCTGTCGAGAACCTGACCGAGAAAGTGAAACTGGTCGGCGCCGAGCACGATGCCGATCCTGGCCATGAGGTCGAACTCCTTCTGGGGACACGCACCGTTTCCCGTGACGCCTCGCCACGCGGCGGCCAACGGCATCACTTAACCACAGGGAAGAGACGGCGGCAAGGCAATCAGCGGGTGCAGCGATGGGGATAGCCGTCATGCCAGGGCTGGGCTCCCGGCATGACGAAGCCGTGATCCGGTTATGTCCGATCCGTTCCATCCCTCGGCGGCGGCGGCGGAGCCGGTGGCGGATCCGCTTTCTTCGGCGCGTCGGGGCGTTTGCGGCGGATGATGATATCGCCGTTATCAAGGATTTCCGGCGCCTCATATTGCGGAATCGCCATCAGCATCAGCTCAATGGCCCGCAGGAATTTCTCCCCGGCTTCGTCGAGCAGCTTCCGGGGCGTTTCCGCCTTGTCTTCCGCGGACGCAACGGGTCCGGCCGCCAATGCGACGGCCAGCCCGACGGCGAGCAATACTCGCTTCATCCTTGTTTGCCGACCAGATCCCGCGCCTTGACCAGCAGATCCACCACCATCTCCTCGTCCTGGATGCGGTCGGTGTTGATGGTCAGGTCGAAGCCGGTGGGGTCGTTGAGGCGAGCCTGATAGGTGTCCCAGACATAGGTGCCGCGGTCGTGGTTGACCTGCTGCACTTTCTGCTTGGCCGCTTCCAGGCTCAGGCCTTCCTTGGCGGCGATGCGCTTCGCGCAAATGTCCAGACTGCCGGTGATGCGCACCCGCACCGCCGGGGTCTTCGCCAGCACGATATGGGCGCCGCGGCCGGCGATGACGCCGCCCAGCCGGCCCAGGCTCATGATGACGTTGATCAGGTGGCGCTTGTAGGTGTCACGGGACAGATCCTGACCGGTCACCAGCGAGTACAGCCACAGGTCGCGGGCCTTGGCGACACCCTCGTCGATCACCCGCATGGCATCCGGGTCGGCGCCGGTCCGCTGGACCAGCTTGTTGAGGATTTCCGCGTCATAATAGCCGACACCCAGCTTCGCGGCCAGCTTGCGGCCGATGTCGTCACCGGGCGTGCCGTAGTCGCGCGACAGGCAATAGACGGGGCCGCCTGGCTTGAGATGGGGCCCATCGCCCGGTAGCGGGCGCATGGCTTCAAGCATGGCCTGAATGGCGTTGTGCAGATCGTGTGCCATAACGGCTCCCTTCCGACGTCGATCCGAGGTTCAGGATAGCATGAGGAGACACGGGGGAGAAGCCGGGCTCGGCCTCTTCCCCGCAAGGGTGCTATTCCGCAGCAGAGGGGGCAGCCAGCGATTGAGCGGCGGCGCGGCCGGCGGCGAAGGCGCGGGCGTTGGCCTCCAGGGTCTCCGGCCGCTTGGCGAAGCGCTTCAGCATCGCCTCCAGCAGTACGTCGGCGCCGAACGGCAAGGTATCGGCCACCGCGCCCAGCATCACCGTGTTGGCCAGCCGGGCGTTGCCCAGTTGCAGGGCGACGGCCCCGGCATCCACCGCGAAGACGTTGGCGCGCACCGCCTTCATCGCCGCGACCGGATCGTCGGGATACTGGAACAGGCCGTTGGACACCACCGGCGGAACGATCCGCTGGGTGTTGACCACCGCCATGCCGGTCGGCCGCAGCCAGGTAATCCAGCGCATGGCCTCGGCCGCCTCGAAGCCCAGCAGCACGTCGGCGGTGCCGGCGGCGATGGCCGGGGCCAGCACCCGCGGCCCGAAGCGCAGATGCGACGTCACCGTGCCGCCGCGCTGGGCCATGCCGGCCACCTCGGTCTTCTTGACGTCCCAGCCCTTGGCGATGGCCGCCTCGGCGAGAATGTCCGAGGCGGTCAGGACGCCCTGTCCGCCGGTGCCGACCACCAGAACGTCGGTGGTCGCGAATGCCGTACCGCTGGTCATGCTTCCACTCCTGCCGGAATCGGCTTGACCTGCATCGGGCTGCCGATGTCGGCCGGTGCCGCGGCGATGATCGCCTCGGGACCACAGGTCTTCACGCACAGGGAACAGCCGGTGCAGAACTGGGTGTCGATGGTCACGAAGTTCAACACCTTCTCCTTGCCATTCCTGGTCACCTCGGTCTCGCGCCGCGATACCAGAATAGCCGGGCAGCCGACCCGCAGGCAGCTCGAGCAACCGGTACACTTGGCATCTTCCACCTGGAACGGGGTGTATTTGACGTGACGGTCGATCAGGACGCAAGGCTGATTGGTGATGATGACGCTGGGCTCGGCAACCTTGGTCTCGTCGCGCACCAGCTTCCACAGGGTCGGCAACTCATAAGGATCAACCACATGGACGCGCTCCTCGCGCACGCCCAGGGCCTTGACCAGGGTCGAGAAATCCACCTGCGGCGCGGCGGCGCCGTGGATGTCGCGGCCACTGCCGGGATTCTCCTGGCCGCCGGTCATGCCCACGGTGCTGTTGTTGAGCAGCAGCACCGTAATGTTGCCCTGGTTGTAGACGATGTCCAGCAGCCCTTGCACGCCCATGTGCAGGAAGGTGGAATCACCGATCACCGCGACGACCGCCTTGTCCTTGTCGGGGCCGCTGGCCTTGGCCTTTTCCAGGCCGAGCGCCACGCCCATCGAGGCGCCCATGCAGATGGTGGTGTCCAGCGCGTTCCACGGATGGCCGGCACCCAGGGTGTAGCAGCCGATATCGCCCGAGATCAGCACGTCGCGACGCATGCGCGCCAGCACGTAATAAGGCGGCAGATGCGGACAGCCGACGCACATGGTCGGCGGTCGCGGGAACACGTCGGGTGCGGCTTCGGCGTCGGCTTCCGGCGCCAGGCCGAGCAGCCCGTTGACCGAGCGGCGGACCACGTCGAAAGCCAGTTCGCCCGAGCGCGGCAGGATGTCCTTGCCGTGGCACGCCACGCCAGCGGCCTTTAGCTCCTGCTCGACCAGCGGCTCGACCTCTTCGACGATCACCAGCCGCTCGACGCGGCCGGCCAGATCCTTGATGCGCTGGAGGGGAATCGGATGGGACAGGCCGAGCTTGAGAATCGGCGCATCGGGATAGGCCTCGCGCACCGCCAGCCAAGCCGGGCCGGACGCGACGAAGCCGATCGAGGTGTCGGCACCCTCGTCCAGCCGGGTCAGTTCGCAGGTCTCGCTGTACTCGGACAGGGCCGCGTCGCGCTTGAACATTTCGGGCAGGCGCAGCTTGGCGGTCGACGGCATCAGCACCCACTTGCGCGGGTTCAGCGTGAAGCCGGTCGTCTTGCGTTCGGTGCGCTCGCCGGTGGTCAGCATCGACTTGACGTGACAGACCCGGGTGGTCAGGCGCAGCAGCACCGGCGTATCGAATCGCTCGGACAATTCGAAGGCCGCCTTGGCCATGTCATAGGCTTCCTGCGAGTCGGCCGGCTCGAGCACCGGGATATGAGCGAACCGGCCCCAATAGCGCGAGTCCTGCTCGTTCTGTGACGACGACAGACCGACATCGTCGGCAACCGCGATCACCAGCCCGCCGCCGACTCCGGCCAGGGTCTGGCTCATCAGCGCGTCGGCGGCAACGTTGACGCCCACATGCTTCATGGCGCAGAACGCCCGCGCTCCGGCCATCGAGGCCCCGATGGCGACTTCCAGCGAGACCTTCTCATTGGGCGCCCAATGGGTATCAATGTCGCGGAAAAATGCCAGGGTTTCCAGCATCTCCGTCGATGGTGTGCCCGGATAGGCGGCGGCGACGGCGCATCCCGCCTCCCACACCGCCCGCGCTATGGCCTCGTTGCCCGACACCAAAAGCCGGCTGCCCGCCGGCGCACTGACGACTGAACTCACGCGAAACTCCCCTTTCAGGTCACGGGGGGGCCGACCAGCGTCGACCCACCCGCCCGTAGGGGGCCATTCAGCCATGACCGAATGGGGGAGCGCAACGGAGAAGTTGACGGACACGTCAAGGGAGCCTGACCAGCGGCCCTGATCTGACGATCAGGACCGCTGGTCAGCCGACCGCGACAGGGTTAACCCTGTCAGAGGGTGGGCCACACCAGGCCGGAGGTCGCGGCCTCGACCGCGGCGACGGTGGACGCCTGGGTGATGGCCTTGACGGCTTGCCGTTCGATGGCCTCAATGGCCGCGCTGGCGGTGGTGCAAGCCTGGTGTCGGCTCTGCCACAGCGCCACCACCTCGGCGGCACTGGCGGCGGTGATGCCGACCTCACCGCCGAGATAGGGATAGGCGGTCAGATCGGCCGGCATGCCAGCTTCGGTCCAGGCGGCGGCTTCGGTCATCTTCTTCAGATAGACCGAGTCCTTGCCCGGGGTCAGGAATTGGCCCCGCGCCTGCCGGGCCTGACCCTTGACCAGATCCACCGCCATGGCCTGAGCCGAGGCCAGCTCGCCGGACACCTCGTCAACCGTCTTGTCACGCACGCTCCAGCCGGTGTCGAGCCGGTCCAGTACCTGGGTGGCAGGGTCGTGGTCCGGCGCGGCAATGGCGCCGACGCTGTCGGGGCCAGCCTTGGCCAGCCAGTCGCCGGGGGAGAGGGTATCCTGTACCGTGAAGGGCTGGCCGTCATGCGCATAGAGCGGAGAGGCACCGGGGATGTAATAAGATGTCATTACAGCCTCACGATGTTGGCGGAGCAGAAGAAAGCATGAATTGGGATGGCACTCGTGCAACTCCGCTGGTCAGACGCATGGCACCAAGGTAGCCCTTGAGAGAATAGACAGATCCAGGATACCGTCCGATCTGAACTGCCTGGGACGTGTTAGGCGCTACTGCGGAGAAGGTTGTGCTGGCAACCTCGGTAGCGTCATGGTACAATTTCCAATCGCTGCCATTTCGCGTAAGGGTTATCAGAGTCCATGTCCCGGGTGCCGGACAGGGACACGACAACAATGGCGCGTATATGCCGTATGGGTTGTAATAAAGCTCAGTCATTCCCTCCTTCACAATCAGTGCATATTCACGTGATGTATCAACCATATTGTTGAACTTCACGAAGATAGCATGAGTGAATGCGTCTGTCAGATTGACAAACGCCTCAAGGGTGAACGTGTCTGTGAGCGTGAAATCATCGTGATCGGCTAGGTGGATACCTGCGTTGGGCGTTCCGTCCATGAAAATAACTTTGCGTGTGCCGCCCCAGGGATCCCCGACTGCGCTTGACAGTGCCGCGCCACTATCGAGGGTCAGCGCATGAGAAGGCACCGAATAATCGAGCACGCTCGTGGCTCCGACAGGGGGGGCAATCAAGAGCTTTACGCTGCTGAACGATGGCTCCGGCATTACAACACCGGTCTGGCTTCCCAGCGCGATGGGGCGGTCGATGGCCAGGGCCAGTTCGGTGGCGCTGATGGCCTGACCGATGAACACCAGATACTGGCCGTCCGTGCTCGGCGGGGTGGTGGTCAGGCGGCCGGCGACGTTGGGGTCGAGGAAATAGTCGGCGCCCGCGGTCAGGGTGGCGCTGCCGGTGGCCGCGGTCCAGTCGGCGGCGGCCAGCACGCCGGTGGTCTGATAGGCGCCCGAGGCGCCCGAGGCGATCGACGGCGCCTGGACCAGAGCCACCACCTTG